>Ga0265298_10010189_pt1 | contig 11140 bp, 13 predicted proteins | sample AusTroGonzalo_MG_3_FD_193486 | JGI IMG/M metagenome (GOLD analysis project Ga0265298, IMG submission 193486) | Bovine rumen microbial communities from tropical cattle in Woodstock, Queensland, Australia - Gonzalo_01 | ecosystem: Host-associated > Mammals > Digestive system > Stomach > Rumen ...
TTCATGCCGCCCTGCGCGAGCCGATCCGCATCGCCTCCACCGATTTCACCGAGGTGGTGGACCTCAAGCGCATCGTGGCCGGCATGAAGCGCGAGATGAAGGCCTACCTTGCCGGCGGCGGCACGGTGGAAGGCTATCTCGCCGAGCTGGAGAAGCGCCAGCGGCTTGAGCTCTCCTACCGCGAGCGGGCCGAGCAGAAGCTGGAGGAGCTGCTGAAGGAGCCGAAGGATGGCGGCCGCAATGAATTGCGGCCCTCCCGCGGCGGCTCTCCATATGCGGCCGCATACGCATACTGGCTGAAGGCCAACGCCCAGCTGCAGGCAATGGGCATCTACCCCCTCGCCCTGCCCGATGCGCTCCGCTCCTACCAGATGGGCCTCGACATTGAGGAGTAGCGGGGGGGGCGACCCACCTGGCGCTCCCGGTTGCGAAAACAGGTCCGACCTGTTTTCGCATTTAACGCGATCAGACTTCGCCTTTTAGAGTCTCAAGATAGTTTTGTTTGGCAGACGGCGAGATGACGACCCTATACATGAAGCGTCGCCCTCATCTTCGCAAGTGCAGACTTCGCGTCAAGTCCCTCTCCTGCATCGATTTCCGCCTCTGACCTCGCGATGGCTTCATACAGCGCTTGCTTTGCCATGAGCTTGTCGTAAAGGCTGATGCTGACAAGTACGGACGCGCCATAGCCGTTCTTGGTCAGGACGACAGGCCCGTGCTGCAAATCGCTTTCCACTTCTGAATAGTGGTTCCGCAAGTCTGTGACGGGTCTTATTTGCGTTGCAAACATAGAATCTTCCTTTGATTTGGACGTCTGAATTCTATCATGATTCTATCATGGCAGTCAATGAAGGAATTGTTTTTCTTTTCACGCCCCGAGACTGCAAGGAGCCTAAGTCTTTCGGCTGCCGCCCCTTCGCCGCCAAGGCGATGAAGAAGGGCTAATCGTTACGGACGTATGCGGCAGCGCGGCCGTTTCCGATCTTGCGAATGACGCCATCGTCCAATAATGCCTTCAGTGTCATTTCAACCATAGAGGTGCTGATGTCCGGGCACTTGGCGAGGATGTCCCGCTTCGTCACCTTGCCGAGCGTTGCGTCCACAACGGCGCGAATGCGAGCAGCCTTGCTCATGCGGGAGGTGACAAGTCCCTTGACACGCGATTCAAGTTCCCGATATGCCTTGAGAATGATGCCGAGCGTGTATTCCACATACGGCCTCATGTCGCAGCCGTTCTCGTGCCAATGTGCCGAACTCGTCTGCAAAGACTCGTAGTATTCGGCTTTAGATTCCTCGATAAGCATCTCAAGGCTGATGTACTTGCCGACCATGAAGCCGGAACGGTAGAGGAGTAGAAGCGTCAGCAGACGGCTCATGCGGCCATTGCCGTCGTGGAACGGGTGGATGCACAGGAAGTCGAAGACAAAAACCGGGACGAGCATGAGCGGATCGAATCTTGCATCGTCGACAGCCCGACGATACGCCATGCAGAGCGAATCAATCGCAGCCGGCGTTTCGACCGCGCTTGCCGGATGAAAGCGAACGAATGTGTTTCCAGACGCATCCGTCTCTTCGATGACGTTGTCGTTGAGTTTCCAATGCCCGCCGATTCCCTGTGGGAGTTTGGAATAAAGGTCTCGGTGAAGCTGAAGCAGGATGTTTGGGGTGATGGAGATGAAGTCATGGCTTTCATGTATGGTCTTGAGGACATCACGATAACCGGCGATTTCCTGCTCGTTCCTGTTTCTCGGAATCGTCTTCTGCGACATCAGTTCCCGCATTCGAGCATCGGTAGTTGAAATGCCCTCGATGCGGTTTGAAGAGGTGGTTGACTGCACTTTCGCAATCTCCATCAATGCATTCAGCACGTCCGGCTTTGCATTCAGGTAGAGTTCCTGTTTGCCCTTGAATTCGTGAATTGTAGACAGCAAGGCCGTAATTTCCGGCGTAAGGAGTTTCACGGGAGCATTCTGGTAGTCGAAGAAGTGCATAAGGCGTCCTTTTTGATTTGCCCATAGTATAGCACTAACTGCACAATTCTGCAATGCCATTATGCAGATTCCAAATGAGATATGCAGTTTTTCTGATTCCCGCATGCCCAATTCCTCTCCTCTGCCGCCCAGAACAAAATCTGGGGAAAGACAAGGAAAAAGACAATGAAGAAACTTATGTTTGTCGCGGCGATCGCCGCAGGGTTCGCCGCTTTCGGCGATGGTATTGAGAGCGCGAACACGGTCGGATATAACACCCTTAACTTCATGGCGCAGTCCACCTTTTACATGATGGGTTCGCAGTTTGAGACAACAGATGGGGCGGCACTTAAGCTTTCCGACCTCAATTTTGGTGACATGACCGGTGCCCCATACTTTGACGATGAATTGAACTTTGTTAATACGGCTCCGCAGGTACGTATCGCGTTCGCGAATCAAGGTGGTTTCACTACCTATTATTTCCTCTCTGATGGTGCGGCCAACATGATTGATCCGGGATGGGTTGATGGCGGTGGTAACCCTGTCGATCCCGATGTTGCCCCCGGCATCGGTTTCTGGTTCTACAACAATGTGAGTGCAACACCTGTGTTGACAACAGCTGGCGCGGTACCTGAGGATTCTCCTATTGAGAGGACTTTCACTAGTGCGTCCTTCCGCGTTCTCGTGAATCCCTTCCCTGTTGCCGCGAAACTCTCGGACATTGATTTTGGCGATATTGCGACAACCGCTCCTTATTTTGACGATGAGTTGAACTTTGTCAACACTGCAACACAAATCCGCATTCCGTTCTCAAGTCAAGGTGGTTTTACAACCTACTATTATCTTGCAGATGGTGCGGCGAACATGATTGATCCGGGATGGGTTGATGGTGGCGGCAACCCTGTTGACCCTGAGATTCCCGTTGGTCGTGGTTGCTGGTTCAAGCCTACATCTGGCAGCATCACGGTGACGTTCACTGCTCCTTGAGGAAACAATTTATCGTGCGCCGGATGTCCCGGTTCACAATAAAAAACAAAGGAAAACGAAAATGAAGAAACTGGTTGTTATCACATTGGCGCTTGCGGCGGCTATCGTCGCAAATGCCAGTCAGCTAGACTGGAAGTTCTCGACGTCGGCGACGTACAAGAACTACAATGTCTACATCGTCTCGGCCATTACCGAAGGCGGTTTCACGAAGTTGTCCGACATCACCGACAACTTGCTTGGAACGGCTGGTAATACGGGTACTATTACTGGTTCACGTACCTATCTGGCGCAGGGTACTGTTGACGGTCTGACTGCCGCTGAGAAGTCCACGGTCAACTTCTACTACGTGATTGTGAACCCTGACGATGCCACGGGTTACTGGACGATGGCTTCGTCCGGCCAGGCGTATGAAACGGCCACGGACGCGGTTGGTTCGGCGATTCCCGCTTCTGATGCCAACACCCTCCTCGCGACCGCCAAGACCGCATGGGCGACTGGCGGCGGCGGCGGCGGCGGTGTGCCGGAGCCGACGAGCGGCCTTCTGCTCCTCGTGGGCGCGAGCCTGCTCGGCCTCCGCAGAAAGCGCGCGTAAGGTTGGTGCTTAGTGCCTAGTGCTTAGTGCCTAGTGCTAAGACACGAATCAAGAAAGGCCCGTCCGCGTGTGCGGGCGGGTCTTTTGATGTAAAGTAGGCAAAATGACACGATACCGGGAATCGCGAACTCTTGTTCTACGGCATCCATGCCGCAGGGCAGCGGAATGTCTTGCCGTCAGCGGTGATGAACGAATCTGGCAGACGGCACCCTTCGGCGAAGCCCTGTGGGATGTTGCGGTAGAATGTCGCGTAGCGGCGAAGTTCGTTGCAGATGCTCATCTGGGGGTTGAACACAAGGATGGGAATCCCGATGTGGTAACGAACGGTTTTCACTATGGGTGCAAGATCGGTGTCGCCGGATATGAGGACAAGGCTGTCGGCGCGGCGTTCGTATGCGTCGCGAAGCATCGCGTCCGCGATGTTCACGTCCGTCATCTTCTCTGTGATGCGAAGCACCTTGATTCGGCCGTCGGCCCGTCTCCTGTTGCAGGAAGTACAGGGTTCGCGGACGGGGGCGAGAAGTTCGGCCTGTTCGCGATAGCGGCCTTCGACGATCTCGACGAGAGGGCGGGCGGCAAGTGCGTTGAGATATTGTCCCTGCCGTTGTGCATGGCGCTGATCAGGGGATTTGTCGATTATGCGAGACGTGAAGTACTTGATGGCGACGATTGCATGGTCTGGATTGAGAAGCTTGGCGGAGAACCTCTCGAGGTCAAGCCACTTTTCGGCTGTGCTGCGGAGTTGCCCGTAGTAGAGGTTGCTGCCATCAATGTAGACGATCGTGTTTTTCATTCGCCGCTCCCGAAAGTGCAAGAGCCGAGCTTGCGCCCGGCTCTGCGCCGCCTCCCCGAAAGTCGGCGGGTTAAACGCCCCGTCATTGGGGGCGTCGGGAAGTTTAGCAAATGTCTCGGTGCTGCACAAGGGGGTAGACAAGAAAAATGTGAAAATGGATTGAGCAGGAGGGCCGCATGACATTCACAGTTACATACCGTGGCACGGACGGCGCCCTGCGCGAGGAGGCGGTGGAGGCCGCCGGCCGCGCGGAGTGCTTCGCGCAGATGAGGGCGCGCGGGATCGTGCCGGTGAGCGTGAAGGAGGGCGCTTCACTGGGAGAACGGGCGTCTCGCCCGTTCCGTTCGCGGGCCAAGACCGGTCCACGCAACGCGCAAGATGCGCGTTGTCCCAGTGGTGGCGGCAAGCCCCAATCCTCAATCTTCAATCTCAAATCCTCAATCGTCCTCGCGGCTGTACTGGCCGTAGTCGGAGGCGCGTGGTGGTGGCTCGCGGCGCGCGAGGACGCGCGCCCTCCCGTGGAGAAGCCGAAGGCGGTTAAAGATACTAAGGGCGTCAAGGGCGTCAAAGACCTTAAAGGCCCTAAAGGCGCTCCGGCCGCGCCAGTGGCCACGAACGCGCCGGCGGAGAAGCCGCTTCCGCCGTGGAACGACAGCTTCATGACGAACCGGGAGATGCGCCTTAAGTACTCCACGCTCTTCCAGGCCACCACCAACGACGGCGGGCTGATAATTGAGCGCTACCGCCTTCCCAACGGCAAGACATGGCGCAAGATGATCGATCCCCCGCCGGTGTTCGGCAACATCAGCGACCAGGCGATCGCGATGGTGGTTGGCGGCGCTGCGGGCGCGCCGATCCCGCCGGTGCCGGGCCTCGACAGCGCAAACCTCGATGTGGAATTCATCAAGTCCCTTGAGGTTCCAATCCAGATCGAGCCTGGCGACACGCCGCGCATCGCCGCGCTGAAGATCGCGGTGAAGGAGACGCGCGAGGAGATCGCGGCCGCCATCAAGGCTGGCGACAAGCGCTCTGTCGGAGAAATCCTCAGCGAGCACATAAGTCTCAACAACCGGCAGGCCAGCCTCCAAGGCGAGGCTCTCCGCGCCCTCGACCAGGTGCGGGACAGGGACGGCGAAGAGGCGGCGGCGGAGTTCCTAAAGGCCGTCAACGAGAACCTGAAGTCATACGGCGTCGCCCCCATCACTCTCGGCAAGCGCCGTGTGCGCGCAATCGACACTCAAACACCAAGCAAGGCAAGACCATGAAGAAGATACAGCTCTCCTGCATACTGATCCTCTGCGTCGGCACCATATGGGCCGACCTCCCGGCCGTTCCCTCGGCGGGAGGCGCATCGGCCGACACGCCGTCCGCCGTCAGGCGCCGCCGCCCAAGCCGTCCTAGCGGCGGGCTCCTCGAGCGGAAGGAAGCGATCCCCTCGCGGCAGTTCGGCATCGAGAACGCGCAGAAGGTCGTGGACGCCGCCACGGTGGCGGAGATTGTCCGCAAGGCGCGGATCTTCGCGAAGATACCGTTCGCGCTGGATGCGCCGAACGCGCCGGCGGCGGTGAGGCTGGTGGAGGCGGACGGGTTCCCCGGCGCCATTGCGGTCTATCCCGAAGCGTACAGGGCGTCCGTCAACGTGAAGGCGCTGGCTGCTGACGGCGCGGTGGCGGATGTGGTTGCGGAGCGCCTGCGCAAGGAGATCGTCCGTGCCGCGCTCTTTGTGCTAGGGTCCGGCTACTCGCCGTCGCCATGCCTTGCGCGTCCGGTCGCCGGCCTTGAAGAGCTGGACAACCTCGCCGTGCCGATGCTCTCGCCCGAGACGATGACCCACCTCAAGGCGATGCCGAAGCTTGGCATACGCGAGATACGCTTTGCCACCTACTGGCAGGCCTGCCGCGAGGGCTGGGCGCCCGCGCCAACGAACGACATCCAGAAGGCCATCTGGGAGCAGGTGAAGGCCGACAAGGAGCGCGGCCCGACGAACCCCATCACCATCCAGCCGCCGAAGAAGTAAGGTTAAAAGGTTGAAGGGTTAAAAGGTTAAAAGATTACGGGGTTGGATGGCTGGAAGGATAGAAGGTTGAATGGGGAAAAGGACAGACGGCTACGCCCACGCCGGCGGCCGGTGGATGGATCGGCCGTTGGGAAGCGGCACCACCTCCGGCAGCTGGCAGCGCGCCGGCAGGTCGCGGGGGATGGACTTGCAATAGGAGGCGTGGTACTGGAGGTCGGTTGCCCTTTCGTGTGGATTAAAAACGACAACCTGACGGCGGAGTTGATAACGGAGAAGGTCAAGCGGTGCAATGAAATCCGCGTCACCGCTGACTATTGCGAACGATTCGGCAAGGTTGCTATAGGCATCCTTGAGAAGTTCGGTGACAAGATTCACGTCGGAGCGTTTCTCTTCCATCTTCATCACATGCACATAACCATCGGTAGCAGAACCGCAGTTGCGACACTCGGGGTCCACGGACGGAATCCACGCCTTGTTCTTGTTGTAGTAGCCTTCGATGATTTTTACGTCTCCATATGCCTCAATGGCTCGAAGATAAACGTTCTGTCGCTCAACTGCGGCGCCGTCATGTGGATAGGTCTTCACGCGCGCGGTAAAATACTTGACGCTGACAAGATCATGCTCTTTCGACAAGAGACCGCGAACGAGAGCGGCAAGGTCGAGCCACTTATAGCGGGGACATCTGCGCAAGAGACCGTGGTAGAGATTTCCTCCGTCAATGTAGGCTATCGTCTTCATCGTATGCTCCTAAAAGTGCTAAGGCCCCGGCCCTTTCGGACCGGAGCCCCGCTCCGCGTTGGCAGAACCGTGCGGCTGGATATAAACCCTTTGACGGGTTCGGCCAATATTGTATCAGATTGCAGTGTACGGCGCAAGAGGGCTTCGGCATAAAATGAGGTTCGCCTACACATACCGCTCCTCCGACGGCCAGAGGCACACGTCCGAGATCGAGGCCGAGAGCCGCGACGCGGCCTTCGCCAAGGTGCGCGCAGAGCTCGGCATCAAGCCCATCAAGGTGACGGCGGCAGGGCCGGAGGATGGAAGCCGCCAGGATGGCGGCGCCCCATGGCACGCCGCCGCGGGAGGGCCGCAATTCATTGCGGCCGCATGGAGAGCCGCCATCCTGGCGGCGATGGCCCTTGCCGCGGCCGCCGGCGCGTGGTGGTGGCTGCGGCGCGCCGGGGACGGCGCGCCCTACCAGGTGATGACCCCGCAGGGGCCCGTCACATACTCGGTGGCCGCGCCGCTGCCGCGCCAGGCCATTCCAGGCAGCAGGCAGCGGGTGGAGGCTGCGGTCGCGCAGGAGCGCGACCCTCCCGTGTTCGCGCACACCGCCGAAAGGTGGCTTGCGAGGTACGCCGAGCCGGGGCGTGGGGCGATGGGAACGGGGAATGGGGAACGGGGAATGGAAGGGAGGCCTGCCGAAGGCGATTTTCATGCCGCCCTGCGCGAGCCGATCCGCATCGCCTCCACCGATTTCACCGAGGTGGTGGACCTCAAGCGCATCGTGGCCGGCATGAAGCGCGAGATGAAGGCCTACCTTGCCGGCGGCGGCACGGTTGACGGCTATCTCGCCGAGCTTGAGAAGCGCCAGCGGCTTGAGCTCTCCTACCGCGAGCGGGCCGAGCAGAAGCTGGAGGAGCTGATGAAGGAGCAGAAGGATGGCGGCCGCAATGAATTGCGGCCCTCCCGCGGCGGCTCTCCATATGCGGCCGCCTACGCCTACTGGCTAAAGGCCAACGCCCAGCTGCAGGCGATGGGCATCTACCCCCTCGCCCTGCCCGACGCGCTCCGCTCCTACCAGATGGGCCTCGACATCGAGGAGTAGCGGGGTTAGCCTTTGCCCCGAGCCAAATGTGGTAAAATACCCCTGCCCCGCACAGGGCAGGATGGTAAATGAAGCTTGAAGTTCACAGGAATGGCACGAAGCTCTTCTTCATCACCTTCGCGGTGAAGGAGCGATGGCCGATTCTCTCGCGGCTGGTGGATGAGAAAAGCCGGCCGAAGCTACTGCCGCTCGGCGAGCTGGTGAAGGCGGCGATAAGGGCGCTGCACCTGGTGCGCGCCGCCATCGGCACATCCGATTACGTGATCATGCCGGATCACGTGCATTTCATCATGTTGGTGGATTACCTGCGCGATAGGATAGCCAGCCCGCTATGGCTGGTGCATCGGCTGATGGATGCCGTGGAAATGGCGGTGGCTGCGGGCTGGGGGGAACCGACGGGGACCTGCGGCCCCCGCACCCCCGCAGGCGCTGGCGCGCAGGCAAGCGGCAACGCTGGCACATCGGCATGCGACCTCGCTGGCGGCCTTATGCTGCCAACGCCCGAAATCATGGCCACCTACCTGCGCGCCGCCTGCGATGAGGCCGATCGCGCGGCTGGCTATGGCGCATCGCCATGGGGCTCAAGCGCTTTGCCGAGCGGCAATGGGGCGGCAATTGGGGGTGCGGGGGCGTCAGCCCCCGTCGGTTCCCCGCCAATGCTCTTCGAGCGCTCGCCCTACATCGAGCTGGCATTCGACCCGCGCCAGCTTAAGGCAGCCCGCCGCTACATCAGGCTCAATCCAGCCCGCGCGCTGTGGAAGCAGCGCCATCCCGATCGCTTCCTGCGGCTCATCCTTCCTTGGCACAAGGTGATGCGCCAGCCTGCAGGCGCGCCAGCGCCCGCCGCGCCGGCCACTTTCCACGCGATGGGCAATGCTCTGCTTCTCGCCTCGCCATTCCTCTTCCACGTGCGCCTCACCCTCAAGAAGAGCGTGGCAGAGCATGAAGCAGCCATTGCCGAAATAATCGAAAGGGCCCGCCACGGGCATATCCCCGTTTCCGGCTTTATCTCGCCAGGCGAAAAGGAGGCGCTCCGCCGCCTCAAGGCCGAGCCGCACGCCCGCTTCATCAAGCTGCTGCCATGCTGCCTCCGCGCTACGATCCTTCGACCGAGGATTCGCGCGAGCTGGCGGCAGATCGGCTGCTGATCCTCAGCGGCTTTCCGGAAACGCCGCATCTCTCGCCTTTGGAGATGCGCAGGAACCCCGCAGTAGCCCACGCCTTCCGCCGCAATTGCCTCGCCATGAACGACCTCGCCGCCGAGATCTGCAAAGGCTAACCCCGCTCACTCCTCGATATCTAGGCCCATCTGGTAGGAGCGGAGCGCATCTGGCAGGGCGAGGGGATAGATGCCCATCGCCTGGAGCTGGGCGTTGGCCTTGAGCCAGTAGGCGTATGCGGCCGCGGCAAGGGCCATAGCCGCAAGGATGGCGGCTTTCCATGTTCCGCCGCGAGGCGCGGCGGAAACGTTCGCGGCGCGCCCCGCGCCGCCTTTGGTCGCCATCTTCGGGGAAGCGCCATCCTGGCGGCTTCCATCCTCCGGCCCCGCCGCCGTCACCTTGATGGACTTGATGCCCAGCTCTGCGCGCACCTTGGCGAAGGCGGCGTCCCTGCTCTCGGCCTCGATCTCCGCCGTGTGCCTCTGCCCGTCGGAGGAGCGGTATGTGTAGGCGAATTTCATTTTATGCCGAAGCCCCCTTGCGCACCATCCGCCGATTTGGTACACTGCTCAGCGAACCCCTTGATGGGTTGTATTCCACCCGTGAGGCTCTGCCGATGCGGCGCAGGGGCTTCGGCCGAAAGGCTGAGGCCCCTTGCATTTTGGAACTGTAATGAAAAAGACGTGCGTTTACATAGACGGGTACAACCTCTACTACGGCTTGCTTAAAGGATCGCCCGCAAGCAAGTGGCTTGATCTCCGCGCACTCGTCTCCTCCATGTTCAAGGAAGAGCACGAAATCGTTTCCGTGAAGTTCTTCACAGCGCGGGTACGCACGTATCCGCATGATATCGCTGCCGAAGAGAGGCAGAAGATATACCTTCAGGCTCTTGCCGCATTCGGCGGAGTGGATATCGTCGAGGGATTCTACAGCAAGAAGAAAGAGTGGCTTCCGCATGTGAACGAGAAGTGCAGAACATGTGGCGAAGCTCATGCAGGGATGGCTCGTGTCGTCAAACTTGAAGAGAAAAGGTCTGACGTGAACCTTGCAGTTGCAGCCCTTATCGATGCGATGCGGCAAGATGCCGACGTTTTTGCGTTCGTTACCGGCGATTCTGATCAGGCCGGGACGATTTACGCTCTCCGCCGAGAGTTTGGGAAGACAGTGCTTGTGTTTAATCCTCATGTAGCCGTTTCCGAACACCTTAAGCGTGCGGCAACATACTACGCGCACATCCCCCGCGACCTGCCGGCGCGCTGCCAGCTGCCGGAGGTGGTGCCGCTTCCAAACGGCCGCTCCATCCACCGGCCGCCGGCGTGGGCGTAGCCGTCCTTGCCGCTCACTTGGCCTTGAGCTGGACCGGCAACGACTCGATCGGCCGCCGCCGCTACTCCTCGATGTCGAGGCCCATCTGGTAGGAGCGGAGCGCGTCGGGCAGGGCGAGGGGGTAGATGCCCATAGCCTGCAGCTGGGCGTTGGCCTTGAGCCAGTAGGCGTATGCGGCCGCATATGGAGAGCCGCCGCGGGAGGGCCGCAATTCATTGCGGTCGCCATCCTTCTGCTCCTTCATCAGCTCCTCCAGCTTCTGCTCGGCCCGCTCGCGGTAGGAGAGCTCAAGCCGCTGGCGCTTCTCAAGCTCGGCGAGATAGCCTTCCACCGTGCCGCCGCCGGCAAGATAGGCCTTCATCTCGCGCTTCATGCCGGCCACGATGCGCTTGAGGTCCACCACCTCGGTGAAATCCGTGGAGGCGATGCGGATCGGCTCGCGCAGGGCGGCATGAAAATCGCCTTCG
>Ga0265298_10010190_pt1 | contig 11140 bp, 7 predicted proteins | sample AusTroGonzalo_MG_3_FD_193486 | JGI IMG/M metagenome (GOLD analysis project Ga0265298, IMG submission 193486) | Bovine rumen microbial communities from tropical cattle in Woodstock, Queensland, Australia - Gonzalo_01 | ecosystem: Host-associated > Mammals > Digestive system > Stomach > Rumen ...
CGCGATCACGCCGCTTTTGCGGTCGAACGCCACAGTCCGGACGAGCGACTTGAGCGCGGGAACATCGTAGGCCGCAGTGCAGTCGAGGACGAGCGTGTCGCAATCGTCGGTGAAGTCCGCCTTGAGCACCTTTGCCGCCGCCGCGCGGCCTTTTCGCTGAAGCTTCCCGGCGACCACGGGCACCGGGCGTTCGGGAAGCCACGCGGCGATCTCGTCGATGCGATTTGAGGCACTTGCCGCAAGAACGCCCATCGCCATGAACCACATTGACCAAACAGAACGTCTCATCATGCCGCTACCTTTAACATATGACATAGACTTTGTGCTCCTTGTGTTCTTTATGGCTAATTGCGTTAGGCTCGCGAATGGAGCCTCTCACAATCTTCTACTCCGTCTCAAAGGAGTAGAACATTTACGCTATTCTGCCTCGTCGATCGACACCTCATACCAAAGCGTTCGGCATTCGGGCGAAAGACGCAAGATTGTCGCCGCGCCGTCTGCGGAGGGGGCGGACTGCACCATGTCCGTGCGCATTCCGTCCGGTCCGAGCGCCCAGCACCTGACGCGTCCCGGCGCAGCCGGCAATGTCAGCCTGCACGGAACGCCCTCGGCCATCACCGGCGCATGGCCACGGTCCGTTATCTTCACCTTCGTGGCAGAGACGCGCTCGACCTTCGATCCCGCATTCCCGGCGCAGCCGCTCGCGGCGACAAGGATGCTCGCCTTGCCCTTTCCCCCGAACCCGGTCGCGTAGCGCGAGACAAGCGAAACGACTGCCCACCCGGTCGCGGTCTCGCCGACGGCAAGCGACACACCGCCGAGTCTGATCTCGCGTCCGTCGGCATACCCCGTGAAGAGTTTTACGTGCTCCGCATCGACGGCGACATACTCTTTCCCCTTGCGGTCACGGTTCCAGATGAACTCGCCGGCGGTTCCGCCCCGGTCCTCGTGAAGATCGCCGCGCACCATCATTGCCGAACAGGCAGGAAAATGGACAAGCACCGCCGGATTCGCGAGGCAGTCGAATATGCACCACGGCATTGCGTCCGGCTCGAAATTGTCCGGATAGTGGTTGTAGCTGTACTGGAATACACCGTCCCAACCCTTCGTACGTCCGTAGGCGCATGCAAGCGGCTGCCCTTCGCCGGTGAACGGATTCGGGAAGGGATGGCTGTACTCGCTTACCGTAAAAGGCTTCTCGAGGACATGGATTTTCTCTTCCAGCGCAGAAGGCTTGACCATGGAATGGACGAGCGATTCTCCGCCAACGGTCCATTCGTTCGTGACGCCCGGCTTCTTCCATCCGCCGCCCACGCCGACAGGGTGGTGGAAGTAACCGTGCGAATCGACGTAATCGAGCGTCTTCTGTATTGCTCTGGGACTGTAATTTGCATTGGCCTGCGTTCCCGATATGGGCTGACGCGCCTTCAGCGTCTTGCGGATGTAGTTGCGCATGTCCCTCCAATAGCACGCCTCCGTATGCCACAAGAACCTCTGGTAGTCGCGCTTCGTCGTCTTCTCGGCAAGGCCATGCTTCGCCTTCCATTCCTTCCACTGCCGGTCCACCTCGTCCCGGAAAGGTCTGGGGAGCTTCCGGATCCGGTCGCTCCGCCCGAACTGCACGAGTCCGGGATCTTCGTTGCTGATTTCGATCATGGCGACGGCAGGTTCGTCCGTGTAGGCGTTGCCCGTGTACGGATTGACGTGCGTCAGGAGATCGCAGGCATACTCCTTCTGCAGCTCGATGAGACGCGGCATGAACTGTCCCACCGTCTTGTTCCCCCAGGGCGAACCGGCGGGAACGCCGTCGCGTTCGTCGAGCATCCGCGCAACATGGAGGTTCATGTTGACATAGATTCCCGCCTTCTTGAGCGCAGCGACAAGATAGTCTAGCTTGTCGAGCTGCGACGGCGAGAGCTTGCGCTGAGTCGTCGTGTCATCGTCAAGGATTCCCTGCGCGCGCGTGCCGTCCGGCATGAACGGCTTGTACCAGGTGTCCATGTAGTGCAGACGGACACAGTTTATGCCAAGGCGCGAAAGCCGCGCGGCCAGTTTGTCGGCATCCGCATGTTTCGGGAAGTTCGCGGGCCCCGTCAGGTTCGTTCCGTTGAAGCGTATCGGCCCCGCGTCCGTCACGAACTCGCCGCCCTTTACACGCACGAAGCCGTGTTTCCCTGCAGGCGCATCGAGAAAGTGCGCCACGCTCGTCGCATTTGTCGCCCCGCCGTAGGAAACGACGAACGGGAATCTGGCAGACTGTGCCGAAACCGCCGCCGACACGGCGGCGACTCCCAACGTCAAAATCCAGTTTGCTCTCTTCATTTTCACCTTTTAGCCCTCAACTCACCGTGAGCACGACCTTGGTCTCCGAACTTGCATCAGTTGACGCGACATGGTTTCGGCGAGTGTGTTGGACGAGGACAGGATCATCGCCGTAAGCGCGTCTTCAAATGAGAACTCGTCGCCCTCGTAGCACCTGATGCCGCTGCCGCGGGTGATGTCGGACTGCCGCACCACGACCGGCGTGCGGGAATCCCCTGCTGCGTCGAGCGCGCAGAGCGCGGTCATCATCTTCGAGGTGGACGCGGGAACATGCGGCTTGTCGGCGTTCGGCCCCGCATGGCTCCTGCTGCCGTCAAACGCCGACCACGCATAGCCGCCGCCAATGGCCGCATGCGCGTCCAGAAGCGGCGTGGAAGGAGACTTCTCCCCGCGCAGGGCGGCCTTGATCGACGCGGCGATCTCCAGGTCCAGCCCGAACGGATCGTCCTTGCTGCTCTTCATGCCGGAGATCGCAAAGACGTAACGTTTCCCGGCGATCGCGGTGACGATGACATGGGCGCGTACGGAGTGCTTGGCTCCTCCGAGCGATCCGCCCTTCCCGCCGAGGAACGGGTATTTCGCCGTAAAGGCCTTCCATCCTGCCAGGTCCGTGTAGTTGTGACGAAGCTTGACCGTTCGCGCGTGCGGCCCTTTGATCTCGACTGTCGCCGTGACCTTGCACCAGATGTTGGAGAACACGGGATGGTGCGCACACGCCATGCCGAGCTTGAGGAGGTCGTTTGCGGAGGCGCGCGAGTTCCACGTCAGGCCGCTCGGGTTCGCGAAATGCGCGGTCTTTATGCCGAGGGCGGACGCCTTGTCAGCCATGCGCCGGAGAAACGCGGAGCGCCTGTCCTCCGTGACGAGCTGTTCGGGAACGCCCTCCGGATCCGGCAACGGCTTGGGTGCGGCGGGCTCCGTAGCCGACGCGACGAGCGTAGCCAGCGCGAAAGCGCCCATTGCTGCAATGTGCTTCATGATGTCATTACTCTCCAATCCATCTCATTCGTGGTTGACCTGGCCCGGGTGCTGCGGCGCGGCGAATCTCTTTCCGTACAGGCCATATCCGACATCCCTGACGGCGCGGATGGTTTCCGGATAGGGACGGTCGCAGATGTCGGCCAACCCCACCTGGAAATGCTCGCCGTCGAATCGGCCCGACGCGGGCTGGTCCGAATACTGGTGCCAGTGAACGCCGACGACGAGTGGGTGCGCGAGCGCGCTTCCAACGTACCGCCCGATCGCGGCGGCGCGGCCCTCCTGCGTGAGCGCGTTGCGCTGGCCCGAGCCGAAGAGTCCGCGGTCGTGCGCGCCAAAGTGGAACTCCCCGATGATGATTGGTACGTCGATCCCCGTGCCCGGCGTCCAGCCGACAAGATCGTCGCGATAGACATTAAAGCTCATCACGTCGCAGTACCGCGCGGCGATCTTTACGGCCCATGGCGGACGCGAGAAGCCCGCGAACCGGCACCCCAGATACAGGAGATCCGGATCGGCCGCCTTGATCTCGCGGCGAACCTTCGCGAAGTACTTTTCAATGATCGCGGCCGTGAAGGCACGAAGCTCCTCTTGCGGCACGGACGAGGGATCGCCCTTGTCGAACTTCACGCCTTTCGCCGCAAGGCGCTTGAGGAACTCGACCTTGGCCGGCTGCCCGTCCGGGCTCGACAGGACCCACAAGGCGATGTCTTCGCACTTCTTCCCCCACAAGATTTCGTTGTCGATGAAGAAACCGATGCACCACGGATCGTGCAGCGCGAAATCGTATTTCGCAAGCGCCGTGCGCAACCATTCGGAAAACGACGGATCGAACGGATCGCAAAACTTGTTCCAAAGCGCGGCGCTCGCTTCGATGGGGCGCGACTGAAGCATGATGCGAACAGCATACGGCGTCCGGTCCATGCGGCAAATCCGATCATCCGACGCATTGGCGACGGTGTTCATCCCCCAACTTCTCAAACGGTGGTGGGCCAAGTCGGCGAATGCGTTGAACCACCCTTCGCCGTACTTGCGGAAGAGGTTGGCGGCGGAGAAATTGAACATGTCCGTTTTCCCGCTCGCCGTCTCGCGGACGATATGAAAACCGCAAAGCGGATCATCCCCGGGCGGAAGCGAATCGAACATGCGCCTGCGCCACGGCTGCGCGTCGACGTCAAGCGGCGTGACGCCGCAACCCGTGGAGACGCGCACGGGGCCGAAGCTCCAGAAGAGCCGACCGTCCGGATCGACGAGCCACCACTTGCCGTCCACCTTCTCCGTGCGGAAACGTCCCGTCGCCTTGAGTTGGGGGCCTGCGGCCCATCCGCCGAAACGGTCGCGATCCGCCGGTCCCGGATGTGCGGCCAAGTCGTCCGCCTCCTCGGCGGCGGCGCGTTTCAGATCGCCATCCGTCTTCGTCTTGCCCGGCCAGTCGCGCCACTTGAACTGGCCGTACGTGTCGAAGCAAGGCAGAAAAGCGTCAGGAGACATCTTCGCCCACGACTCGCCGGAAACGTCCATCTTGATCGGGGCGGGATTGGAACCCTGCGGATTCTGTCCGGGCTTGTAGATTGCGTCGATCATTTCTCGTGGCGTGGCGGCAAAGCCATAAAACGAAAAATGCAGAATACAAAGCGAGATCGCGAGGCGTAGAGCCCTCCTGCTATTCTCACTCGCCATCTCGCGCATCTTCTTTGTGCACCTCGTGTCCTTTGTGGCTAACATACCTCCACCATCTGAAGCGTAATTTCATGGACCTTCAGGTCGTGGTCGTACTGTGCGGGATCGTTTGGCCTTTCGCCGCGCACGATTTCCGCCAGTTCCGCAAGCTGCCCCGCGTAGCGGTCCGTCTGGATGCCGAAATCCACCACATGCCGCCCAGCCTCGTAACCGCCCGCCGGATTCTGGAGCGTTATCGTCAACGTCAGCCGCTCGCCGTCAAACCGCTCGATTGGGCAGAGGTCGATCGTGCCGTTCGCGCCGTCGATCCGCAGACGGCGGCAGAGGATGCCGCCCGGCATCTGCGCGGACGTGCGGAGCAGCACGTCGGCCGAAGGGAACTCCAACAACGACACCCCGCACGATTTCGCCCATTCGGGATCGCCCGGCGCGTTGCGCAGGACGGTCGTGCACCTTCGCGGCATCCCGCCGACCATCGGCTCCGCCAGATCGACGAGGTGGCAGCCAAGGTTGTAGAGTATGCCGCCCTTGAACGTCGAAATGTACGCCGCGTAGTTGTCGTGGTTGTAGGCGTGGTTCATGTCCGCCTCGACAAAGCGGATTCCGCCCAGCCATCCTTCGCGCACGGCCTTCCAGCAGAATTGAACCGCCAGGTTCCCACGGTACATGTAGCCGATCTGCAGAGGCAGGTTTTTCGCGCGGCATGCCTCGACGACCTTGCGGTAGGCGTCCATCGTCTCGCCGCACGGCTTGTCGCAATGCATGGGGAGTCCGCGCGCGGCGCATTCGGCGGCGATCTCCATGAGGTCGCAGTTCGTGACCTCCACGAACACCACGTCGACGTCCGGTACGTTCCACGCCTCGGCCTCCGAGATCACCGGGCACCCGGTCGGCTCCCACGGATGGTCGCGGTACATCGGCGACCCACGCGGCGCGTCATCGACGACGGCAGCAATCTCAAAGTCGTCCGGCATTTTCCGTAGCGACTCGAACTTCCCCGGCGCATGTTCGTGCGTAACGCCGTAGAACAACACTCTAAGTGGCCGTTTCACCTTTCAACTCTCAACTCGAAACCAGAAACGCTAAACCTTCAACACCACCTTGCCTCGGTTTTCACCGCGCTCGAGAATCGCGTGGGCTTCAGCGACCTCCGCGATCGGCAACACCTTGTGGACGAACGGTACGAATTTCCGCGCCTCGAACGCGGGCCACACGTCGCGTTCCAGTCCCGCGAGGATCTGCGCCTTCTCCTCGGGACTGCGGCGGCGGAGCGTCGAGCCGATGAGCCGCAGGTTCTTGCGCCAGAGGAGGTTGACGTCGATTGTCGTCTCCGGCCCTGCCATCGACGCGAGCGAGATCCAGCGTCCCAGCATGTTCATCGTCGCGAAGCATTTGCCCATGAGCGGTCCGCCCACGGGATCGATCGCGACGTCCGGCGGATTCGCCTTCAGAGTTTCCACGAGGTCGTCCGTGAAGCGGTTGGAGACCACATCGGCGCCCACGCCCTTGCAAAATTCGCCGTTCGCGTCGGAAGCGACCTGCGCGACAACCTTCGCGCCGAAGACATGTTTTGCAAGCTGGATGCAGGCGATGCCGAGACCGCCCTCGCCGCCGTTGATGAAGAACGTCTCGCCCTTCTTGATCTCGCCGACGATGCGGAGGTTTAGGTAGGCCGTCGCGTACACTTCCGGAATGCCGGCGGCCTCCCACGGCTCGAAACCCTTGGGAATCGGTAGGCACATCCCCTCGGGAACGACCACCTGCTCGGCGTACCCGCCGCCGCCGAGAAGCGCGCACACTTTGTCGCCCGGCTTGAAGCGTCCGTTCGCCGGTGCCTCCAACACCTCGCCCGCGCACTCAAGCCCCGGCCAAAGCGGCCAGCCTTCCGGCGGCGCGTAGATGCCCGCACGCTGCATGAGGTCGGCGCGGTTCAAGGCGCACGCTTCGACCTTCAGCTTCACGTCGAACTCGTCGTGGCAGACAGGATCGTCCACATCCCGCCACACGAAGTTCTTCGACTCGTCGATGCACATCGCTTTCATTTTCTCTACTCCTTGTCTTTGGCCTTTCTACAGGAGAACATCCATATTCTATCACATATATCGGCATCTGGCAGTTTATTCGGAGCAACTTTTTCGTACTTTGCGCGCAATCTGCTTGTCTTTTCGATAACCGATCTGGTATACTGGCGCCCACACATGCGCCCAGACAGATCACATTTCCGCGTACTCGTCATATTGCCCCTTTCGTCCAATGCCGGACGGATGAGGCTTAACGGCATCAACAGTTTCTTGAACGAGGGGCATGACTGGGAGATTGAACTCGTCAGAAGTGAGGCGGCGTTTACGCCTGCGGTCTTCGAGAACGTGACGCGCGCAACCTACGACGGCATCTTCGTGGGTTGGTTCATGTCGCCGGAGATTCTTTCGCGCCAAGTTGGACTCAACATTCCGTCGGTGTTCCTGGGGGACGTCAACGATACCGCGAGCATCGAACGCATCCCCATGTCGGTCCTTTTCCACGACGACGCGCGAACGATCGTCCGAGCAGCGTTCTCACACTTCAACGCGATCGGCCGGTTGGTCTCGTACGGGTTCGTCCCGACACGGACGCGCATGTTCTGGTCTGACGAGCGGGAGGCCGCGTTCATGGATGAGATCCGGCGGCGCGGCATAACGGCCGACGTCTACAAGGGCGGCGACCTGTCCGCATGGCTCAAATCCCTGCCGAAGCCGACTGGTGTCCTCTGCGCGTTCGACGACCGCGCAGTGGATGTACTGACGGCATGCCGCCACGCGAAGTTGTCCGTCCCAAGCGACGTCTCGGTTCTAGGAGTCGGCAACGATGCGTTGATCTGCGAGAACGCGCGGCCAAGCCTTTCAAGCATCGCCGTCGACTTCGAGGAGCAGGGATACCGCGCGGCTCGGGAGCTGCACGCGATGATGCTGCGCGGACGCAAGCCGTCCGAGAGAACGAAAGCCGTTGGCTCCGTGTCCGTAGTGCCGAGGGCGTCAACACTCCGGGAGGCGCCGTCCGGCATGCTCGTCCAGAGAGCCATGGCGTTCATCTTTGCAAACGCCACCAAGGGTATCAGTCCGGATGACGTGGTACGGCATGTGCACGTCTCGCGGCGACTTCTCGACCTGCGATTCCGCGAAGTGACAGGGTCTTCCGTTCAGACGGCCATCCGCGAACGACGCCTGGACGCGGTCAAGAAATTCCTGATCGAGACAGAACGGCCGATCGGCGAAATTGCCCTCCTCAGCGGCTATCAGGATGCGAACTATCTCAAAAACCAGTTCAAGCGGGCTTTCGGCGTGTCGATGCGCACTTTCAGGAAAAACCAAGCATCTGCACGACAGGAAAAAGCATCGCCGTGACATGTTTATTCCAGTTGCCGATCATGAGCCCAGCACTAGAGCGAATGCTCCTGCCGACATTCAGGAACTAATGCGTCAGATCATTGAACTGCAGTTATTCAATCCGCCTTTACGCAGTTTTAACGACGCCTCCAGCCTTGGCGGCCTTATCCCCCATGACAATGTTGTGCCCACTCGCCGAGCTTGTCGGTAAGGAGACGCCAGTTCGCGTAGCGGCGGGCATAGTCGGTGGTGGACTCCGGGTCCGGCGCGGCCTCCGCGTCGGCGCGCGAGATGGAGTCGAGTATCGAGAAGTCGCTCCACACGCCCGCGCCCACGCCGGCCACGAGCGCAGCGCCGAGGGCGGCGGCCTGCTGGCCGATGGCGGCGCGCGCCACGCGGCGACCGTAGACGTCCGCGTAGATCTGACGCCAGAGGGACGAGTTGGCGCCGCCGCCCACGAGCGTGAGCGGGTCCGCCACCGGCGCGAGACGCGCCAGTTCGTCGAGCGCGCGCTTGAGGCCGAACGCCACGCCTTCCATCACGGCGCGGACCACGTCGCCGCGCGTGTGGCGCAGATCGAGGTTCGCGAACGCGCCGCGCAGGGCCGGCGTCGGGTCGAGCGAACTGCCGCCCGCGAGCGACGGGTTGAAGTAGAGGTCGTGCGCGCCGCGTCCCGCCTGGGCCGCCTCGGCGTCCATAGCCGCGTAGTCCATCCCGCCGCACAGCACGTCGCGACACCACGTGTGCGCCGTGCCCGCCGAGAAGATGGCGAGCGCGGACGCGTACTGTCCGGGCGCCACGTGGTCGAACACATACGGCCGCGTGACGGGATCGAGGAGCGGCTTCGCGGACGACACGGCGATCCACGCCGAGGAGCCGAGCGAGCAGTACGCGCGCCCTTCCCGCCACGCGCCCGCACCGAGCGCCATGCAGGAATTGTCCACGCCGCCCGCCACCACCTTCACCTCGCGCGGCAGGCCCAGCTCGCGCGCCGCGTCGGCCGTGAGCGTGCCCAGCACCTGCGTGGCGGGCACGATCTCGGGGAAAAGCGCGCGCGGCAGACCCGAGGCCGCCACGAGACCATCGTCGTACCGACGCGACACGAGGTCGTACACGCCCGTACCGGAGGCGTACGAGAAGTCCGTCGCACGGACACCGCAGAGACGGAAGTTGATGTAGTCCTTCGTGCCGAGGATGGTCGCCGCGCGGCCGAACCAGTCCGGTTCGTGCGCACGGAACCACATCAGCTTGAAGACGGAGTAGAGCGCGGCCGGGAAACCGTTGCCGGTCTTCATGTACCACGACTCCTCCGGTACCTCGCGGAAGAACGCCTGCGCCTCGTCGTCTGCGCGCGAATCGCTCCAGATCGGCACCGTCGGACGGAGCAGGTTTCCCATTGCGTCGAGCGGCACCACGCCGAGCGAGTGTCCGGAGATGCCGAGCGCGCGCACGCGCTTCATCGCCTCGTCGCCCGCCTGCGCGGCGAGGAGGTGCGTGGAACGCACCGTTGCGCGCCACCAGTCCTCCGGTGCCTGCTCGTGGAAACCGCTGGCAGGGTAGGACGTCTCGTAGGCGTCGAAGCCCGACGCCACGCACGCGCCGTCCGAGCCGTACAGCGACGCCTTGATGCCGCCCGTTCCGAAGTCGTACGCTAGGACGTACACGTTGCCGTGCTCCAGAATCAGCTCTTGAGGTTCAGGCCCATCTTGGCGAGATCCACGTCCTCGAAGCCCCATGGCTTCTGCGTCTTCCACGCGCCGCGCGTGAAGTCAGGCACGTCCATGCTCCTGCCGCGGTTGTCGGCAGACTTCTCGGTGAGCTCGTTGAGGGAGCACCAGGCGGCGAGGTCGTAGACGTTCATGTCGAGCGGCTGGCCCATCTGGAGGCACCAGGCGAGGCGCAGGAGCATGAGGAAGTCCATGCCACCGTGCCCGCCGTGGATCTTGGCGTACTCGCCTGCGGTCTTCCAGAGCGGATGCTTGTACTTCTGGCGCAGCTCGGCGGTCGCCTTCTCGTCGAAGGCATGCGCGCCTTCGCCGAGGACCTTCTCCAGGGCGATGCGCAACGGGTAGTCCTGAAGCATTCCCTTTGTGCCGGAGATGAGGTTTATGCGGCTGTACGGGCGCGGGCCGGTGACGTTGTGCTGCACCATGATGGTACGCCCTAGCTTAGTCTTTATGATGGAGGTGTTCATGTCGCCCATCTTCACCTTCCAGCCGGACTCCGGACTGCCAGCTCCGAACTTGCCCTTGCCGTACTCCTGGAAACCGGCCTGGAGCGAGTCTACGGACACGAGGTAGTCGAAGTTGTCGCCGCGGTTGATGTCCATGTCGATGCAGATGGGGCCGAGGCCATGGGTCGGATACTGGTTGCCGCCGTGCGCGCGGTTGTAGCGCAGGCGCCAGTAGTCCCAGTAGCCGCCCGAGCCGGTGGCCGGGTCGAACTTGCCGTAGCACGACTTGCGCAGATCGTGGATGTAGGCGCCCTCGCCATGCACGAGCGTGCCGAACAGGCCCTGGCGGCACATGTTGAGCGCGAGCATCTCCGTCTCGCCGTAGCAGCAGTTCTCGAGCTGCATGCAGTGGCGGCGGGTGCGCTCGGAAGTCTCCACCAGCGCCCAGCAATCGTCGAGCGTGAGCGCGCTCGGCACCTCCACCACCACGTGCTTTCCGTGCTCCATGGCGTAGAGGGCGATGGGCGTATGCAGCTCCCAAGGGGTGCCGTTGTAGACGAGATCCACCTGGTCCCACTCGCACATCTGCTTCCACGCCTCTGGGCTGCCGGTGAATATCCTGGGG
>Ga0265298_10010191_pt1 | contig 11139 bp, 2 predicted proteins | sample AusTroGonzalo_MG_3_FD_193486 | JGI IMG/M metagenome (GOLD analysis project Ga0265298, IMG submission 193486) | Bovine rumen microbial communities from tropical cattle in Woodstock, Queensland, Australia - Gonzalo_01 | ecosystem: Host-associated > Mammals > Digestive system > Stomach > Rumen ...
AATGGCGTACCTTTGACCTTGGTGCCCGGTGATAAGTCCCACTGGATCATCAACGGGGATGATGCCCATAATGACCGGAGTCGCATCGAGATAAAACGCAAGAACACTACTGAAAGCAAGCACTCCGTCGTGATGATCATGGATTGGTATATCCCGGAGTCGCTGCAAGGCAAGACTTTCTATGTCGGTCTGAACGTGTGCGACTACAAGGTGTCGAATAACTCGGAGCACAAGAATTTCTGGTGGCAATGGTCCGATCTGTTCAGTGCGGATAATGTACAGAGCCCGGAGCTGTTTGACCCGTATTTCTACGCGGAAACGGCGGACGGTTCCTCGCCGAAGGGTGTAGCGGGTATTCCGTATGTGGCGTATCAGGATGTGAAGCGCTATTCGCTGTCGGTGGACCCGTCGATTAGTGAGACGGTCAGCCAACGCAACGGTACGGTGAAAGTGAATATGCACGATACCCTCCGCACGACCTATGCTACGTTTACCGTCATTCCGGACAAGTCCATTCCGAATATGACGCAGGACTTGCGCACGAATAGGGTCATCATCCCGGCATACCATAAGATTTATAACTTCGGTGCATCGGAAGATACGGATGAGCAGGGAAGTATCACGGGTTCCGTGACACTAAGTTGGAACACGCTGTTCCCGTCCGCAGAGGATGTGATCCCCAGCGATATCTTCGAGATCCAGCGTGCCACCAAGTCGGACTTCTCCGATGCGCAGAGTATCGGTATGGATGCGCTCTCAGAGACCAAATCCGACTACGTCTATGTGGATGAGAGTGAGAATCTCCGCCAGGTATTGAATATCGACTCGTTCAGCACCAAAACCATCTATTCGGAGGTGCCTGTTGTGTTGCCTGATTCGCTTGAACCCCAAGACGGTAGTATTACAGCCCGCATGGAATCAAATCTCGTATCACCAGGCGGTGCCATCTACTATCGTATCCGTCGTGGTTCGGCAGCTATATGGGGATGGGACGAGTCGGACTGGATGAAGACCACAACCGTGATGAAGCATGACTTTTTGGCTCCGTTGGCGGAGGTACAGCAGGACTATACCCTGGCGCCGGACTTTGAGGAAAGCCGCAAGGTCAATTTCGTATTCAAGCTCAACAATGATTCCGTCACGACGGTGCTGGATCCGAAAGAGGATTTGACCGTATCCTATTCCGCATCGCAGTTGCCCAGCCACCTGCCTATCAAGAGCCGCATTACCATCAAATGGGCTTCCGATTCGGAACCCACGTCCACTGAATGGGATGGTCTTTCTGTCGTACAGAACCGCGGCAACCGGAATGAAAATATCCAACTGAGAGTAGTAGAGAACACCTCGAGCAGCCGCACGTATGAAGCTACGGTGTATGAAGGTGCCCAGGTAGCGCTGGTTTTCAATAACTCTTCGACTGTTACGTTCGACCCAAAGACGAATGTCGAATTGAATATTAAAAAAAATAGAAAACTTGTCAGTCCACGGGTGTATCAGACTGTATGGGGCCTGATAATCACCAAAACGACTCCGATTGAATTGAAGACGATAATAGCACCGTATATCGATGAGGAAGCGCTGAAGACGACGCTGTACAATGCCCTGAAGGCAGACGTGAGTTTCGGCTATTACGGTCGCTGTTCCTGGGACAAGAATGCCCGTCTGGTTCTCACTCGTACCATCGTAGAGACCGGAGAAAAGATGGAGTTCACTATTCCGAATGACAGTATCAAGCGTCAGGCGGACGGTTCATGGCTCGTACATTTCTCCAACGAAGCCTCGCGTAGTTGCGTGCACTACCAATACGCAGTGCGTCTGGACCAGACCAACTCGACGCTGCACGTACAGTACCCGTCCGCTCAGTTGGCACCAATTGCTATTAACGGTCCGGATCTCTACCGCAATGAAGGAGGCCGGATAGCTCAGATGGAGGCAGAGGGCGACAAGCGAGGCGTGCTGGTGCAATGGCAACCTACCGCCGGTTCCATCGATTTCTATACCTTGTGGCGTCGCGTGAAAGGCGCTGCCGACTTCGACTCTCTTTCCACACAGACCATCGAGGGTTACTACGATCAAGACGCTGAACCCGGCGTGACATACGAGTATAAAGTGCGTTCTTCCTATACCTGCCATGGTACGACCACTACTAATACGGCTACCACAGAAGGTACCCGCCTTCCGTTCGGTAGCATCGCGGGACGTGTGCAGTATGAGGACGGTACGGGTTGCTACCACATTGAGGTGGTGCTCGAAGATCTGGCGGGCAATAAACGCTCCGCCTTCACCGACGAAGCCGGTGCGTTCCTCTTCGACAGCATCTACTATTCCTACGGAGAAGGCAGACAGACCACCTATACCGTCACCCCTGTGGCGGTACGTGCGCAATTCCGCTTTAACAACACCTCGTCGCCTACGGCAACGATCACGCTCAATAAGAACAACTGCGAAGTGGAGAACCTCTACTTTGACAACATATCCTCTGTTCGCTTCTCCGGTCGCGTGCTCTACCAAAACTCGACAGTTCCGGTGCGCGATGCCAATATCCTGCTCAACGGCAAACTGGTGATGCGGTCCGGCGAACCCTACAAGACCGATGTCAGCGGTAACTTCCAGATCCTCGTACCGAAAGAAGACCCCTTTACCCTCCAAATCATCAAAGACGGCCACACCTTCGAGGGCGACGGATATGTCCGCATGATCAATGAAGTCACCCAGCAGCAAGACAGCGTGCTCACGCTTACCGAGGAGCAACCCGGTGTACGTATCTGGGATGTAACGAAGGTTCGTCTGACCGGTCGCGTGGTCGGCGGTCTGGACCAAGCCGCACTCCCGCTCGGACATGGACTAAGCAAGAACAACATCGGTTCGGACATCCAACTGGTACTCGAACTTGAAGGCGATAACATCTCCTGGATCGTACGTGACCCGAAGGATCTGACCCGAGACACACTCGAGTTCACCGTTCAGCACGAGGTATTCAATCTCAATGACGGCACGATAGACACCGTAGGCGCGACCAAAGTGCACTATCAGAAGAAACGCATCGTCATTGATGTCGATCCGGTTACCGGTGAGTATTGCGCAGACCTGTTCCCGACCAAATACAAGATTGTTCAAGCTACGGCACGCGGTTACGCTACGCTCTTTGCGCAAGGCAAGACCGGTGAGACCGTTGATTTGAGCAATGCTCCGCAGCATCGCGAGATGGTTACCTACGAAGACAAGGTGGCGGAAAGCAATGCGCACTTCAGCGTCACCTACCGTTCTCCGATCGTAGTTACCTACCAGCAATACCGCTATGGATTAGGCTATGACTACTACGGCGAGAAGAGTTATCTGACGAAGAATATCGCCAATGAGGATGTCCGTATCGACTTGGTAAAACAAGATCCGGTGACGGGCGAGTGGAACTACCTCTTCGGTGCCCCGGTTTTCCCATTGGGTCAATACCAACTGCGTGTGAACGCACACGAAGATTATTACTTTAACAACGACCGCGCAAACAAACCCGACTTGGTGAATATCAAGAGCGGTAAGTTAAAGGTCTATAACGGCATGCAGGAGACGACCTCCATTCAGGAGTATCTGCTGGATCAGAACGGTTCAGCACTGGTGGATTTCACGGCTAACCATGTGACCTATGTGCAGGACGGCGACATGGCACTCCGCCAACTCGACTTCTCTGTAGAGAGCGAAGGCGAGTATATCGAGGCGGAACCGCTCCGCGCGTACATCCTCGGTTCTATCGAGAAACAATGCGACTTCCTCGAACTGGATACTGTCAGCGCCGGTCTTACCTTGCTCGACGTGCTGCGTGACCCGCCGGGAAGCAACTCCTATGCTACCCTCGCCAAGGGAACGAAATACCATATAAAGTATAAAACGTTCAAAGACTACCGCTTCGGTTTGGACCTCATACTCAAAGAGGGTAATAACACCGAGTATTATATCGGTACGGTAGCCGCTCCTGCCGGAGCCGGTACAGCTGCCGGTGTCATCAACAAGGTACAACAGACCAAGGACTGGCACATGCCGTTCTCGTTCGAGCACTACAACGAGACGATGAGTGAGTATGATATTACCACGACGGAGACCATCTCTACCAGCAGTGATCCGCTCCATGTAGGTTCGAGAGCGGATGTATATATCGGCGCTACCAACGGTGTGATGACGAGCAGAGCCTTGTCCTTCCGCGTAGTGGACTCCCTCTCCTACGAGATGTTAGCAGCACAACGCGAAGACGGTACTGCATTAGTGGTAGCGCAAGGCACCGACGAGAAGGGAAGTCCGTGGTACCTGATGCGTACAGAGGATATTATGGTGAAGCACAACCTCGAATCGTTCTTCGCTTACACGCAAGAGTATATCATTCATACGGTGATTCCTGAGTTGTTCGACTATCGCGACGGTCTGCTCATCGTGGGCGACTCGCTGGATGCCGTAGCGGCAGCTAACAAGAGCGGCAAATATATCTTCTGGAGCCGCGTAGCGCCTACAGATACCGCCTTCGCAAAGAAAGGTACGTACGAGATCATCACGGCGCAGAACTACAAGGGCGCTACCATTGACAAAGTGGATGCAGCCAACAAAGCCATTCTCAAATGGCTGAACGTGATTGCGCAGAACGAGGCAATCAAAGTAATCTCCTATACTACCGATCCGTTCTCCACCCTCTCTCTCAGCGGTGGCGTGACCCAAACGTTCACAGAGAACTATGCGTATAGCGACTACCTCCGCGACTACTGGCAATGGCTTACTCCGCTTGCCATGTTCGGAGTCGGAGGAAAGAACACCGGCAAACAGCAACCGGATGGTATAGGAGGATTTGCTATTGCATGGGCTAAAGAAATGATAGTGAATCGCTGGATAAAAGATCAGGAGTATACGAAAAAGATGAAAGACCTGATTTGGAACACCACGAAGGATAACGGCGAGGGTGACCAAGAACCTGTAAATCCATCTACGTATATTGAAATGAACGCGGGTGGTGTGAAGTTTGATTTCGACATTGAACCTATCGCTGAATTAGGCGACGGAATGATTCCGGATGGCAGTATCACTACCGGCGAAAGCAAATCACAGACCGTCGTCTTCGCGCCCAATGCGAAGGAGCATCTCACGGTGCAGATCTTCAAGAGCTGGGTAGATGATTTCAATCAGCGTGCAGAAGCATCGCGTCTGTTTGCGAACCAGACAGGTAGTTCTTCAATCACCTTGCCGGTGGACCCGCTGGATTGGTGGACACCTGCTGACCCCAGAGAAGCCGCACAGATTTACGGTTCATTCGTCTATCGTACCATCGGCGGTGCTACCGTTTGTCCGTGGGAAGGCGGTGACAGTACCCTGGTATATTATACAGGTACACCGCTCAACTATCCTACGCTCAAGATCGAGAACCCGCAGATCGTGATTGACAAGCACGAACTGAGCAATATCCCGCATGACGGCGAAGGATACCTCACCCTCCAGATGTGGAATGAGATAGAGGAGGATCACGGCCTCGCAGCCGGTTCTACGGGTATCAAGTTCACGCTCAAACTGGATGAGAACACCAACCCCAAAGGCTTGGAGATCCTCATCGACGGTCAACCGCTGACCGACGGACGCGAGTTCGTCTTCGTTGGTTCGAACGTAATTACCAAGACCGTAAAGGTACGGGCAGCTATGGACTACGACTACGAGGATATATGCCTCATTCTTGAGTCCCAATGTACTCCGCTCTCGACGAATAACAAGGCTTGCTTCTCCGTGCATTTCATGCCGGTCAGCTCGCCGGTGCATATCTCTACGCCGTCCGACAAATGGATCATGAATACCCTCTCGCCCAAAGACGAGCAAGGCTACTACATGCCGGTAAGCATTGACGGCTTTGATGTCAACTACGACAACTTCGACCATATCGAGTTGCAATACAAGCTGACGACCCACTCCAACGACGCATGGGTCAACCTCTGCTCGTACTATCAGGAGGACAGCCTCTATCAGTTGGCATCGGGCACAAAGCGCATGATTGAGAACGGTAAGATCGAGAACTTCCGTTTCTACGGTGAGCGTGACCCGATGGAGCAGCAGTATGACTTGCGCGCCGTATCGTTCTGCCGTCACGGCTCGGGCTTCATCACCCGCAGCTCCGACGTGCTGACCGGTATCAAAGATACGCGCAACCCGCGCGTGTTCGGCGACCCCGAACCGGCTGACGCGATCCTCGGCGTGGGAGATCACCTCAAACTGCGCTTCAACGAAGCCATCGCCGGTAACTACCTCGATGAGGATAATAACTTCCAAGTGACCGGTTATACCAACGAATCCGGTATCACCACCGGCATATCCCTGCATTTCGACGGCACCGACAATTCGTACGCGCAGTCCAAAGTACAACGCGCTGTATCCAATAAGTCGTTCTCCATCGATATGATGGTTCGTCCGACCAACCCCAATGCAGCAGGTACCTTCTTTACCTACGAGGCACAAGAAGGCACGCTCACCTTTGGTATGACGGCAGACAACCGCTTGGTAGCATCGAATAGAGGTCATTCGCTGTACTCGCTCCCGATGACGGATAAGATGACCGCCTTCACGCGCGTGATATTTGTATATGACTATGAGAACAACGAGCCGCACTTCTTCGCCGGCACCAAAGAGATAACCGATACCACCGTTGTATTGCCTGACACCAAAGTAAACTTCTCTGCCAGCGCTCCAATCTGCGTAGGTAAGGGCTTTGAGGGTAATATGATGGAGGTTCGCCTCTGGACCAAAGCGCTCACTACCCATGAGATAGCGACGACTCATCTGCTTCGTCTCACGGGTTACGAGCGTGAACTGGTGGCTTACTACCCGATGAATGAAGGTAAGGGCGAGACGCTCACCGACAAGGCGAACGGAGCTACGCTCTTTACGCAAGGTACTGCATGGGAACACCAGAAAGGTATCTCGCTGCATATATCCAACGGTCAGCAAGTCATACTGGACGGTAATCTCATGAGCCGCTCCACGGCGCAGGATGAGACGCTGATGATGTGGTTCAAGACGGCTTCGAAGAACGGCCATATCTTCTCCGCAAGCTGGAAAGCGGCAACCGACTCCACCAAAGCGCTTGGAACACTCCTCGCGATCGAAGAAGGTAGTCTCGCTCTCCATAGCGGCGATAACCAATGGACTATTGCCAATGCTATCGCAGACGGCGATTGGCACCACTTCGTACTGACCGCCAACCGTACTTACAATAACGTATCCGTTTATATAGACGACAAGATGATGCAGACCTTCGACGCTACCCAACTGGGTGAAGTGAGCGGAAGTATGTTCCTGGGCGGTCAAGGTTTCGAAGGAAACATCGATGAGTTCATCATCTACGAGCAGGCGCTGCCGCAGTCGCTGATGACTACCTTCGGTACCCTCTCGCCAAGAGGCGATGAGATGGGTCTGATGGCGTACCTGCCCTTCCAAGAGATGAAAGAGAATGACAACGGCATCCTGGAGCAAGTGTTCTCCATCAATGACCAGCGCGTGTTCAAGACCAGCGAAGGCGATGTGGTGGACAAAGTGCAACCGCTCATCACCGGTGTTATTGGCGGTTCGGATATGAACACGCTCGCCGATATGACACAAAGTGCACCGGTAGAGGACATCGGCCAACTGACCAAGATGAACTTCGACTGGGCGTTCAACAACGACGAACTGCTGATCAACATCAACATGCGTGACCGCCAGATCAACAAACAGACCCTCTATATCACCGTGCGCGACGTAGAAGACCTCAACGGTAACCCGATGGTTTCGCCTGTGACTTGGACCACCTTCGTAGACAAGAACGCACTCAAATGGGCAAAACGTGAAGTGAACGCAAAAGCAACGTATGGTGATATCGATGAAGTAACCCGCAACATCCGCATCATCAACCATTCCGGTAAGCGCCATCAATATACGATTGAGTCCATTCCTGATTGGATGAGCGTGGATGATGCAAGCGGCTCTATCGACCCGACCGATGAGATTACACTGACGCTCAGCTTCAATCCGGATATCGCACCGGGTGTTTATACCGATGTGCTCTACCTCACGGATGAAGATGAACTGAGTGAACCGCTGCGTATCGAATTTACGGTAGAGGCTATTCCGCCGTACGATGACATCGACAAAGGCAAGTATCCGCTGAACATGTCCGTTTGCGGACAAGTCAAGATTGATGAGGCGTACGACACCGACGAAAACGATATCGTCTATGCGATCTACCGTAACGAGTGCATCGGTATGGCGAATATCGAGTTCGACAACATCGCCAACACCAGCAAGGTCTTCCTTACTGTCCACGGAAGTGAAGCGATGAAAGACAAGAGCGTTTCGTTCCAGCTCTGGCAGGCTTCGACAGGCAAACTGCTCAACCTCACTCCGAGCGTGGATATCAAGTTCGCTCACGGAAACGTACACGGCTGTGGAGACGGCAACCCCGTCATCTTCACTACCAGCGGATCGGAGATGCAGAATATCGACTTGGTAACCGGCTGGAACTGGATCTCCACCAACCTGAGTGTCAAATCGTCCATCACTACGCTCCGCTCGTCGGATCCGTGGCGTGAAGGTGACTTGATTAAGAATCCGAATACGCAACAGTTCAATACCTATTCGGAAGTGCTGGATCAGTTCCTCGGTACACTCTCTGCATGGGACTATACGCAGATGTACATGTTCTATACGGCAAAGAGCAACACCCTCCGTCTCGGTGGCGACAACCTGGCTGAGGCTGACAAGCATATCACCATCCATGGTGACGGACAGTGGAGTGCATTCCCATGCCTCTATGAGCAAACGACACCGGTAGCAGAAGCCCTGGCTGATTACTACGACCATGCGTCCGCAGGAGATATCCTCAAGGCACATGACCGCTTCGCTGTCTTCTCGACCGATAAGCGCTGGGAAGGTGACCTCAAGACCCTCCGTCCGGGCGAAGGATACCTCTTCCGCCGCTTGGCACAAGGCGACGTCACCGTCCACTTCTACAATCAGACTCCTTCCGCTGCTCCGCAGAAAGCTCCTGCTTTCCAAGGCAAAGCCGCAACGAACATGACGATGATTGCGAAGATTGAGCCTTCAGCCGTCAGCCATCAGCCGTCAGAACTTCGAGCATACATCGGCGATGAGTTAGTAGGTATAGCTACACAGATTGATTCGCTCTACTTCCTGACGATCTCGTCTGAGGCTACAGGCACACTGCGCTTCGAGAACGAAGACGGCACGCCGCTGACTGCAGAGCAACCGATTTCGTATATCGCAGATGCGCACCACGGTACGCTGAAAACTCCGATTATCTTGAAGCCAGACGATAACCGTCCGTATAAGATCATTGAGGACGACCACGTAGTAATAATTCGAAACAATGAGAAATATGATGTTACCGGAAAGAAATTATAATAAGATCCTGCTTGCTGCCCTGCTTATCGGGGCAGTAAGCACGGCTTATGCCTGGGAGAATTGCGGAACCAATCTCGAGTATGAGATAGATGGTACTATACTGCGATTCAACTCGCCCGACCCGACACAGCCTGCTACCATCATGACAGCGGCGTTTAAGGACAACACGACCATCACGTCCTTTACCCTGCCGGAAAACGTTTGGCAGATAGGCTCGCAAGCGTTCATGGGCTGTACCAACCTGGCGACGGTGGAACTGAGCAATGTGCAGGATATCAGTACGTCTGCATTTGAGGGATGTACGTCTCTCGATGATGTAGTCATTCCGCCTACGGTAACCAATATCGGCGTACATGCCTTCTACGGTTGTACGGGACTTCATAATGTACTCTGCCGTCCTTATGCGGTACCCACGTTAGGCACCGATGCGTTTACCAAATGTAATCCTCTTGCAGAAAGCGGATGCTACGCCGATTTGCTAATCTGCGTACCCGCCCTTGGCACCTACAAAAACGCGACCAACTGGAGCAACTATTACGACAATCTCGTACTGACCCAATGCGAATTCCTTGACGAGAGCGATGAGCAGAGTAATACAGAGGCGAAGATTAACGCGTACAGGACAGCGTCACTAACCGACGTCGATATCTTCCGTACGCTACGCAAGGCAGGTTGTTTCAATACCTTAACCTTGCCCTTCAACGTACCCGACATCTCCGCATCACCGCTCGGCGGAGATAACGTGGAGGTCTATGAATTCGTTGGCGCAGAGGTTCTCGACGGTGCGCTGCAACTTGACATAGCGAAGGTCACTTCCATCAGCCTTTCTGCAGGCACGCCTTATCTAATCCAGTGGAATAGTACCGGCGAAGTGATGACGCGACTCCATTTCTCCGGTATCACCGCATGGGATAGTGACAACAATGCGGAGTCTACCAGCGGAAATATCAAACTGCACGGCTTCTATGGTAAAACACATATCAACGACGGTGAGCAACACCTCAATCTCTTCCTGCAAGGCGGTAACCAACTCTATTGGCCGACCGATGGAAGCAATGACGATGCCAAGATGCTCGGCTTCCGTGCTTGGTTCCAAATAACAGGAAATACCCTCGCCGGTGCTCCTATTCGTCGAGATATGCCCGCCTCCCTCCGCATCGTCCAAACACCTACGGACATCAACCCCGTAACCGGTAACCCGTCACCCGTAACCGAAAAGGTGCTACGCAACGGTCAAATTATCATTATTAGAAACGGAGAGCAATACTCCATAACCGGACAGAAATTATGAGACAGTACACATCCCCGCGTACAGATGTAGTTTCTGTACAATCAGTCACCACACTTCTCGCCGCAAGCGGTATGCCTATCGGAGGTGGTGATGAACAAGTCAAAGCATGGTAAACTAATAAACGAATAGATATATGAAAAAGTTGTATTTTATCTGTATGCTGGCAGTCGTGGCCATATGTTTTGCAGGCTGCAAAAAGGATACGAACGCTCCCGAATCGTTCAATGGCAACGTAGAGCGTCCCACGTGGACTGCTCCCGAAGCGAGTGATATGAGCTCCTCCATGACCGCCGTAGTCAAGGTGGATCTCAAAGCGCAGTACCCCGAAACAGCTGCGGACTGGCAACGTTTGGACAATGACCTCTTGGCTGCTTTCGCAGGCGAGACTTGCCTCGGCATAGGTGCGTGGAAAGAAGAAGCCGGTGCCTACTGGCTCT
>Ga0265298_10010192_pt1 | contig 11139 bp, 11 predicted proteins | sample AusTroGonzalo_MG_3_FD_193486 | JGI IMG/M metagenome (GOLD analysis project Ga0265298, IMG submission 193486) | Bovine rumen microbial communities from tropical cattle in Woodstock, Queensland, Australia - Gonzalo_01 | ecosystem: Host-associated > Mammals > Digestive system > Stomach > Rumen ...
GACTCCCTCTCCGCCGCCGCCCCCGGCAGCGGCCTCGGCCTCGCCATCGCCCGCGCCCTCGCCCGCGGCATGGGCGGCGAGCTCGCCTACCGCCACCGGCCCGGCGGCGGCAGCGTATTCGTCCTCTCCCTCCAACGCGCCCAGGAGCCCCCCGCATGACCCCAACCGCCCCCCACATCCTCCTCGCCGAAGACGACACCACCCTCCGCACGGCCCTCGAACAGGCCCTCCGGAGCGAAGGCTACGACGTGCGCGCCTGCCGCGACGGCGCCGAAGCCCTCGCCGCCTACTCCGAACAGCGACCCGACCTGCTCGTCCTCGACGTGATGATGCCGAAGAAAAGCGGCTACGACGTCTGCGCCGAAATCCGGCGCCACGACGACCTCGTGCCCATCGTCTTCCTCACCGCGAAATCCGCCGACGAAGACCAAGTGCTCGCCCTCGGCCTCGGCGCCGACGACTTCATCGCCAAGCCCGTCGCCCTCGACGTCCTCTTCGCCCGCATCGCCGTCATCCTGAAATGGACCCGGCGCGCCGACGGCACCGCCGCCCGGCCCGGCGCCGACGGTTTCGCCATCGGCGCCCCCCGCGTCGCCGCCCGCCGCTACCTCGTCTGCGACCCCGATGGCGCCGAGCAGCCCCTCACCGTCCGGGAACTGGGACTGCTCCGAACCTTCGCGGACCACCCCGGCGAAGTCCTCACCCGCGACGCCCTCCTCGACGCCGTCTGGGGCGTGGACTACGTCGCCTCCAGCCGCACTCTCGACCAGCACATCGTCCAGATCCGCCGAAAACTCGGCAACGCCGGCGTCCTGATCGAAACCGTCCGCGGCGCCGGCTACCGCCTCCGCCTCTAACCCCCTAAAAAACGGGCTTCCACACAATGGAAAACACGTTTCCATTGTGTGGAAAAGTGCCCGAAACCTGCTTCCATTGTGTGGAAGATTTTCCGAAACCCGTTTCCATTGTGTGGAAAAACCCGGGAAACCTGTTTCCATTGTGAGGAAAACGTAAGGGGCTGAAAACGAGCGGCGGCTTGTCCTGCGTGGGGGGCGGACAACGGGGACAAAAGTGGGTTCCATGCCGTGGAAAAACCGCACAATTTGGGTTCCATGCCGTGGAAAATCGGCGAATTTGACTTCCATGCCGTGGAACTTTTTGCACCACAATGAGAAACGACGACTCCCCTGGCGGGAGAGCGCGGCTCCGTCCGCGCCGGGGGGAGGAGAGCGGGAGGGGAGCGCAAAAGGGGCGAACCATTATTCGCGGCGGGGGAGGATTTTGGGCTTGACATTGATTAGATGTCTAACTATATTCGCCCCGTTGACCATGAAAAAGAATCTCGGACATCTTCTGGCGCGGGCCCACGGACGGGCGGAGCGGTGGCTTGCGGACGAATTGGCGGCGGCGGGGCTGAAGGGGCTTTCGCCGTCGCACGGCGACGTGCTGGCGCGGCTCTTCGGGCAGGGCGAGGCCACGATGCACGAGCTCGCGGCGTTCGCCCATCGCACCAAGGCCACGACGACGGTGCTCGTGGACAAGCTCGAAGCGCTCGGATACGTCGCGCGCGGGGCGTCGGCCACCGACGGCCGCAGCATCGTGGTGCGCCTGACGCCCGCCGGGGAGGCGCTCCGGCCCGCGTTCGACTCGATTTCGCGCCGCTTCGTCCGCTTCCTCTACGCCGGCCTCACCCGCGGGGAAGCCGCGGAACTGGAACGCCTTTTGTCGAAAACCCTCGAAGCAACCGAAACCCCCAACCCACAGGAGAAAACACCATGAAAATCGCCATCGTCGCCGCCAACGGACGCGTCGGAAAACTCGTCGCCGAAGAGGCCGTGAAGCGCGGGCACGACGTCACCGCCGTCGTCCGCGAGGAGAACAAGACCGCCGCCCCGAAGTCGCTCGTCAAGGACGCCCTCACGCTCGAAAAAGCCGACCTCGCCGGGTTCGACGCGGTCGTGGACGCGGTGGGCGGCTGGACCGCCGAGACCGTCGGGGCCATTCCCGCCGCCGCGAAGCACCTAGCCGGCATCCTCGCCGGGACGCCTGTACGGCTGCTCGTCGTGGGCGGAGCGGGGAGCCTCTACGTGAACCCGGAGCGCACCCTCACCGTCGCCGACGACCCCGCCTTTCCGGCCGACTGGAAGCCGCTGGCCGCCGCCCACGCGGAAGGGCTTGCCCATCTGCGCGGCTGCAAGGACCTCAAGTGGACCTACATCAGCCCCGCCGCCGACTTCCAGGCCGACGGCCCCCGCACCGGTGCCTACGACCTCAACGGCGAGGACTTCACGCCCAACGCCGTAGGCCAGAGCGTCCTTTCATACGCCGACTTCGCAATCGCGATGGTCGATGAAATTGAAAACGCCGCCCACGTCGGCGAGCGCATCAGCCTCGTCCAAAAGGCTTGACGCCACGCGCCAGCCCCTTGTCGGCAATCGGGTTTTCCACACCGTGGAAAACCCGTTTCCATTGTGTGGAAAAGTGGCCGAAACCTGCTTCCATTGTGTGGAAGATTTTCCGAAACACGTTTCCATTGTATGGAAAAACCCCGGAAACATGGTTCCATTGTGTGTAACTATTTGTGGTGCTAAGAGATGACTGAATGGAAGCCTCGTACGGAGGCGCGAAGGGGAGCGGGAGGGAAGCGGATGGGAAACCGTGCCGCAGGTTTTTCCCGTAGGGCGGCGGATTGTTGTTGACACGGTGTCAGCCGTGTGGCAGAGTCGCGGCGTTGACACGGTGTCAGGAGAAACGGGACCATGCATTCGGAAGAACTGGAGAAACGGCGCAGGGAGGAGATCGTGGACGCGTGCGAGCGGCTCCACGCGGCGTCGGGGTTCGCCGGCACGACGCTGAAGGACATCGCGAGGGAAACGTCGATGTCGCGGCCGTCGGTCTACAACTACTTCAGGACGAAGGAGGAGATTTTCCTGGCGCTGTTCGCGAGGGAGTACGACCGGTGGAACGCCGACCTCGCCGCGCTCGCCGCCGCCCGCGGTCCGCTGGCACCCCGGACGCTGGCCGACCGCCTCGCGGCGACGCTGGAGCCTCGCGGGCTGCTCCTGCGGCTGCTTTCGATGAACATCTACGACATGGAGGCCGGGAGCCGCGTGGAGAACCTCGTCGCGTTCAAGAAGTCCTACGGCGCGTCAATTCGGCTGGTGGGGGATGTCCTGGCGAAGCACGCGCCGGGGCTCGGGGCGCGCGGGCGGGAGGCGTTCGTCTGGGCGTTCTTCCCGTTCCTGTTCGGCGTCCACCCCTACACGGCGGTGACGGACAAGCAGCGCGAGGCGATGGCCGCCGCCGGGGTCGCCTTCCCGTACCCCTCGGTGCGCCGCCTCGTTCGGGATTTCGCGCTGCTCCTGCTTTCAAAGAGGATGAAATGACGTCCCCCGCCAGAAGCTCCAACAAGCAAACGGACTTTCCATGACCAAAATCCCCATTCTCTCCGCCCTCGCCGCCGCAACGGCCACCTTTGCCGCCGATGCAACGCCGCCGCCGGCCGCCGACGTCCACTGCCACTTCACCACGCCCGACTACCTCGCCGCACTGGAAGCCCACGGTGCGGCGATGGACGAACTCTATCCCGTGCCGTCCTGGTCGCCGGAAGCCCTCGCGTCCTTCCTCGACGAAGCGGACATCGGCTTCGCCGTCCTCACCTCCGTCGCGCCCCAACCCCATTTCGGCGATGCGGCGGAAAGCGCGGCCCTCTGCCGCTCCCTCAACGACCAGGCCGCCCGCCTCGCCGCCGCCGACCCCTCCCGCCTCGCCTGGTGCGCCACCCTGCCGTTGCCCTCCGTGGAGGAAGCCGTCGCGGAAGCCGTGCGCGCCCTCGACGAACTCGGTGCCGTCGGCGTGAAACTCCCCACCAACGCGCGCGGGCTCTATCTGGGCGACCCCGCCCTCGACCCCCTCATGGCGGCCCTCGACGAACGCGGCGCCGTCGCCGTCCTCCATCCGCACCGGCCCGAACCCTTCGACGCCAAGCTCGCCGACGGTCTCCCGCTCGCCATGTACGAGTATCCCGCCGAGACCACCCGCGCCCTCGCCCGGCTCTTCGCCCGCAACGTCCCGGCCCGCTACCCGCGCGTCAAGTTCGTCGTTCCGCACGCCGGTGCCTTCCTGCCGCTGGCCCTGCCGCGGATGAAGGCGGTCCACCCCGTCGTCCGCGCCAAGGGCCTCGCCGCCGACATCGACTGGGACGCCAACCTCCGCTCCCTCTGGTTCGATCTCGCCGGTTCCCCGACCGCCGATGCCGTGCGCCGTCTGCTCGCCCTCACGACACCCGACCGCATCCTCTACGGCTCCGATTTCCCCTACGTCCCCGCGTCCGCCCTCGCCGCCGGACTCGCCAAGCTCCGCGCCGAACTCGCCGCCGACCCCGAACTCGCCCCGCTCGCGGAAGGCATCTTCTCCGGCAACGCCAAGCGGCTCTTCTCCCCCGGCGGAGAACAAGCTGCCAACCTGGTCCCCCACGGACAAGCCGCCCCGGCCCCGGCCATCTTCCGCATCGCCGAAATCGAAGTGAAGCCCGAGTTCCAGGAGGAGTATCTTGCCGCCGCCGCGACCGTCGGCGCGACCTCCGTACGCGAAGAGCCGGGCGTCCTCTGCATCTACCCGATGCAGGACGCCGAGCGGCCGACGTCCATCCGCATCCTCGAAATCTACCGCGACGAAACCGCCTATCAATCCCACCTCGCCACGCCGCACTTCCTCTCCTACAAGACCGGCACGCCCCACATGATCGAATCCCTCCGCCTCGCTCCCATGCGTTCCCTCGACCCCTCGCTCGCGCCCGACGTCTTCCGCAAAATTGCAAATACAACCACAACAGAACCAAGGAATCCATCCCCATGAACAAACCACTCGCCACTCTCATCCTTCTTGCCGCGCTGCCCCTCTGCGGATGCGCACAGCAAACCGCAACCCCCAACCCCGAAGGAACCCCCACCATGAACAAGAAAGCCCTCGTCGCCTGTTTTTCCGCCACCGGCACCACCAAAGGCGTCGCCGAACGCCTCGCGGGAGCCATTGGAGCGGAGTTTTACGAAATCGTCCCCGCCCAGCCCTACACGATGGCCGACCTCGACTGGCGCGACAAGCAAAGCCGCAGCACGGTCGAGATGGCCGACCGCTCCAGCCGCCCCGCCATCGCGGGGGAAGCGCCGGACTTCTCGGATGTCGAAGTCGTGTTCGTCGGCTTCCCGATCTGGTGGTACCGCGAGCCGTCCATCATCGACACGTTCGTCGAGAACAACGCCGCCGCGCTGGCGGGCAAGACCATCGTCCCGTTTGCCACCTCCGGCGGCAGCGGCATGGGCGACAGCTCGGACAACCTCCAGGCGCTCGCGCCGGGCGCGAAAGTCGTCGAAGGCCGCCGCTTCCGCGGCTCCGTCTCCGCCGCCGACCTCGCCGCATGGGCCAAGGAGACCGCCGCCCCGTGAAAACCACCTTTGCCTTTGCCGTTGCCGTCCTGCTGCCGCTTGCGGCCCTCGCGCAAACCCCGGAATTCCAGGAGCTCCCCGCCATGACACAACCAGCCCTCTCTTCCCTCGACACGGCCATTGCCCGCATTGGCGCCGCCATCGCTCGCGGCGAACAGGACAAACTCGCCGCCGCGTTCGCCGACGCCTTCGACTCCGGCCTCACTCTCGCGCAGGCCAAGGAACTCGTCGGCCAACTCTACGCCTACTGCGGCTTCCCCCGCGCGCTCAACGCCGCCGCGACGCTGATGGAGGTGAGTTCACACAGAGGCACGGAGACACAGAGCGGAAATTCCGGGGCGACACCCGAAACCCCAAACCCGAAACCCAACGCCTCCTTCCTGCTCGGCGAGAAGGCCCTTGAAATTGGCACCGCCAACCAGACGAAGCTGTGCGGCGCACCGGTCGCGGGGCCGCTCTTCGACTTCCACCCGCAACTCGACCAATACCTCAAGGCGCATCTCTTCGGCGACATCTTCGCCCGCGACGCCCTCGACTGGCGCACCCGCGAACTTGTCACCGTCGCCGCCCTTGCCGCGCGTCCCGAGACCGAGCCGCAGATGAAGGCCCATGTCGCCATCGCCAACCGCAACGGCGTCACGTCCGCCCAGACCGACGCCATCCTCGCCCTCGTCCGGCGTCCCGCCGACCCCGCCGACCTGCCCGCCGACTGGTCCCCCATCCCCGTCGGCGAACCCAACGACGCCTACGCCCGCTACTTCACCGGCCGAAGCTACCTCCACAAACTCACCCTCGACCAAGTCCCCGCCTTCGGCGTCACCTTCGAGCCCGCCTGCCGCAACAACTGGCACGTCCACCACGCCGAAACCGGCGGCGGACAAATCCTCGTCTGCACCGCCGGACGGGGCTACTATCAGGAATGGGGCAAACCCGCCGTCGAAATGACCCCCGGCACCACCGTCAACATCCCCGCGGGCGTCAAACACTGGCACGGCGCCGCCCCCGACAGCTGGTTCCAGCACATAGCCCTCGAAGTCCCCGGCACCGGCGGCAGAAACGAATGGCTCGAACCCGTCACCGACGAAGCCTACTTCGCCGCGACCCGTTGACTCCGCCCCCGCCCGAAAGGTTCCCCATGTACGAAAGCATCACGGAAATCCCCTTCAGCGCCATCGGACCGGACAACCGCCTCAAGCTCCACGAGGCCGTGCGGCTGATGGTGGATTGCTGCCAGTTCCAGGAGCACCACGAGCGCAACCTCCGCGAATTCCTGCGCTCGAACGGCATCGCCATCTTCCTCTTTTCCCTCCAGCTCGACATCCTCCGCTGGCCGGAGCAGCGCGAAAAAGTCGCCACCGCCGTCAAGATTTACGGTTGCAAATCCATCTACGGCCTGCGGCGGCTGACGATCCGCGACGAAGCGGGGCGGCTGTGCATGATTGCCAACGCCACGGGGGCGTTCTTCGATGTCCGGCAGGGAAAGGCGTTGAAACTCGACCCCGCGGCGTTTGGCCTCGTCTACGACGAAGCCGAACCGATGGAGTGCCTGCCCCGCAAGATTCCGGTCCCCGCGGAGGGAGGCGTCCCGTGCCCGCCGTTCCTGGCGACCCCGTCCTCGCTCGACTCCAACGGACACCTGACAAGCGCCATGTATTTCGCCGTCGCCGGCGACGCCCTGCCGCCGGGCACCCCGTTCGACCGCGTGCGCATGGAATTCAAGCGCCAGGTCAAACCCGGCCAGACCGTCATCCCGATGCGCTTCGACGCCCCCGGCGGGAAAACCCTCGTCGACCTCCGCGACGCCGAAGGCCTTTCCTTCGCCGCCGCCGAATTCTCCCTCATGCCGACATCGCCTTGAACACCCGCCAGCTTTCAAACCACCAAACTATCAAACCACCAAACCACCCAACCGAAAGGACTCCCATGAACATCCTGATCCTCCAAGGCTCCCCCCGCGCGAACGGCAACACCGCCTGGATGGCCGAAGAATACAAGAAAACCGCCGAAGCGGCGGGCCACAGCGTCACGCTCGTCAACGTGGCGCGCAAGAAAATCGCGGGCTGCCTCGCCTGCGAGTTCTGCCACGGCAAGGGCAACGGCGCGTGCGTCCAGAAGGACGACATGCAGGAGCTCTACCCGCTGCTGGCGGAGGCCGAGGCCCTCGTCCTCGCCTCGCCCGTCTACTACTTCACGCTGAGCGCGCAAATCCAGGCCGCCATCCAGCGTTTCTACGCCATCTGGAAGCCCGCCAAGGTCAAGAAGACCGCGCTCCTGCTCTCGTCGCAGTCGCCGGGCGTCTACGACGGCGCCATCGCCGAATACAAGGGCATCGCCGGCTTCTGCGGCTACGAGGACACCGGCATCGTCACCGCCAAGGCCGACGAGCAGAAGACCGACGCCACCCGCGCCAAGCTCGCCGCCCTCGTCGCGAAACTGTAACCCGCTCCCAGGAAAGGAATTCCCATGTTCACCTTCGACGTTCCCACCCGCGTCCTCTTCGGCCCCGGCGTCCTGAAGAAGCTCCACGAGGAAAAACTGCCCGGCAAGAAGGCGCTCGTCGTCATCTCCAACGGCAAGTCCGTTCGCGCCAACGGCTATCTCGCCGCGCTGGAGGCGGAACTCGACGCCGCCGGCGTCGCGCACGTCCTCTTCGACAAAATCCAGGCCAACCCGCTCGAACCCACCGTGCAGGAAGGCGTCGAGTTCGGGCGCGCGGCGGGCGTCGATTTCGTCGTCGGGCTCGGCGGCGGCTCGGTGATGGACGCCGCGAAAGCCATCGCCGCGATGATCCCGCAACGGGGCGGGCGCGTCTGGGACTACATGGGAACCGGCACCTCCGAGCACCGCCCCTTCAACGCGCCGCTCCTGCCGTTCGTCGCCGTCACGACGAGCGCCGGGACCGGCTCCGAAGTGGACGCCGGGTCCGTCATCACCAACCCCGACACGCACGAAAAGGGCGCGTTCTTCTCGCGCTGTCCCGTGTTGGCGGTGGTGGACCCGGAGCTGATGCTCAGCGTGCCGCCGAAATTCACCGCCTACCAGGGGTTCGACGCCCTCTTCCACAACACCGAGGGCTACATCTCCAAGCGCGGCAACGAAATGGGCGCGATGGTCGAGCTGGAGGCCATCCGGCTGCTCGGCAAGTGGCTGCCGGTGGCCGTCGCGGACGGCTCGAACCTCGAAGCGCGCACCCACGTCGCCTTCGCCAACACCCTCGGCGGCTGGTCGATGGAATCCTCCACCTGCACCAGTGAACACGCCATTGAGCACGCCCTATCCGGCGAACACCAGGACCTGCCCCACGGCGCGGGCCTGATCATGATTTCGCTGACCTACTACAAAACCTTCGTAGACCGCGGCGACTGCCCCGAAAAGTTCGTCGACATGGCCCGCGCCCTCGGCAAGGCCGACGCGTCCAAGCCCGCCGACTTCCTCGACGCCCTCGCGGCGCTCCAGAAAGCCTGCGGCGTCGACGCCCTCAAGATGAGCGACTGGGGCATCCGCCGCGAAGAACTCGCCGCCATGCCGCAGCTCGCCCGCCGCGCCCTCGGACCGCTCTTCGCCTGCGACCCCTCCGAGCTCACCGACGCCGACGTCCTCGCCATCCTCGAAGCCTCCTGGAGATAACCATGAAACGATTCGCACCCGGCATTTTGGCTGCAATCCTCTTCGCCGCGACGGCACCCTCCCCGGCCCCTGCCGGGGAGGCCCCGTCCGCGCCTGCGGTGGCGGAACCCGCGACCGTTTTCTTCACGCACGACATCTCGCCCGAGGGGCTGGCCAAGGCCTACAAGGCGCTCGGGCGTCCGCTCGAAGGGCGCAAGGTCGCCGTCAAAATCTCGACTGGCGAGGCGGGCAACACGCACTACCTCAAGCCAGAACTCATCGGGCCGCTCGTGCAGTCGCTCGGCGGCGACATCGTGGAGTGCAACACCGCCTACGGCGGGTCGCGCCAGGAAACTCCCAAGCACCGCCGGACCATCGAGGAACACGGCTTCAACGCCATCGCCAAGGTCGTCATCATGGACGAGTTCGCGGAGACGGAAATCCCGTGTCCGGCGGGTTCCGTCCATCTGCAAAAGGACCTCGTCGGCGCGGCGTTCACGAACTACGACGGCTTCGTCATCCTCAACCACTTCAAGGGACACCAGATGGGCGGGTTCGGCGGGGCGCTCAAAAACCTGTCCATCGGCGTGGCCTCGACGGCCGGCAAGGCGCGCATCCACTCGGCCGGCAAGACCGACAAGACCCCCGAATGCTGGGGCATGCTGCCGCCGCAGGCCGACTTCATCGAGTCGATGGCCGAGGCGGCGGGCGCCGTAGTGGCGTACATGGGCGACCGCGCGGTGTACGTCAGCGTGATGAACAACCTCTCCATCGACTGCGACTGCAACGGACACCCCGCCAAGCCCGAGATGGCCGACGTGGGCATCCTCGCCTCGCTCGACCCCGTGGCGCTCGACGCCGCGTGCGTGGACCTCGTCTACGCCTCCGACCCGGCCACCAGCGCCAACCTCCGCGCCCGCATGGAGAAGCAGCTCGGCCCGCATATCCTCGACCACGCCCAAGCCCTCGGCTACGGCTCCAAGGCCTACAAGCTCGTCTCCCTCGACGGCGCCGAGCCGCCCTCCACCGTCCGCCGCGACTGATCCCGTTGGACGCCGACCGCCCAGCCAGCCGTCCCCCGCGCGACCCGGCGGAGGCGCCGCGCTCCGGCCGCCTGATGACCGCGGGCGCGCCGTGGCGGCACGTCCTCGCCTTCTCGGTGCCGGTGCTGCTGGGGGCGCTCCTGCAGCAGCTCTACCACACGGCGGACACGATCATCGTCGGGCGGTTCGCGGGCGAGGCCGCGCTTTCGGCGGTCGGGACCACGGGGAGCTTCCTCTTTCTGTTCCTGGCGGTGGCGATCGGCATATCCGCGGGCAACGGCGTGGTGGTGGCGCAGCGCTACGGGGCCGGCGACGCCGAGGGAATGCGCGCCAACGCCGCGTGCGGGATGATCCTGCTGGGCGCGGCGGGGCTGGCGGCGACCGTGCTGGCGTTCGCGTTCGCGCGACCGGCCTTCGAGGGGCTGGTGGCGGTGCCGGAAAGCATACTGCCCGGCACGCTCCTCTACTTCCGCGTGTGCGCCGCCGGGCTGGCCTTCCAGTTCGGCTACAACGCCCTCGCGGCCATCCTGCGGGCAGTGGGCGACAGCGCGGCGACGCTGTGGTTCCTGCTGCTCTCCTCGGCGCTGAACGTCGCGCTCGACCTCCTGTTCGTCGCGGGCTTCGGCTGGGGCGTCGCCGGGGCGGCCGCCGCGACCGACCTCTCCCAGGCGGCGGCCTTCGCGGCCGCGTGGCGCTACGTGCGGCGGCGGCACCGGGCGTTCCGCTTCCGGCGCGGCGACCTGCGGCGGTGCCCGGCGCTGGCGGGGGCCACCGTGGGCGTGGGACTGCCCATCACCCTGCAGCTCGTCGTCGTGTCCTTCGGGCTGACGTTCATCCAGCGGGCCGTCAACGCGTTCGGGGCGGCGATGACCGCGTCGTTCACCGTGGGGCACCGCATCGAAATGTACCTCAACCTGCCCGCGAGCGCGTTCCAGACCACCCTCGCGACCTACACCGGGCAGAACCTCGGGGCGGGCAGGCCGGGGCGCGTCGCTCGGGGGGTGCGGCAGACCATGGCGCTGTCGCTGGCGATGACCCTGCCCGTC
>Ga0265298_10010193_pt1 | contig 11139 bp, 4 predicted proteins | sample AusTroGonzalo_MG_3_FD_193486 | JGI IMG/M metagenome (GOLD analysis project Ga0265298, IMG submission 193486) | Bovine rumen microbial communities from tropical cattle in Woodstock, Queensland, Australia - Gonzalo_01 | ecosystem: Host-associated > Mammals > Digestive system > Stomach > Rumen ...
CTAAAAGAACATAATTATGATTAATCAGAAAATTTTAAAGGATTTACTCGATAAGAAAGACTCTATCATACCTGTGATAGGTGAAGATGCTATTGAATATTGTTTTCAAGGGAAAGTATGTAGCTTCCAACACTTTTTGATTAAGAAATTCATTAAAGGGTTCCCCAAATTGAATACATCAGACTTAATGAGGTATACTCAAGAGTACAATGAAAAGGAAAACAGGCAACAAGAGTATGGTTATTATTGGCAGTCGGTATTGCGACGTAATTTTAATGCTTACTATGATGGGGACTTGTTTCTTGATCAATATATTCGATTCGTCAAAGATGCAATGGAGAGGGGAGAATTAAGAATAAATCCGCTCGTTAAAAGCTTCTTGAGTGCCTTTGCTTTCCCATTGATTATAACAACGCTGTGTTTTAGAATCATTGAGAAAGATTTGATTCGTAATACTATTGGAGATAGAAAATACGCAATACTGAATTATCAAACGATTTGGTATGAGGGGAAAAAGGAAGTGAAAGTTCCTGATAATTGTGTGTTCCATATCTTTGGTGAGGCTGCTGACGGAAAAGAATGGGTGTGTGATGAAGACAAGTTGCTTGAGTTTTTGCATTTACTTAATAATGAAGGCTCTTCTCCTGAGGAGCTAACGTGTTATATATCAGAGCGACAAAAACGCCTATTTGTGTTAGGCTGTCATTTGCCAAATTGGTTGTTCCGTTTTTTGTGGTATCCAATACATCATAATTCCAGAGAAAAGAATTCGAAGCAAGGCTATTGGATTAATCAAGATAAGGTGGCAGATGATTTTGAATCGTTTCTCAATGGAATAAAGTACTTGTCAGGTAATGATGTTGATGAACTGTTAGGTAATGCTGTTGTTAGACTAGAAGAGGAAAGAAAACAGAATGTGATGGAAATGCAAAATGAAGAGGTGAAAGAAGAACATTATGACGTTTTCATTTCCTATGCAGGTGAAGATAGAACAATTGTAGAAAAGATTGATGGAGTTCTTAGGTCAAATGGCCTGAACCCTTGGTTTGATGAGAGGGGGGGGGGTGAGATAAAAATAGGAGACCGTTATTGGAATAATATTCAGTGCGGCATAGAATTGTCATCCCATTACATGCCTATTATTACTTCCAACTTTGTACGAAAAATGCAAGAAAGTTCAAACCTGAAAAGGGAATTTGAAATGGTAAGGAAGTGGTATAAGGAACAGAACAAGGAGTTGCCGTCTAATTATTCTATTCCTGTTCTTGTGGCGGGTGAAGAGTTCAATGGTTATCAACTAAACAGTAGTTATGTTGAGCAAGTAGGCAGATTGTCATGGGATGCCGAACTTTTTGATGGTCGAAAAATGGCAGAGTTTGACAAAAATGACATTCAGAAATTTGGATCAAAAGATTGGCAACACTTGAAATCTAACCAATAAGGTAAAATGAAAGAATTTAACTATATTGGACTGAGGTCCTATCAGGAGGAAGATGCGTATCGATTCAAGGGGCGTGATACGGAAACAAAGGAATTGCTGACACAGGTGTTGCGCAATGCTTATACAGTGTGCTATGCCGAGTCAGGCGAGGGCAAAAGTTCGCTTATTGATGCTGGTGTATGCCCCGATTTAAGAAGGGAAAACTTTATGCCAGTGCACATCCGTTTCAACAAGGATGACTATAAACAAGTGCCAGATATGCATCAATTGTTTGAAAATCGCCTGTTGGGTGATATGGCGGAATATGCAAAGAGGCATGGTATCGAAATTAAATATGAACTGTCAACGAAAGACTTTGAAGGCAAAATCTATCAAGAGTCTTTACGCAAGAAATTGTCGGAGAATCCGTGGTGGAGGATACGAAACTATAAGTTTTATGCTTTAGGTCTCACTTTTACTCCTGTTTATATCTTTGATCAGTTTGAAGAGGTGTTTAACCGTCCTCTTTCGATTGAATGGACGGATGTGTTCTTTAATTGGTTGAAAGAGATATCGGATGATGCCTGCCCAATGTCTGTAGTTGAGGCTACACGAAATGTCATAGGATCAAAAGCGCCATTCCCGATGATTGAGTGTAAAAAGAGTTTTAAGATGCTTTTTTCTTTGCGTAGTGAGTTCATTGGCGATTTGGACTATTGGGGAGTACAGAGAAACAATATCTATGAATTGAAAGACAATAGATATTGTCTTAAGGCACTGACGTTGGATTCAGCAGATAAAATCCTGGCTTTGTCTGATTTTAGTAATGAAATAAAAGATCAAATCAAGAGAAACCTGAATACAGATAATGGCATTCGGATACAGAACATGAATTTGCCATGTATTTCTGCATTTATGTTGTCTATGATGTGTACATCAATAGAACAGAAAGAAGGTAATGGTATTTTTCATGGCATTGACTGTATCGTATCTGATTATTATGATACGATTATTTTGAAAGTCAAGCAAGAAACTCGAATGCCTCAGAAGCATCTTGATATCATAGAACAGAAATTGTTGGATAATCAAGGACATAAAGTATGGGTGAAGGCTGATTCAGGAGAACTTGGGTCGATCAAATTTACTGAAAGATACTTAGATGCACTGAAGGAAAAGCGTATTATTAACCAGCGTAACTTCGGGAATGATACATATGTTCAGTTTGTGCATGATCGTTTGGCAGATGTTGTAAAAGATCGCTTAAATAGTCGTAAAGATAGAACTCGCTCTCGCTGGTGGACATTGACTTGGGGAGTGGCCATTGCGCTGATCTTTGTTTTCTCTATATACAAGTTCGCTTTTTCAGACAACCGCAACCGTGTATTTTCTGATCTCACAGAATATACAGATCTTTATCTAACCTCCAATGATACGGCCTTCTTTAAGGGAGATAATAGGGGGAGATTATCCAATAATACGATGGTGGAGAATCTGGTTATCAACGATACGACAAGTTTTCAGATTTCAAGTTGTACCTTTCTGAAAAAGATAGATGTGGATATTGAAGACACAGTATTCTTTATCGATGTACAAGATTGTCCAATGTTAAAAGAAATGACATTTTCGAATAAGGTGCGTCAGCTAAAATTGGGGAATGTATTGAAATGTCCAAATCTAGAGATTGTCCTTGGGCCGTCAATTGATACAGTGATTGTTGAGCCTAATGAAGCCTTGCCGATAGAGGTGGCTTTTAGGGTAGAGGATAACCCGCGGTTCATTTGGGAGAAAGCATATGACAATCAGACGAACGAGGATGTATTGAAGCATGTCCTGTGGGATGTCAAGGCCCAATCAGTGCTATATGCTCAGTGTAATGTGCCAAGTAGTTTTACCTTCCCTCTTAAGATCAAGGCTAAGAAGGCATATTGGGAAAGTGCTTACCCTTCTTATGCCAAAGAATATATTAACAATACCAGTGTAAACCAGAGAAGGCGCGATGCTATGCTGGTAGTTGACACGCTGTGGCAGAATCCTATCAGGGAGTACAGAGGAGAGGCTGATGTGGTAGTTTTGACTGATTCTATCAAGACCATTAGTGCACAGGCTTTCCGTGAATGCAAGAACTTGAAAAAGATCGTATTATCTAATACTTTGCAAGAGATAGGCGATCAAGCCTTCTATGGCCTTCCTCTTTTGGATACAGTATTGATACCTCGGGAAGTGAAAAGGATTGGTAAAGAAGCTTTTGCAAACTGCCAGTCCTTGCGAAAGGTGATATTGAAGAGTATGCAGGACTTGGAGCTTGGAGATCGTGCATTCGCTAACTGTCGCCAATTACAAGAAGTTGAGATGCCTGATAGGGTTAATGCCTTTTGTTATTATTATAGTAATAACCCCTTTTTCCGCTGTGACAATATCAAGAACTTTACAGGATTACAGCGGGAAAATAGTATATTCCAAAAGGATGGTGATGTCATTGTTGAAAAGGAGAAAAAATGGCCGTTTGTAGTTCTACCCACAATCACATCTTATCAAGGCGAAGCAGGAGAGATTAAGGATGGGGTCTTTAAATGGGATGGTCAGATTATACACCTGACGAAGGAGGGTTACCGCCATATTTCTGATGAGAGCAATGGGAAAAGGATAGGGGATGAGCATTTCATGATTGACTATATTGGTAGAATCATTCTCAATAGCGACAGCATCATAGAGGAACTGACCATTCCTATTACCATGCCTAAGGCACAATGGGATTTTTTGGTCCAGCCCAGTTTGTTGCAAGATATCTATGTTCCTTATCCCCAACCAGAGAGTGCGGATAGTGATGAGGGATTGGCCTTTAACCTCTCCACAGCAGTCAAGCAGCATATCACTCTACACGTGCCATTTGGCTGTAAGAAGTATTATGAGAATCATCCAGACTTCCGCGACTTTAAGGATGTCAAGGAAGAAGCCCGTTGGCGTACCTATGGGAATCTGCTGAGTCTTTATTATAAAAAAGTGGTGTCTCGCATTCGTTTATGGTGGAGTTTGGCGCTTTATGCTTTAGTGGTGTTAGTAGTGTGCTATGTACTGAATCGTTGGAAGAAAATTTCTGTGTTCAAAAGCTGGTGGTGGGCTACTTGGTCTTTTGTATCCCTTTATACCTTATTTTATCTACTCTATGTGGTCTATGAACTCAATTTCGTTCGTCACGGTCTTGTTTTAATGACCGATTTGATCTTAACTACTATCTCTAGTATTGCTGTGCCTATTATGGTTCTATGGTTCAAGGATGATATATCGGCATGGATGAGTGTTTGGGCAGAATCGTTCAAAAATCAAGGGAAAGCAGGCGGACATGTATCGCTTAATCAGATAGTAAAAGATAAAGGCTATCGACTCCTGAACTGGCTGAAGCAAAGGTGGTTTGCCATATTGGTATGTGTGCTGGCAATATGGGGCTGTAAGGTGCTATATAGCTGGTGGAAAGAATATAATAATGTTGACATAATGGTTTCTAAGGGAAACTTTAAGAGAGCTATCGAATTGACTTATCGTCAGTTGATGATTTCGGATTCTCTCAGTTTGGAGCAGAAGGAATCCTTGGGTAATCTTTTGTCAAGGGCTACTTCTTTACCTGACTATGGTGATCAAAAGATCATAGAGGGAATTCAAGGTGTATCCGTTGGTGGCAACAGATATATACATCTTTATCAAAATGGTCGTACGATTATTTACGACCCTCATGAGATTAAGCAATACGAATTCAACGACTCTGTTCTTTTTATTCCAGACATAATGGGTAAATATGCTACTATTTCGCACCAAGATACAACTTTTGTGGTAATGGCTGATAACTTATATCAGCAAGTCTATCAGACGGTCGACCGCAATATAATTGGTGTTTTTGACCACTATATAGTAAAATATGAAAACGGAGAATCATTACTTTATGATATGGATACAGCCATGCAACTATATATGACTGTGAAAGGAAAATTAGTGAATTTAGATCCAGATCATTCCCTATTTATTTCTGAAGATGAAGATCGGGGCATCACTTATCTCACACGGCCTATTAATGCACAGTTTGTGACAGACAGTTTGCCAGGTAGAGGCATGAGATTAGAACTTGGCAACAGATTGTTAGACAAAGAGATTTTTGAGCGGATATACAATGAAGCAAAACATGTTAATGCCAAAGTATGGAAGATGACTGACAATCACGTGGTTCTGTATAATGATAGCGCAAAGGTCTATTGGGAAAAATGGGTGGACAACTTCACACCTATCGACCAATCATCGGGCAACAGTTATGCTCAATACGACTATATCGGACTAACAGATGATGGCTCAAATAGTTGCATTGTTGCCTATAACAAAACGTCCACCTTAGTCTTATATGGTTCTGGGAGTTCCACATCTTCTATTACCTCAGGTACTTACTATGATGTAGCATTCAAGGGTGGTATGGAATTGATATCGAATTTGTATGATTCTAATTTCCAAGTTGAAGTTACACCATTGTCTAAAACATGGGTTTCAATGGGCAAAACACTAAAACTCCGTAATGTCTATTCGTTGAATAACGTTTATGTGGTTAATGGTTGGATTTATGCCTTCTCACCCGAAAAGATGGAACTGGAAGTTCATAATTTACAGTCAGTGCAGGACATGATACGTACCTCTAAGTATTTAACGCAGGAACAGAAGGCTAAGTTAGTTGAGAAATGTAAGTAAAAAGGAAGTTTATGAAGAGAAATAATTAAAATATAGAGGTATTGAAGAATCTTATCGAGTCAGGAACTATAGCAGATATCATTTCTACCTCTCTTTTACCCAATATACCATGCCGAAGGACTTTCGGTCGCTCTCAAACTGGCATTCGGGGCGGTTTAGGTAGTTACCTATTTTAATATAGGAACCTTCGTCCTCTGTATAGGCCCCCTTGAACACCTTCTTCAATCGGGCTGAGATCTCTTTGAGCGTCATCCACTGACCACCCTCGGGGTTGCTCTTCGATGTCCCCTCTGGCTTCTCGAAAAGTGACAGCAGCTGTTCGCCGAGTTGACTGAGCTTCTGATAACGCAGGTTGTGTTCCATCAGGGCATGCTCCTCTTCGCGGGTCAGATGGTAGCGCAGCCGTTGACGTGATACCTCGTATTCCAACTGGGCATAGAGTTGTGGATAGTCGATGGGCGTTTCATAGTCTATGTCGCCCTCCACGTTGACGCAGATAAACCTTCGGCTACCACTGGGATCCGTCAACGGAGTGCTCTCGTTCGTCGTGCCGATAAACGAGGCATAACGGCGATGACTGGAATACGCCTTGCCGTAGGGTGGGCGATATTTCAGATCTGAGGTCGATACCAGATACTTCAACACAATCTGCTGGCGCTGGGTGATCTTGTCGAACTCATCGAGGTTGATCAGCGCAAACGAGGTCAGTCCTAAGTTCAGATCGTGCTCGTTCTTGAAGTTGATGCGGTCGTTATAGTACTCACGTTGGTCCCTGGGCAACAGGAGACGACAGAACGAGGTCTTTCCGCAACCCTGACGACCGATCAGGATCGGTACGAGGGCATTGCCCGTGATCTGTCCCTTGCCTCTCCACATCGCCACCATCGAGCGCATCCAGATATGGAAGAGGTAGGGCCACTCCTCATAATCGGTTTTGACACGACGGGCCAATGGCTCCACGCGATCCTTGCCGTCCCATTTCGGCAGATGATCCAAAAAGTCCGTCATCGGCTCGTAGAGTTCGATGTCATTGGAGTTCACGTAGCGGTTAATATCCTTATCCCAGCATTTTACACCTTGTGCCAATGCCTTCATCGTGATAGAGTTGCGGGCTTCTTCTGTCAGATCCTGATAACTGAAACCGTAGCCTGTCCTCATGCGGTATTCCGCCACCCCTCGCATCACGTTCTTCCGCAACTCGTAGTTGGCGTTGAGGAACATATCCACCTTCATCATCATCAGCGTCTCCGCAGGGATATGCTTCATCGGTTTGGTGATGTTCTTGCGCTGACGATATTTCTTCTCGTGCTCCTCGCGATAGGCATTCTCAAACACCTTCTTCACCACATCGGGCTCCTTGCCGAGCGTGTGACTGAACATCGCATAGCGCTGAGCCACTGCCATCGCAAGTCCGGATTCCCTACAATAGTCGGCCAACCGTGTGAGAATCAGGTGTGTACGCCCTTCCTCCTCAGAGAAGCCCACGGTGTCATCATAAGCCTTCGAGAGACAATACTCATAGATCAAGTTCATGGCATGACTGTTGTCGATGCCGGGCATCAGCTTGTCCTGTTTCTTGGCATAGAGCGTCACGGGCTGAACAGCCTTCGTCACATCAGAGCCGTCGGTATAGAACGCCTGTGCCGAGGGATTATAATAGAGGTTGGGATCGCAACTCAGATAACAGTCCCTGTCGAGGGTCGGCTCCAACTTCTCGATGGTCACGCCGAGCTGCATGTTATAGGCCACTCGTGCCTTCTCATAGAGGTTTGTATGGAAGCGATTGATGTCGTCGTCATTTTCTGGCAAGCCACCATCGAACAACTCGCCGCGACAGACAATCTTCACGCTTCGTCCGCTGGCACCCACAAAAGTCAGTAGGGTATGGGGGATCTGACTGGCACCTTTCCGCACGGCCTCAGCCTCCTCAAAACCAGCCAGATTGTTTACTTCCAACAGCACCAGTCCGTTATAGGCTCGCATGATGCGCTGCTTGTTCCTGTTCTCCATCAGAGAGGTAAAACAGACCTTGGGAATGTCCTTTGTATAGAGATGAAACAGCCCGTCCATTGCGTCATACTTCTGGCGCACCTCCACCAACGGATAGACGTGGCGCAATTGTTGACATAACTCTTCGTAGGCTTGGTCTTGAATTATCTGTACTACCTCAGACAGATCCACCTGTCTGAGTGTTATGGTATTGCGATAGTTCTTAATGATAGTAACTTTGGTCATTTAATAGTGAAAATTTAGATTCAGTCTGCGAAGGTACAACAATTTTTTGTGATATGCAAATCTTTTGATTATTATTTCATGAAGAATTTTAGATTAATCTATACATTTCTGCATTTTGTTCACAAATTACTGTATATTAGCATTTTAAGTAATGTATAGGTGGTTGCAAATGTATTTCAACTATACATTATCATTATTCCTTTGGCTGAAAGAGATGTTTTTTACGCCTGATTCAGACGGCATATACGATGGAAGGAGATTATGTTTCACTATATATTCCCCTAATGGGAACAACTTGTTTCTCCAATGGAAACACTTTGTTTCCATTTATGAAACAAAGTGTTTCCATTTATGAAACAATTTAGAAACACTTTATATATCAGTAAGTTAACTAATATTTGTCTCCCAAAACAACTGTTAATTATATGGATAGTGTATAGTTACTTATTTTTGTGTAGATACCATACATTATATAAACTATTAGTTATTAATGAATTATAAAGGAAATGTAGGAATGTATAGTATTGTGCAACATTTCAATTGAAAATATTTGTATAATTCCAACAAAATGCTTACCTTTGCAGTCAAAATGAAAAAGAAAGAAAACACTCCAAAGACCCGCGAAGAGATCTTCGCAGAGAAGGCAGACAACTATTTTGTTTGCTTCAGTGAGATTTGTCCGCTTCGTGAACATTGTCTCCGTCGCATTCTTGCCAGTTACAAACCCAAAGAACGGATATATATCACCAGTGTGAACCTGCTTAATCCCCAGATGCAGGGAGAAAACTGTCCCCAGTTCGCCAAGGATGAGCCCGTTCGTATGCCCATCGGCCTCTCCACTATCTATTACGATATGCCTGGTCGCATTGAGCGTGCCATCAAGAACCACCTCATTCATGTCTATTCCCGCAAACGTTATTACGAGTACCACAACGGCACCCGCCCCATGACACCCGATGTCGAGCGCTACGTCCGCCAGACTATCAAATACTACGGTTGGACCCAAGAGCCTCAGTTTGGCGGCTATATAGAAGATTACTTGTGGTAGTGCAAGCAATATGAATTGGTATAATTAAACTTTTTTTCTTCAAATTATTATTTTTTGGGGGAATAAGTTAGCGCTTTTTGCTATAAATTCGTTATCTTTGCAAAAAATGGAGATGTGTAAATATAGTGAAACAAACTGTTTGTGAAATGTTTTAGATAATTTAGAAAGGAAATAGCAACATTAAATATAGATTATGAATAATTAAAATAATAAAGTAATGAAAAAAACAATTCATATATTTCTAGCATCATCCATCATTGATTTGAGGGATGATCGTCAGGCTATAGGCGATTTTATAAATACGTTGAATAATATCTATAATAGCCAGAATTTGTATATTCATTTGCACAAGTGTGAGGACGAGTCAGAGGATCATACCATAATTAAAGGCGGAACACAAAAAACTTTGAATGATGAAATCCGTGAATCAGATTTTTGCTTTGTCGTTTTTTGGCATAAAGCCGGTGATGTTACAGAACAAGAATTGCGTGTGGCATTGGAAGAGTTTAAAATAAAGAGCAATCCCAAGATAGTAGTTTATTTTAAAAGCCTTGCTGAAGGCGAATCGCTTACTGACGATGTTCGTCGGGTAATGGAAGATATTGACCAAAATCTTTTGCACTACCACAGGGAATATTCTCATATTGATTCGCTGAAACTTGGAATTATAACGCAGCTTCAGGTACATGGGTTTCTCCGTGCTGAAATGAAAGTGGAAGATGAACATGTGACTGTATCAGGACACAAAGTTGTTTCTACAGAACACATTCCCGTTTATTCCCAAAACGATGAATATCTTGAACTGGTTAAAGATTTACGTGTTGCTGAACAAGAATGTGCAAAACGATATAGCATATACGAACAGGACAGAAATAACACAAGAGCATATAAAGCCTATCAAAAAGCCGTTAAAGAAAAGCTGCGTGTGCAGGAAGATCTTAAGGAGATTTCTGATGAGATATTGAAGATAGGAACTAAAATTGTGAAAACCATATCGACTTCAGCGCCTACGAAACTTATTCTCAAAGCAATACAATGTTTTGATCGTGGCGATTATGATGGTGTGCTAGATCTTCTACATCCTGATGAGATTGACGATTGTTTTGCTCAAGCTAATGAATTGGAGAGACAGGCCGAGGAACAGGCAAAAATGATTAGACAAGGCGGGATTGAAAAAGCAAACATGGTTAGACAAAGTGGAATTGATGAATACCGTTATCGAATCCTAGCTTTAGAAGCTCAAGGAAAATGGGGTTTAGTATATGAGAACTATGAGCGAGTGATATCACAAGTGGAAGGAGAACTTCATGCACCTAAGACAATCATGCTGGAATACGCCAGATTTCTCTATAGGCAAAAAAACTATGAAAAGAGCTTAGATGCCTGCATAAAGTTACAATCCGCACTTGTACAGAACTCAAATGCGATTTCTGAACAAGAGATAGCGGAATTATATGATCTGCAGGGTGAACTATATTATTATACAAATAACTTCAGAGATGCCGAAGCATTTTTGAAGAAGGCTATTGATCTTCGAAAAGCCAGTATAGAACAAGGCCAAGAACGGGATATGCTAATTGCAGAAAGCAGTGTCAAACTGGCAAAAGTTTATTATATGATTACTCGTTTCTTTGAGGCTGAGACATTGTATATACAGGCACTTGACTATTACAAGGCATATGATACGGAAGCAATTGAGGCCGTTGATGTGGAT
>Ga0265298_10010194_pt1 | contig 11138 bp, 10 predicted proteins | sample AusTroGonzalo_MG_3_FD_193486 | JGI IMG/M metagenome (GOLD analysis project Ga0265298, IMG submission 193486) | Bovine rumen microbial communities from tropical cattle in Woodstock, Queensland, Australia - Gonzalo_01 | ecosystem: Host-associated > Mammals > Digestive system > Stomach > Rumen ...
CGGTGGCTACGAGTCCATCCTTAAGGTCCTCGATCAGGCGGTCCTGCAGGCCGTATCCGATCTCCACGTCATAGGTATCGTCTACTACCTTTTTCAGCTCAACTCTGAATTTACTCATAATCATTCTCCTTATCACAGTCCGGAACTCCCCACAGACTGCACAGATACTCATTTTAGCAAGGGAGGATTTTCAAGTCAAGCAGACCATGCGTCAAAGATAGACAAAGATAGAATCATTTAGTTAAACCGTTAACCACATTGCGCCACCGCAGGTGTCTCCGTTTCACGCCGTCTGCGCCGTGGTCAGCCGGTAGTAATACCCTTTCTTCTCCATCAGTTCCTGATGTGTACCGCATTCCAGGATCTGCCCGTGGTCCACATACATGATCTTGTCGCATTTCCGGATGGTGGAAAGCCGGTGCGCGATGATGAAGGAGGTCCGCCCCTCCAGCATTGCCTCAAGCCCCTTCTGCAGCGCCCGCTCCGTCTTCACGTCAATACTGGAAGTTGCCTCATCCAGGATCAGGATCGAAGGATTCGAGATCAAGGTTCTGGCAAAGGAGATCAGCTGCCTCTGCCCCTCACTGAGGGAGGACCCGCGCTCCTTCACCTTGGTCTCATAACCGTCCTCCAGAAGCCGGATAAAATCATCCGCGCAGACGGTCTTCGCCGCATTCCGGATCTCCGCAAGGTCCGCGTCCAGCTTGCCGTAGCGGATATTATCCTCAATGGTTCCCGAGAAGATAAAGCTGTCCTGCATCATGATCCCCATTTGCGACCGGAGGGAATGCAGTGTCACATCCCGCACATCAATCCCGTCGATGGATACACTCCCCTGCTGAAGGTCATAAAACCGGGAAATAAGATTCACAATAGTACTCTTTCCCGCTCCCGTGGGTCCCACAAGAGCCACGCTCTCACCCGGCTCCACGGTAAAGGACACATCCTGCAGAACATTTGTCCCTTCTTCATAGGAAAAGGAAACATGATCAAATGTAACCCTGCCGCGGATCGGGGGCATTTCCACCGCTCCCTCCTTATCGCGAATCTCCACCGGTTCGTCGATGGTTTCGAAGATCCGCTCCAGGTACGCGATGTTATTAATGAAGTTATTGAAGATATTTCCCAGATTCATGATGGGCATCCAGAAAAACGACGCATATCCGGAAACCGCCACAATTGTCCCGAAGGACTTGCTGCCATGCCATACCACCAGTCCGAAAATGAAGATCGCCGCGCTGACACAGGCAGAAATGGTGTTGATCCCCGGCCACACCAGATTCGAATAACGAACCGCAACATTCCAGGTCTTCCGGCAGTCGTTCGACAGTTCCTCAAAACGCTTTGCATTTTCATCCTCGCGGGCGAAGATCTGCGTGATCCGGGCGCCCACGATGTTCTCCTGCAGGTAGGCATTCAGATTGGAATTCTTATTCGACACCGCCTGCCAGGCCTTCCGCTGCTTATTCTTGATCCAAAGCATAAATGCCGCAAGGATCGGAACACCGCACATGACCACCAGCGCCAGCTGTACATCCACCAGGAACATGAACACGGTAATAATGATCAGGTTAAAGCCCTCAAGGATAATGTTGATGAGTCCGTTGGACAGCATATCCGACACCGAATTCACATAGTTCACAACCCGGATCAGGATCTTTCCGTGGGGACGGTCATCGTAATATCGGAATGGCAGCTCCTGCAAATGCCCGAAAATGTCTTTCCGGATATCATAAATGATGTTCTGGCTCACATGCACCATGAGCCTGCTCCTAATGGTGGTGAAAACCACGCTGATGAAGAAAAGCAGGGCCAGCCCTCCCACCAGAAGAAGGAGCATCCGGGTATCCTTGTCCGGCACCGCATGGTCCAGCGCATACTGCACTACCATAGGCGCAAGATACCCGAAAACTCCGCCCAGCGCGCTGAGTGAAAGTGCGATCAGCATCGGTTTCTTCCATTTTTTGATATATGAAGAAGCCCGGATCAGGTGTTTCACCTGAAATGGTTCCTCCAGCGTTTCATCGACTTTGTATGTATTTCTTGCCATTGTATTTACCTGATTTCTGTAAATCACTAAAACTTCCCACAGCGAAGGATCTCACTATCCTTATGCGATATGAGATCCTTCGGGCTAAAGCCCTCAGGATGACACGATAATCCTCTATTTTGCTCCTGACGCACCCAGATTCTATCTCATTCCCATGCTTTCTCCGGAAAAGCATTCTAGCACCCTTCCTGCAGCTGCACCAGCTCCGCGTAGTACCCGCCCCGGGCCACCAGCTCCTCGTGGTTACCTTCCTCCAGGATTCTTCCATCCTTTAAAATGATGATCCGGTCCGCGATCTTCGCCGTGGATACCCGCTGCGCGATGATCAGCTTCGTTGCCGAAAAGTCAAGATGTCGGAGAGACTCCTGGATCTGCCGCTCTGTCTCCAGGTCCACTGCGGAGGTCGTATCATCCAGAATGAGGATCGACGGTCGTACCGCCAGCGCTCTCGCGAGAGAAAGCCGCTGCTTCTGTCCGCCCGAGAGCCCCACGCCCCGTTCACCGACAATGGTTTCATATCCATCCGGCATTTCCGAGATAAACCCGTGTGCCGCCGAATACCGGGCAAACCGTATGACCTCTTCCTTCCTGATCAGCGGATCCCCGTAGGCGATATTTCCTTCGATGGATTCGGAATACAGCAGCACATCCTGAGTTGCAAGCCCGATATTCTTCCGGAGCCCCTCCAGCTTGTACTTCTGCACCGGTACCCCGTCGACACGAACCTCACCCTCCGTCGGCTCGAAGAACCGCGGGATCAGCTGGATCAGCGAAGTCTTTCCGCAGCCCGTCTCCCCCATGATCGCCACGGTCTGCCCCGGGCTCACCGTAAAGGAGACATCTTCAAGCACCGGATATTTCCCGTCCGGATACCTGAAGGACACATGGTCAAATATAATCTCTCCCTCCAGTCTCCCGGCCACCGGAATCGCATCCTCTGCGTCCTTGATCCCCGGCTCGGAGTAGTAGATCTCCATCACCTTATAGGAGGCTGCATGGAACCGCTGGAATTCATTCATGATATTTCCCATCATGCGCATGGGATTGGCAATGGCCCAGATCAGTCCCGAGATTGCCACATAATCTCCCATGGTCATCCCGCCGTTGATCAGGAAAAGTCCGCCCACCAACAGCATGACGATCTGCATCATATTTGCGAAGCTCTCGGCGTAGGGATAAAACTTGATCCACACCAGCCCCGTCGCTTTATTCGTATCGCGATAGGCGGCATTTGCCTCATCGAACTTATCCATCTCGTACTGTTCTCTGGCGAAGGCCTTCACCACCCGGTTCCCGGCGATATTCTCCTGAGCCACGGTGTTCATCCCCGCCAGGCGCTCTCTTAGCTCGGCATGCTTCGGGGCCACCGCCTTCTTGAACTTTACGATCACCAGGAACACAAAGGGCGAAACCGCAAGCAGCGACAGCGCCATCTTCCAGTTCACCGTGAAAAAGAAGATCGCCGCCGTGGCATAAAGAGCGAAACACTCGATCAGCACCCGCACCACCCAGGCGATCATGTGACGCACCGCGTCCAGGTCACCGGTCACACGTGTCATTAAGTCACCGGTCCGATAGGTACTGTAGAAGGTCATGTCCTGCCGCTGGATCTTATCGAAAAGGAAGTTCCTTATCCTAAACAGCGCCTTCTGCGACACGAATTCATAGGCCATACAGTCCGCATACACGATGATCACCCGAAGCACCGTCAGCCCCACCATGGCGATGATCAGGCCGTAGAAGAGATCCATCTTGGTCTCCAGATTCTCCGCCGCATCCTCTCCGGTGAGGAAAGTGTCGATGAGTTTCCCTGAAATGAACGGCACAGTGAGCTGCATGACATTGTAGATCACTGTTCCGAACATAGCGAACACATAAAGACCATGGGCTCCCCGGGTATTCTCCCAGAGCCAGCCCATGCGGGAAAGCGGAAAGCTTTTGCGGTTCATTTTAGCTTTACTTTTCATTTCTCCTAAACTCTCCAAAAACCGACCGGCACGATTCACGAAACCGGTTCTTATCTCTGTCATAATCAGAATGTAAAACGCAAAAACAGGCTAACATTCATTAGCCATAGTCTAATTAATGAATGTTAGCCTGTCAATACTAATATTCTTCTATATTTCTACTACTTTTCTGTTATCTTTGTATAGCGATTCTTTGTCCTGTATTATGCAAAAATTGCCAATCACTTCACGCAGCAACATGTAGAAGTGCCGCAACTGCATCCGGACTCGCTTTCTCCGCCGCACCCGCAGGATGACCCGCTTCCGCAGCAGCCGAATTTACATGCACAGCTGTTTCCGCTCTTCATGAGCAAGAGCCTTCCCGGCAGGGCTTCCATATGGATCTGCCGCACATCACCGCCGTCCTCGCCGTCAATATGCAGTACCACCGGCTGCTCCATCTCGATATCGACGGTCCGGCCGTCCCGAAGGGTAAAGCCCTTCAGCCATTTCTGCTTTCCGATCACGAGGATCGGCAATTTAAGGAAGGTCAACCACCGCGGGATATTATCCGCAACGCAGGTGGAAATCTTTCCGTCCGTTACCACAGCCTTCGGCGCCATGGGCACGCCGCCGCCCTCCCACCGGGTATTCATTCCCGCAAGGAAGATCAGCTGCCGCACCCGGAGCACACTTTCCGGATCTCCGTCGTAAATGACCCGCCCGCCGTAGGTCTTCATGGTGAAAAGCGACTCCACAGTAAGCTGAAGATAAATGAGTTTTCCCAGCCCGATCTTGTTCAGGATGCTTTTCCGCATGGATTTCTGCACCTTCCGGCAGACCTCCGCATCCATTCCGATTCCCGAGCTGATACCGAAAAGTCTGGGAGAACCGCCGTCTGCGGATACACATCCCAGATCCACACGGTCCGGCTTCTCACAGGTCAGAATCTGGAACAACGCCGGAACCGCCTTCTTCGGAAGCTTGTGTCCGCGGACAAAATCATTTCCGGAACCTGTGGGGATCACCCCCAACCAGACCTTTTCAAAGTCGGTGATGCCGTTCAGCACCTCATTGATGGTGCCGTCCCCGCCCACAACCACAAGGCGTATCGGCTCCTCCGTACCCCCGAACCGCCGCAGGATCTCTGTGGCGATCTTCGTGGCATGGCCGGGATACTTTGTTTTATACGCGTGATGCGGGGTCTCAAGCTCCTTAAGGATCCCCGAAACATCCCGCCACGCCTTCTTTCCACGGCCTCTTCCGCCGCTGGTATTCACGATAAAGTAGAACATAACTCCCCCCCATGGGTATCCGACTGACTATTTTCGACTTCCCACATTTTATCGTTTTTTTCTTTTGTCCGCAACAAAAACTATACCGTTTTCCCTGTAAATGCTTACTGCCTTCCACGAAGCGGCCGGGGTAAGCCGTCTCGGATTCATACACTCAAGAATAATATTTCGCTCAAAATTTTTTCACTAAAATGCCCCGCAGCAATTACAACCAGTGAGTCGGAAGCGTATATCAAAAACAAGTCTGAAACAAACCAAAGAAGAGGGTTTCAGACTTGTTTTGTTTTGTCAATGCCCTATGGCGGGCGGGGACCATTTCTACGATATAGCCGAAAAGTATTACAGAATGTATAAAATGTGTCAATGCCCTATGGCGGGCGGGGACCATTTCTACGGATGATCCTCAGAATAGACCTGACGCTGATCAATACGGTGTCAATGCCCTATGGCGGGCGGGGACCATTTCTACTCGGAATTTGCAAGAGATAATTATTAAAGACAAGGATGTGTCAATGCCCTATGGCGGGCGGGGACCATTTCTACGGTACCTTCCGGGAAGCCGCTATTTTACTGGGCTCGCGAGGTCATTTTTGCATGAAATTGTCAGACAACTTGAAAAATCGACCTTTTTTGAGCTATTTTTTGTTTTTTTGATAAAAACAACGGTTTTCCGGGTCAAATGTTACAATTTTATTACGCATCGTGTATGGGAGCCCCATAAAAGTATACTCATATTATAGCGATATTACAAAGCTATTCCAAGTAGATTTTTGATAAATGTACATTGATTCCAAGAAAGCATGATGAAAAGGCACATCCAACTCCGGTTGAATGCATCCTTTTCCCTTCAGGAACGGTTGATATGATGTGATTTGTATCTAATAATAGTTTCATTTATCCCCCCAGCATCCGAGCAATTTCATCGTTACATGTACCTACACTGTCGGATATGTTGTACATTCTATCCGCTATTCCCGGTTTTCTGCCTGACGGATGAATCTCTATTTCTGCACCCTGACTATCATCAAAATGACTTTCATTTACCTTCATTTTCTTTAATGATTCGTTGGCAGTAAGCGCAGCTCCATCCCTTTGGTTTTGAGGCGTTCACCTCCTGTTGCAGTTCATTATTTCAATAATTTTCCACGCTCCTTCTAAAGTATCCACTGAACAGAGAAATCCCGCACGATGACAGAAATTAAAACCTTCAATTCCGGTCATTTTTTCCAGGTCCTCTCCCCGACGACCTCTCCATTCCTGCAGGAACCCTGTTGTATCATCAACGATCGGATCTCCGGAAGAATGAGGGACCACCTGCACATTAAATCCTCCCCGATTTGAAGGATAGATTACATAATCAATCTCCGTCTCCCGAAGCGCTTCAAGCCATGGCATATATCGGTCCAGTTCCAACACACGATTCCTCGCTTCCGGGATTTTCCGGAGGACAAGATTTTTAGCTTCATTTATTGCCTGAAAATGTCGGAGCATCGCACAAAGCGTTGTCATAGCATACTCTACCGCATCCGCAAAGGCCCGATCTACCTCCTCTGTCTCATTCCATTCCGGATTCATACTCCGGATTACCGTAGAAAGAGGATTCCGCTTCCCCGTATTATCCGTGAGATCAATTTCCTGAACAAATTCCTCATCGAAAGCTTCCGCAGATTTCTTTTCCAGAAACACATGCCCGTATTTTTCCCAAAGCAATCCAAAAGCAGCATAAGGCACTCCATTTTCACGCACCCTTGCATCTACCTGATGATGATCATACGCCCCACCACCGATATCATATACGATCCCGACAAAATCCTCCGGCACTTCATTTCCTCTCTGCCAGGAAAAATCCGGGTTCAGAAGCTTCAGTAGAGCCGTGGAAAAAACATCATCTGCATGAAAACTTCCTCCATGGGTAAATCCATGACTCGGAACATCAGTTGCATTGATCTTTATATCTTTATTCATTTTCTACCTCAGGAAAATCGTCCTATTGTCTTTGCTCTTTTTGATCATAGCACATTTAGGAATCCTTTTTCTGCACAAAACAGAACGACTGTATAACGTGTGTGTCTATGCCCCATGTCGCTCGGGGGATTGCTTACTCCCCCACTTTCTCCGGTGCATTAATGATCCTGTCGCAAAGTCCGAATGCAACAGCCTCCTCAGCATTCATGTAATTATCATAACTGAGAGCCTTCTCCAATTCCTCCCTCCCCCGACCGGTGTGCTTTGCCAGAAGGTTTATCGTAAGTTCTCTGGTTTCCATGATGGAATCTGATACCTTCCTGATCGAGCTTGCACTTCCGCCAATTCCTCCGGGGATCAGCGGTTCATGGATCATTACCTTCGAATGCGGAAGGATCAGTCGCTGTCCCTTCGGAGCAGCACTGAGCAGGATTGCCGCCATACTGAAGGCGCGTCCCACGCAGCAGATAGACACGCTGCTCTCGGCCGCCTGCAGCACATCATAGATCACCAGCCCTGCATCAACTTCCCCGCCACAACTGTTCAGATAAATCCGGATTTCCTCCCCTTCCCGATCAAGATACATCATCTGACGCACAAAATCATTTGCCATATTCATATCGATCTCCCCGGTAAGGAAGATCCTTCTCCGCATAAAAAGACGCGTTTCCAGAGAAACGGTCTGCATACCTTTTGCGGTTTCCATCTCTATCATTGTATTTGTACTGATCATATTCTTTTCCTCCAATTCCATTATTCCAAAACACTACTTTACATCCTGCATTCTTCCGGCATCGGCCAGGGGCAATCCAGCCTGTTCATGGGCAACTTCCTTGCCTCCTCAAAACATTTACTCTCAAAATCCGTCATCGGAAATGTACTGGTTTTCACCATCCTTTCTCCCCGTCGAAATATAAACTGCGTACCTACAGGCATTTCCAGGACAGACCTGAGGCTCTTGTCCGCACGCAGAGCCACATTCTGCGCAGTCTTGATGTCCTCGCCTCCCAGATAGACATAGGTGTCACAACTACCAAGAATAGTTTCTCCATCATATCCATATTGTTCCATAAGCTGGGATTCCGCCTGTAGGATCATCATGGTGGAGATCCAGCGGGACCGGATGCTGGCTATCATCCGCGGAAAATCGGATATAACCACATTTGTTGCAAAATCATCCATCAGGAAGCGGACCGGGATCGGGAGGTGCTGGTCTTTACACTCACAGTCAGCATATCTCACCAGTTCCTGCATGATCTGTGAAAAAACAATATTGATCAATCCATCCAGACGTCTGTCCGTGTCCGAGACGGTGATAAACAGAGCTGTTTTCTGATTACCGATAGCTATGAATCGACCATTACAGAATAATTCCGATATCACAACGGCAATATCCGAATACTCAGCGAAAGGCTCCTCAAACAGCGAAGATACAAGAGTAAGAAGCGTTTTCTATTACACGCCTACTAATCCCAAAAAACGCAAAAAAAATCAGAGGATTTTCACCTCTGATTTTAATGGTATATTGAATTTAAGATAGGGGATAATTCTTATCTAAATGACATTGGAACCGTCCCCACTGTCACAAAAGTGCCTCTGAGCCCTTATATTTACGACGAATTACTTGTCCAGCGACTTCAGTGTCGGGAACCTTTTATAAAAACGGTACCATGTATACCGGGATATAACTAATACCATTTTCCCTCTTATAATCTTTCGTATGAACAACGTATTTTTCGCATATACGACTCCTGAATTTATCACAAAACACATCCAACGACTTATGTCCTCTGTAATTTCCCGACTTCACCTCTATAGGACAAATCTTGTTTCCCACCGAAGTCAGAAAATCTATCTCATACAAATGATTTGATGAATCACTTTCCATCGTGTAATAGAACAGATTATTACCTTTGGCAACAAGCATCTGGGCAACGACATTTTCATAGACATAGCCCAAATTGGCTTCAAGTTTATCGGAAAGCAACTTATTATAAATTGTATTCTCGGTATAATTCTTATCCCTGAACGCAAGCGTCACAAACAAACCTACATCGGAAGTAAACAATTTATATCTGCCCGCATCCTTCTCTAACGCCATACCGACTCCGGGATTATTTGCGTGATACGCTATATTGACCGTGTAAGAAGAAAGCATATCCGGCAACAGATCACGTACCTGTCCGGAACGTGTGCCTTCTCTCGCGCTTGATAATACATACCTCGAAGCATTGCCGCTTAAGTTTGCGGGTATCGCATCATATATGTCCCCCGCCAGACCGGAAGGATCGATTTTTGTAAAATCTTCTTCGTAAAGATCTACTATGTCTCTTTTGATCTCATCTACCGCCTGCAGATTATTCTGTTCTAAATATGTTTCTATGGCCTGAGGCATTCCTCCGATCAGCATATATAATCTAAATGTCCGCATGAGACTCCTGTGGACAGAATTCCCCGCAGGTCTCTTTTTCTCCATAAGCATTTTGATCGTCCCGGTAGAAACCTCATCACCGATTGCCCACAAAAATTCCTCAAAATCCATCGGATACATAGATATTTTATGTTCTTCGCTTGGGATCAGAATATCCTTCGTATTCTTCCTGATTGATATAAGTGACCCTGTCTCAATGTATTTATATCTGCCATCGGCTACGAGATACTTTATTGCCTGCCTTGCCTTGGGAAGCAACTGGACTTCATCAAAAATGATCACAGATTCTTTCTCAAATAATCTTGTTCCGGTCAATTGCTGCAACTGTAAAAAGAAGAAATCCAGATCATAAGTATCATCAAATAAGTCCTTGATTGCCTTGCTGGTATGGGCAAAATCAATCATGATGTATGATTTAAACTCTTTTTTAGCAAATTCTTCCGCTATAGTCGATTTACCGACTCGTCTCGCTCCCTTAATCAGCAATGCGTACTTATCACTTCGATTTTCCTTCCATTCAAGAATCTCGCTATAGATTTTTCTTCTAAATACCGGTTTTTCCATACTTCAATCCGTCCTTTCAAACCGAGTATAACGCAAATCCCCATTCGTGTAAATACATTTTTAACGCAAATCCCCATTCATTTATTTTAGACTTTTACTCAAATCCCCGTTCAGTCGGCATGTCAGCCAGGATGATTTAGCAAAATCCATTGACAGCTGTCGCAATACCATTGGAAATATCGAGCGCGGAACACAGGATCCGTCTCTTAGTATGGCTTATAGAATAGCCCGGTATTTTGAGTTATCAGTTTATGATATCTTTCCGCTTAAACAGAATGCGGTGTCCCCTCCTTTAGAAAGGGACGCCTGCTAATCAATCAGTTAAGACACTGATATATGGCTCTGTAAAACGCTTCAAGGTTTTGCCCTTCTGATGGACCAGAAACACTCCCATCACCAGCTTCAAGGATCTTCCAACTTCCATCATTAAGCTCTGCAAAGTCTAAAGTGAAGAAAATGGAAGGAAGGTCCTTGTATTTGTTGACCATACCAAGGGGCGGCTCTAGAGTATAGCTCGGTTGCAGCGAATTACGGGATATAGTCGCCACTTGATTTCCGATATAAAACACCCTGTACTCGTTGGTTTTATCCCCATATGTTTTCAGATCAACAAACTCCTTAAAGCATAAGCCTCCGGAAATCAGTTCCCCCCGATACTTATAGAAAAGTTTCATAGCATTCTGGAACTCTTCATCCGTAACATCTCTTGTAAAGAATTTAGGAAAATCCGTTCCCTTTACTGATTTAATGTAACCTTTAACCATAAACCTGCTGAAACTCTTCTGTATATTCTGGACGATTTTCTTCTGAATACGATCACGGATGAACGAGAGGTCAAGATACTTCTCGAAATAATGGACAAGCGCGTAGAACAGCTACGAAGCACA
>Ga0265298_10010195_pt1 | contig 11137 bp, 7 predicted proteins | sample AusTroGonzalo_MG_3_FD_193486 | JGI IMG/M metagenome (GOLD analysis project Ga0265298, IMG submission 193486) | Bovine rumen microbial communities from tropical cattle in Woodstock, Queensland, Australia - Gonzalo_01 | ecosystem: Host-associated > Mammals > Digestive system > Stomach > Rumen ...
GACCATCGTCAAAAATCAAACGACGAAAGCTATACTTGCATCTCATGTACCGACAAGCCTCCTAAAGGTCTCCGCTGCAGACCGCCGCATTCAGGTAAGCACCACCATGGCGGGCAAACCTTACTCCGTATTTGATATGCAGGGCACCATCGTTCGAACAGGTCGTGTAGAAGCCACTAGTTTTGAAATTCCCGTTTCCAGAGCGGGCGTTTACATGGTCCGCATCGGCTCGTTGACGCAGCGCATTAGCGTTAAATAACCGATCCGGTTACTTCTGACCAAAACAAATTCATAAATTCACTATTAGGCCATTGTGTAAACAATGGCCTATTTTTATACATTCCCGAAATCCTGCACCGGGAAGACCGTGCCACAGGCTGGTCCATGAGACCCGACCGCATCGAAGTCCGTTTTGACTTTTACAACAACCAGCGAAAACTCATTGACGACAAGAAACTAAACTAAGCAAAGAAATCAGGTGGTCAAATATTTTGACCACCCTATTTTTTCAAAAATCTGTCTTTATCAAGATAATAAGTCAAGAGGCAAATACTTTTCTATCTTTCCCCGCGGAGTGTTCAACATGAAAAGCCTTATCATTTACATTCACGGGAAGGGCGGTAACGCAGACGAAGCGCAGCATTACAAAAACCTGTTCCCTGATTACGACGTCGTCGGTTTTGATTACAAATCAAATACCCCTTGGGATGCCAAGAAAGAATTCTCCGACTACTTCGATTCTGTCGCAAACGGCTACGACGAGGTTTGCCTCATCGCCAACAGCATCGGCGCATTCTTCTCGATGAACGCGCTCAGCCCAAAGCCCATCAAAAAGGCCTACTTTATCTCGCCCATGGTCAACTTGGAAAAGCTGATTTGTAACATGATGATGTGGGCTGGCATCTCCGAAGACACCCTCCGCGAAAAGAAGGAAATCGCCACAGACTTCGGCGAAACCCTTTCATGGGACTACCTTTGCTACGTGCGCGAAAACCCTATCGAATGGAAAATCCCAACGCAAATTCTTTACGGTTCAACAGACGACCTGACAACACTCGAGACCATGCAAGAATTCGCGAACAAGGTCGGAGCAACCATTACCGTGATGGACGGCGGCGAGCATTGGTTCCATACGGACGAACAAATGCAGTTTCTAGACCGCTGGATAGCCAGTACTAAATGAAATAGAGGATAGATAATTCACGACTAGCGGCAAAATTAGCCGACAAAATTCCATATTTTGCCCAAAATCTTATATAACTTTTAACTAGACATTATCCTGTTTGGGTAAAAGGGAGTTTTCGGCTTCATGCATTGGGTTAGTTCAGGAATCTTTTTCATCATAGCGCTCTGCACGGCGGTATTATCGTACGCCGACCCCGGCCACTGTTTCTTCAACTCCCGAGAATGCGAAGAATGGAGCGATTCTGTCCATGCCGAAAGAGCCCCCGATTCACTCCGCATGACACTGCAAGAAAAGCTAGATAGCGATACCGGATTCGTGTTCTGGGGGATAGCAAACGCAGAAATTTTAGCGAATGTCATCTATCACAACGGGAAAATGGATTTCTGGTCAGACAAAGAAAAAAATCTTTCTAAAGAGCAAAAAAGCGAATTCTTTTTGTGGCATGACAAGCAACACAATTTATCGTTGCGCAAACTAGATTCAATCCCCTCTGACCTTAAGGACGCATACATCAACGCCAACAACGCCACATTATACGGTCTCCTTAAGGTAAAATACCAGATAGATAAAGTATACGACCGCAAAACACGCACCTGGAACAACCCCGAATTAGGCTACGACACACTCACGCGATTTTACCATATACACCGCGGTCCCATTATCGGAACAAATCCGCCAAAGCTCTTGGCAGAAATCGCACTCGAAGGCGAAGTTTCAAAATATAAGCGCATCTATTTCGAAGACGGACACTCGCGAATCATCGAAAAGGACGAATTTAAATCTCTAGAATCCATCGCAAAGCAACAAGGCTCGTACTTACCGAACCATTATATCCTTGAAACACACAAGAACATGACTCCGTTTTACAAGGCGCAAATCAAAGATGCCCTTACAAACGGCGACAAAGAAGCTGTCCGCCAAAACATGGCCAAACTGGATACCTTCTTAGTCTACGCAGAAAAACTCTTCTTTTACGATGCCCCGACAAGTTTCAACTGCAACACCAAGCGCCTACTTAGCGCCTACCTTGGCACCTTCGAAGACTATGCGGATTGCGACTATTATAGACCTTCGTTCATGGACGACAACGAAGCAGTCATTCACGCGATGTTGCAAGATTCCCTCAGGGCGATGTATCGTTCCGGCGAACTGGAAAACGCCCTATTAGAGCGCAGTTCCAGCGACCGCGCCTTCTGGCGGATACTCGCCGCCTCACTCGTTTCGGACAACCAAAGCAATTTGAACGACCTCATTAAAGCGAACGAAGACAGTGTCAAGAAAATTGAGCAGTGGAACTTTATCACCACGAATTTTTACGTGGATTACGGAGTCGGCTGGAACATTCAAATAGGAATGGGCGGCGGCTTATCCTTGGGGGTTGGCGATGCTTTCGGCTACGATTTCGACAACCATCCCACATATGACATTACCCTGGAATTTTTCTACAAAAAAGTCGGCGGCGGATACAACGCAAGAATCCTAAAGTCCAAGACCTTCAATGACAGCATATTCCAAAGCATCATTCTAATGGATATATACGCCGGGTACCGCACCTTTGTAACATCCTATGTAGAAAACAGAATCTATCTAGGTCCCACAATTCTCTTAAGCGATCTTCAAGTTAAAGATGTCGAAAAGCCCTTGAAATCCCACGTCGGAGTCGGGCTCCATTGCGGAACGGCATTCGACTTTTATTTCAGCAAGTACAAAGACGACGGGCAATTCCGCCTCGGATTAAGACTTTTTGCAAGCGTAAGCAACTACTACACGAACATCGTGAATAATAGTGACGGCGGCATATTCTCCGTAACGCTCACCCCGTTAATGCAATTCTACGACAGGAGTAAGAAAAAATATGGCGAAGTACACTAACATGCTCAAGAAAGTTTTTCTTTTACTCCTTTGCACATTTATTTATTCGCAAGCCGACGAACCAAACAAGTTCGAAGCCGGTAACGAATGGGGCTGGGGTAGCGCAACAACAACGAAGCAGGCAGAACCGACCGATAAAAAGCCCGTAGAAATCCCGTACTTTGATCAGGATATTGGCCAGCACCTGCTAAAGAAAGACTTCAAGTACATCGCAAGCCCAGGATATGTCCGCGAAAGCTTAGCAAGATCCGTAAATGTACACCGCAGAGCATTCGGGCGACTGACTTATTTTGGCTATACCCATGAAGATTTTTACGAAGACATCTATACCTACCTCGCAAGCGACGCCTGGGAAGACGACCTGAAAAAACTCCCCGCCGGAGACGCCGCATTCGTACGCATCATCGTCTACTATTGCTTTATCAACATCGAAGGCAAGCGTTACGTACAAATTCAACTCGATAAAATCGAAAACGACAGTCAACGGGAATTTTTAGAAGAATTCTTCAAAGTCAAACGGCAACGCGACGTTCTGCGAACCGGCCATTGGAATTTATTCTTCGGTTTCGGGGGAAACTTTTTCTCTCATGGTGCAGACGACAAGCTTAGCCCCGGCCTGGCATTCGATTTGGGTTTCGGGTACTGCTTCGTCGGAAGGTATTGCACCGATTTCCGCATCGGGAGCATGGGCAAAGATCAGTACAAAAAGGACGTTGTTCAGTCAGGCGTCACCTACCCCAAAGAAGATATCTCTTACACCACCGTCGAGGCCCTGCTCCGCGCCAAGCTGATTTACACCTACGATTATGAACTTTCCGTTTTCGGAGGTTTAAGGCTGCACGCTATCGAATTCGACACCAAAGAAGGCGAACGGTTCAAGGATGACGGCCTTAAGGACATGGCCAACGGCTATTCCTACGGTTACACCATGGGCTTTGAAGGAGCCAAGTTCTTCGGCGGGAACGGAGCTATACCCAAACTATTCGGAATCGGCGCCCGCGTCGGCGTTGCGAACTTCGGCGACAACATCCTCGACATTGGCGGTTATAACTGGTACGGCGGTATCAACCTTATAGCAAAGCTTATAAAACTACACTTCTAAAGGCCTCCTATTAGGGCTTTGGGACTATTATCCATAGCCCATTTTTTCTATTTTTACGCCCGTATTTTATTGTACAGTAAAAAACAAGGGATTTATCCCACAGGAAAACACTATGAAAAAGATCAAGTTCCAGGATACCTCGTTCCGCGATGGTTTCCAATCTATTTTCGGTGCTCGTGTCTTCGCTAAGGACTTTATGCCCGCTGTCGAAGCTGCCTGCAAGGCCGGCATCACCCACTTTGAAGCTGGTGGCGGCGCCCGTTTCCAGGCCCTTTACCAGAACTGCGGTGAAGACGCATTCGACATGATGGACGAATTCCGCCGCGTGGTGGGCCCGAACGTCCGTCTGCAGACCCTCGCCCGCGGTATCAACGTGGTGGCCCTCGCCCCGCAGCCGCGCGACATGATCAAGCTCCATGCCGACATGTTCAAGAAGCACGGCATGACCCGTATTCGTAACTTCGACGCTCTGAACGACGTCAACAACCTCATTTACTCCGGTAAGTGCATTCACGACGCAGGACTTGAACACGAAGTCGTCGTGACCATGATGGAACTTCCTCCGGGATGCGACCTCAACGCCGCCCACAACCCGGAATTCTACGAACGCATTCTCCGCAGCATCCTGGACGCAGGTGTTCCGTTCGCCTCCGTCTGCTTCAAGGACGCTTCCGGTACCACGAACCCGACTAAGGTTTATGAAACCTTCAAGCGCGCCCGTAAGCTCCTCGGCGACGATGTGGAACTCCGCATCCATAGCCATGACACTTGCGGTACCGGTGTGGCCCAGTACAAGGCTGCTATCGAAGGTGGCGCTGATGGCGTCGACCTCGGCCGCAAGCCGCTTTCCGGCGGTACGGCTCAGCCCGACCTGTTCTCCATGTTCCACGCCCTCAAGGGTACGGACTACAAGCTTGCCCTCGGTGAAGACAGCATCGTCGACGATCACATTCCGGAACTCATGGAAGCCAACAACGTCGCCGTTGAATGCCTCAAGGACTACAACTTCCCGCCTGAAGCCCGTCAGATTACCACCGACGTGATCTTCAGCCCCATGCCGGGTGGCGCTCTTACCGCCAACACCCTCATGATGCGTGAAACCAAGACCTTCCACCTGTTCCCGAAGGTTATCGAGAACATGAGTGAATGCGTCCGCCGCGGTGGCTTTGCTTCTTCCGTGACGCCGGTTTCTCAGTTCTACTTCCAGCAGGCTTACATGAACACCCTGAACCAGGCTGCCGGTCGCGGTACTTGGTTCAAGATGACCGAAGGCTACGGCAAGATGCTCCTCGGTTACCAGGGTAAGACTCCTTGCGAACCGGATCCGGAACTCGTGAAAATCGCTGCCGACCAGTTCCAGATGAAGCCGTTCAAGGAAGCTCATCCGGGCGTGCAGTGCGCAGAAGAAATCCTTCCGCCGGGCATTCCGGCAGCCAAGAAGCTCCTCGAAGAAAATGGTCTCCCGGTCACCGACGAAACCATCTTCATCACGGGCTGCCTCCAGACGAAGGCTGGCAACAAGGGTATCGAATTCCTCAAGGGCAACCGCCACATTGGCGTGCCGAAGAAGGACCCGAACGCTGCTCCGGCAGTGGACACCAAGAACATGAAGGCCGGCGCTGCAAGCACCTACCGCATTGCTCTTGGCAACCAGAGCTGGGACGTGCAGGTTCAGACCCTCAAGTAATTTGTTGCGGCACACGCCGCTCTACAAACAAATTAAAAAGAGCCTCCGGCAAATCGCCGGGGCTCTTTTTTTTAGAACACGAACTGTTTGCCCGCGAATAGAGTCAACCTAATCAAATTTCCATATGATACACCACCAAAGATTCCGCTAGGATGAGCATACGTCCATTTAAGTGAACCCGTAGCATCCCCAATGCCTCCCTTATAAAAGATGTCATACTCGGCAACCATATTTCCATATTGTCCATGACGCCCCAAATACGATCCAAGCCAAATGGAAGATGTCCAATGATAGCCACATTTTTCATCTAGATTTTGCACTAGACCATCTCTGTCTAATTTTTCACGCATATCATCATATTTAGAGTTTCCTTGATACAGTTGAGTACCACCAGCAAAGCCCAAAATTAAATAGCCCAACCTAAAATCCGCCCCAAGAAGAGCTCTTTCTTGAAAATTCCAAAAGCTGTAGTATCGGCTTCCTTCAACAGACATAAGCCAGTCATTATATTTCGTGTCACCTCCACAACCATGAGATTCATCACAACCAAACCGGAGTGCACCGGCAAAAGCACCAGCAGCAACATTCACAAAGAGCGGAGAAAGCACCCCACCCATACGATAAGTCACGCCAACATTTCCACCGAGAGCATTCACGTATTCAACATTGAAGTTTTCAATAGTAGTCCCATAAAAACCTGATGCAGCCACAGACAATTCCTGTGCAGAACTATCCGGAGAACTTCGATGCATAACAGGGGCAGGCATTAAAGTCGCTCCCATGGAACGTACAGGTGGTTTAAAGCACCCCGTAAATGCCACCGACAAGGCAGCCAACAGAATCAATTGTTTTTTCATATCATTGCTCCTAAAAAAATGCGGCACGGCAACCTCCATGCCGCAAAGAAAAATAAGATTAACGGTTAGAAAATGGCCCTATTTTGCCCAAATTCTGTACACAAGACAAACCTCGTCTGTTTTGCCACTTCTAAAGACCAATCTAGACGCGATTTTTTTGTAATTTTGGGTGATTTTAGTATCCAAGATGTCGGAAATCGAGATTTCCTTCACTACGAAACCATCCTCCATTGTAGAAGTTCCGTTCAAATACTGCATTCCCGACAAGAATGAATCAAAATACACGCCTGTCCCCTGACAAGACCCCGGCCAATAATAAATCTGAAGTTTCTTATAAGCTTCAAAGCTCTTTTCACCATTAAAAGTCAAATAAGCTTCGCCACCTATTTTCTGAAAATCCAGTTCGGCCCCCATATTGGCGCCTTCAAGGTAAGTATCCACCGATGCAGACGACGTCCATGTGGCAAATTTGTACGCCTCCGGATATAGATTAGCTTTGGCAATTTCATATTCCTTTCCAGTATCCTCAATGGTCTTGGTAAGAATCGGATTCGCAACAGTCACGTTTCCACCATCGGAATTTAGCACCAGGCGAATCCAGTGGTATTTCTTGAGTGAGCCTTCATTTGCGGGGAGTTTCCAGTGAACATTGTGCTTTTTGCCATCTACCGGAACAGACACTTCTTGCAACTGCAACTGACCTGCTCCCGATTTAGATTTCAGCAAAAGAAGTTCCGCCTTCATCCAAGACCCCTTCGTGTTATTGACCGTAATGTCAAACTCGACAGAAGCCCCTTCTGCAAAATCTTCGCCATTGTCAAACACGGCAACCTTATGCCATCCAGCAGGCACATCAAATGTCACGCTCTTGTCGCTTTCCGTAGCATCGCCATTATAATCGTAGCGGCCATAAGCGAAATACTTCTTCTGTACATAGCCGCCCTTTCGCAGGAATTCAGGCATTTTTGTTTGATCCATGCAATTGGTCCCCGGCTTAAAATACCAAGCCAAGTTTTCGTTGCGGAATTCCTTGTTTGCATAATCATAGTCGTAATTCGCCAATTCACACAGGACTCGCCACATATCAACCTGCAACCCGCTGATAACGGCAGAATCGGCCTTCATATTCGACGGCAATTCAATATGTCTACCGCTAATCGGTTCCTTATATCGCGGGTGCGTTGCATCTACCGCATAAACCGCATTGGCAGAACTCTTTGCGCCAGGATTTGTAAATGGGAACCCTGAATAATTTTGGTAAAAAGCACAAGGTTCCGTAATAGAATTTATTCCACTACATTTCAAATCCATCGCACTTGTTGTCGGAATAAAGGTGCTATTCTTTTGAATTAAAGAATCTTCATCCCAACTCGATGATATTGAAAGAACTAACGCAGCCTCCGCTTTATCCGGCAAACCATCATACATTCCCTTGTGTAGTTCCTTATACATTGTTTCCGCAAACGGATAAGTACTCCCTTGAATAAAATCATAGAAAGCTTGCGCCGTATGCGTTTTTTCCGCAATATTTCCAGGGAATATATACAAACGATTTTGAGCAACCGGCTTTTTGCCGTTAAGATAAGAATAAAGTCTACTTTCTGTTCTAGCAAAGACAGATCCAAACTTTTTTGCCCGCCTGTTCAAAACAAAGAACGTGTCAGAATGAGCCGGAATCGTTCCTTTCAACTGCCCTTGCGATATAAGTACAGACGGAAAACCCTTGTATTCAGCAGCCTTGCGATATTCCCCAAAAAGGAACCGGTTAGGCGATGCATTCACCTCGTATGAATAATCAGTGCAGTCTTTATTCTTGCACATTCTCTCATACAGCAACAACCCGCTAGCACCAGGGCCATTAATCAAATCCCTGAAAGCCTCAGCACCACCGGAGCCACCATCTAGAGCCCAAAAATCAATTGTATAAAAAAGCCCTAGCGGCAAAATGGCTCCCTGATGCGGCGAATCCAAAGACGAATACATTCGAATCGGGGCTTCCGCAGCCTTATTCCGTTCGATATCGTACAAGTAAGACCCATAACGGCCCAAGATACCGCCTTGGCTTACCCCAAGAACCACAAAGCCATCCTGCATTTTATTATCAAATCCAAACCAGTATTCCGAATTCATTAAATGAAGCATCATGGAAAAGTATTTTGAATTTTCTGGCAGAGACGTTCTCACCGTTTGCGGAAATTGCACAAGAACAGGCGTGTACCCCAATTCTACAAGCGGATCCACAATGCCAAAACGTTCAACTTCGTCTTGCATTGCGCTCAAAGTCCGCGTTCCATCTGTACTGAGATAAATACCGTCAATTATCAGGAATGGGCGAACCAACTTAAAGCCCAATCTTTGCGATTCCTCTTTTCGCGGATTAAGAACCCTTATTCTCACCTTGTCATACATCGGGAATGCCATACAAGGAAGCCCATGCACGGTAGTTCCGATATTCCTAGATTTCCGATAATCATACTTTGCCACGCAAGTCGAATCTACTCCATGATTGCCACTAAAGACCAAATCAACATATTCTCTAGCCGCAGAAAAAGATGCGCAAAGCAATAAAGCCAAAAGGAATGATACGAATTTCATTACTTTACCTCCACGAATAACGTCTGGTTAATGGTTACGCCGCCTTCAGTGAGTCGAACCTTTACGGACTGCACACCCGCCGATTCAAACTCCAGCAGCATTTCTGACTTTGGCTCTAATACCTGCCACTTGTTTTTGGCATAAATTTCCACCTTCGGAAACGCACTTCTATTCGTGCAAATGAAATAGGGGTCATAGAAAATTTTGAGTCGAGAGCCCCTCACGCTTGCCGACGGGAACCCCGCCTGCAAAATTCTTGCATTTTGTAACAGCCCAGCCTTACAAACGCTATCGCTACAGACACGGTAAGCGTAGTCTACATTGCCAATCAGCAATGGCATCTCATGGTTATCCGTTCCGGCGGCAGCTTCGTTTGCTTCATAGAACAAACCCTTCGGATTCGCAATCACGCTATCGCGTAGGCGATTCCGATCGATAAGGTACATGTTATTGAACCAGCCATCGCGAGAGCTTTGGGGTGTCAAATCCGTTCGATTCGGGAAATTTTGAATCTGATAATGTTCCGATTCGCTCAAAACAAAATTAGCGCGAGTGGAATCCGCAATCTTACGGCGTTTTTCTTCAGAGTAGGCGGCAGACGTCATCGGCGCAGGCGTCGAGATAAACTTGCCTTCGCGGCGAGGATTCCTCGGATCCAAATCACTGTACGGATACGTCCACGTTTCGGCAACCGAACCATTCGATACCGCACAGCTCACCGACACATCGTCAACAAACAGGGTTGTGTATTGGTGTGCAGGAACATCAAAAAGTCCTACACCGACATGCGTAACCGTCTTCGTAGAATTTCCGAGAAGTTCAGCGACAGCAACCTTCAGCGAATAAGTCTTGTTGGCATCGATATCAAAGAACTTCACGCCGGAATTTCCGAAATCGCCCACGAGCCAGATTCCGAATTTACTTTTCTGCGTCGCGCGGACTTTGAACGCCACGTTCCCAGATTGGACGGTAACGGGCAACTTGTCAAACGACAACAATCCCGTCCAATCCCCCGCCTTGTTCTTCATGCCAGACCAACGGATATAAGGCGGGGTCAGCGCCTCTGTTACGCCCTGATTAAATTCGCCCCAATTCGCGCTCCACTCCGGCGCTTCCGGGAACGTCATGCCAGTAGTTTCCATTTTACCTGCTTCGCCATTTTTATACAGCGAAACATCATTACAGACCTGCGCAAAACCCGAAAGAGACAATACGGTCCCTATCAAGGCTGCACACCTTGACATCCTACTTTTCATAGGACCTCCATTTAAAAGATGTTTGTTGAACTCCCTAGCACTCGCTAGGCAGGATATAAAAAGCCATATAAAAACAAAGCTTTAAACAGGATAAAAAAATACACCTGTGGCTAACAGATGTATCTAAAAAACTATTTATTGCTCCGAACAGAATTATAGATAAACAAAAATTCCTTGTAAAGACACCTTTCGGAAATTTCCAAAAAAAGTGTATACAGCGTTTACACGGAATCCTTTTTCAGTTTCACCTTCAATTCCGTTATATACACGTCGCCTTCTACGCGGCCCTCATATTGATAGCGCCCGCTATACATAAGTTCCAAGCGCTTTTTGAAGGTCGAAAGGCCAAGGCCACTGGCATTCGGTTTTGCCTTGCGCGGAAAGTTGCTGTTCTCGCCCACAAAGCTGAGTTCATCACCTTTCTGCACAATCTTAATGTGGGCAAAGCTCTTACCATCCGGATTCACGCAATGTTTCATTGCATTTTCCATCAGGGGCATCATCAAAAGCGGTTCCACCTGGCAATTCGGATTTTCAAGTTCATATTCAAACTTAAAGTCAAAGGAATCGTCATGTCTCAGC
>Ga0265298_10010196_pt1 | contig 11136 bp, 10 predicted proteins | sample AusTroGonzalo_MG_3_FD_193486 | JGI IMG/M metagenome (GOLD analysis project Ga0265298, IMG submission 193486) | Bovine rumen microbial communities from tropical cattle in Woodstock, Queensland, Australia - Gonzalo_01 | ecosystem: Host-associated > Mammals > Digestive system > Stomach > Rumen ...
CTTCTCGATGTCACCGATGTTGCGGTAGCGAATGTCGTTCTTCATGAAGATTTCGTCCTCGAGCTTGTCTGCAACGAGCTGCATCAGGGTGCCGACCTCAGCTTCCGGCCTGTTCCAGTTCTCGGTGGAGAAGGCGTACATGGTCAGGAATTTGACCCCAAGCCTTGCACACTCGGAGGTGATGCGCGTCACGTTTTCCACGCCTTGGATGTGACCACTTGAACGGGGAAGTCCCCTTTCCTGTGCCCAGCGTCCGTTGCCGTCCATGATGATGGCGATGGATGCGGGGATGTTGTTTCTGTCTAACTCAAAGTCCATATTTGTAATTTACGATTTTACGATTTGCGATTTACGATTTAACGATTTGGCAAGTTATTTTCTTAATTGTTGCATTTGCGCAGTTTCGGAAACATGTCGTATGTGATGAAGAACATGGCGAAGCTGTAGCTGTCCTTGTTTTTGAACATTTTGCTTTTCACGCCGTATGGGTCCTTCAGCTGTGTTCCCCCGGGAGTGGCATCGAGCTTGTCGGTCGTGCTGAAGCGCGTGGTCCACTCGAAACCGATGTTGACGCGTGGTTTGAGCTTGTACTTCACGCCCAGACCGACTGGGATGTTCATGCCGGCGCATGTGCCTCCACCGCCGCCCATGCCAACTGTGATGCCGACACCTGCCAGTATGTATGGCGTGATGCGGCTGTTGCCTTTGTAGCCGACACCAGTGCCAAAGCCCCAGAAGTTCAGCTCGAACTGCACCCCCAAGTCCAGTACGTTGCGTGAGAAATCCACCTTGGTGGGGTAGCCCCCTTCCGCTGTCTTGCTGTATGCGTCCGTCGGGATGAATCCGTCGGTGCTGCCATGGATGTGTCCAAAGGCGAGGTTTGCCTTGAGTGCCATGCGTGCATTGAAGATGCGGCGGGCTGTGATGGCTCCCATTGCACTAAGGTTGGCGAATGGTACACCGTTGGCGTCGCCCATGTAGTAGCATCCGCCAAGCCCGGCACCCATGTCCATCTTGTATTCCACCTCTTCCTCGGCATGTGCTGCAAGACCGAGGAACAGGCAGAAGATGGCTATTGCTGCGCGAATCCAAGTCTGTTCAGTCTTCCTCGCCATACTTGTGCGTTGGTGATAATCCAGATGTAGTTGTTCTTATCGACGACGCTGGTAGTGCAGCTGCTATTGCCTTTCAGTTGGACGGGCAGGTGAAGGTCGGTGTCGGGACGCCAGGTGATGCCATAGTCGCGGCTGATGTACATGGCGTCGAGCGTTCCGCCGAAGGCGATGCACTGGCCGTCGTAGGAGAGCAGGTTAAGGTGGCTCATTCGGGGACAGGGGATTGTGTTGTCGCCAGTGATGGGGAAGTACATCCATTGGGCTTCTTCCTCACTGATTTTCCAACCGTTGTTCCACGACTTGTTCCAAACGACAGAGTAATTGCTTCCTTCGCTCTGTCCGAGCATAATGATGCGGCTGCTCCCGTTGGCCTGCTGGACGGTCAATGTCCTTATCTCTGAGGAGGGTAGCATCTTGTCATCTGAATTGGGTGTGTCGTCTTTAGGCACTTCCTTTTCCCATATTGTTGCATCGGCAGAGCGGAGCAACGTGCATGTGGTGCTATTCTCATCCTTTATGACAGAGATGGCATAGAAGAATTTGTCTGTCTTCTCGAGGAGCGTCAGGTCAGAAGTATAGGTTGTACCCTCCTGCGTCCATGTCTTGGCATCGGTGGAAGAGAGGATTTTCTTATCGGTTGTGCTAAGGAAGAGCTTGCCACCCTGCTGACGCAGTGTCTGGAGGTCGGCGGTGAGGGGCAGGTCTGTTGTGTTCTCTTTCCATGTGCCTTGTGCATCAATGTCTGAGCGTTCTGCGAGGACGATGCCTGTGGTCTTGTTTCCGAGCACCATCAGTTTGTCATCCATGACAAAGGTCTTCATGTCGGTCATGCCAGTAAGCTCTGTCACCTCTTTTTCGCAGAGGTTCCAATAGAGGGAGTCTCCCTCCTGCTTGTGGACGTTGATTTGGAGGGTATAGGCGCGGTTTGTCAGGCCGTCGTTGCTGGTCAGCTGGAGTTTCAGCGGGTTTGACAGGTTGAGACTGTCCTCGGCATTGTAGGCTATCCATTCGCCGTTCGCATTCAGATAGTTGAGCAAAGAGCCGTCGAAGGTGATTGTGGCAAGTACGGCGGAGAGCTGGCTTCCGTAGGGCAGGGAGTCGCGGTTCTCAATGATGCCGGTGCGCTGGTCGATGGTCATGGCATAGCCACTGCCGGCGAAGAATGCGTTGACGGTACTGATGATGTTCCCCTCAGCGTCGCGTTTCTCTATCTTACGCTTTACCGTTCCCAGTGTCACGGATTTTATGTAGCAGTAGTCGTTGATTGGAGTTTCGTCGTCATCGCTGGAGCACGATGATGCCAGGAAGGTCAGCGTCAGAAGCAACAGAAGCCAGCGATTTCCCATAATTTTTGTTGCGCGCATAGCGTGTATATTGATTTCAAGGTGCAAAGATACGAAAAGATTAGGGATTAGGGATTAGGGATTAGGGATTTTTGTTCAAATCAGGGCTTGTTTTAAGTTAAATTAGGGAATAAAGCATCTTGTGTAACACTTTATTCCATAGTTTTCATGGTCTGTGCCGGTAGTATTGTATGGTGTGTCCGCCATAGTCTTTTTGGCTTTGCAGTTGCTTATGCGTGAGCGAAGGTGCCGCCAAGCCTTGCCCTAAGCAAGAGGGTGCTGTCTCGATGCGGGCTTCGTCCCAAAGGCCGGCATCGATGAAGCTTTGGAGCAGTTTTGCACCGCCTTCTACGAGGAGACTCTGGATGCCACGCTCGAAGAGGTCGGCAAGTATCTCGTTGAGGCTTTCGTGGGTATAGACGACGGTGGGCGTACTGCCGTCCAACAGGTGTAGGGTGGGGGGCAGGCTGCCATGCCGGTCGATGGTCAGGCGCAGGGGATTCGGGCCTTGCCAGTATCTGGTGGTAAGTGTCGGGTTATCTGCGAGGGCTGTCCCGGTGCCGACGAGGATGGCTCCACTTCGTGCTCGCAAGCGGTGCACAAGGGTCTGCGTCAGGGCGTTGGAGAAAAAAAGCCTCACCCCAGCCCTCTCCAAAGGAGAGGGAGTTGTGCCGCTGCTTGTCACCCCTCCTTGGGAGGGGAAGGGGGAGGCTCCTATGAACCCGTCCTTGCTTTGCGCCCATTTGAGGGTAATCCAAGGGCGGTGCTCCTGATGGAAGGTGAAGAAGTGGCGGTTCAGCTCGCGGCATTCCTCATCCAGAACACCCACCACGACTTCACGCCCTGCCTCCCTCAGCTTCTTGATACCCAAGCCATTGACCTTGGCAAAGGGGTCGGCGCACCCTATCACCACTCGTGGTATGCCAGTGCGGATGATGAGGTCGGCACAGGGCGGTGTCTTGCCAAAGTGGGCGCAAGGCTCCAGACTGACGTAGATGGTGCTGCGCTTGAGCATGTTCTTGTCTCTCACGCTGTTGATGGCATTCACCTCGGCATGTGGACCTCCACAGCGGCGGTGGTAGCCCTCGCCGATGATGCGTCCGCCGCAAACGATTACGGCCCCTACCATCGGATTTGGAGGGGCACCAGCCTCTCCGCATCGCGCCAACTGAATGCACCGGCGCATGTATTTTATGTCATTGAACATTGAAAATTGAACATTGAGTGGTAAAAATCTCTAATTTCTAATCCCTAATCCCTAATCTTTTTATATCTTTGCAGCATGAATGCACTTCAACTGTTACGGGAGAAATACGGTTTCGGCGAGGGTCGGGCGCTCTATGAGCTTGTTATGCGGCGGCGGTTTGGCCTTTCGCGTACTGATATTCTCCTTGGCAAAGATACGACTTTATCGGCAAAGGACAAAGCGGAACTGCAAATAATTGTCGATAGAGTCTATAAAGGCGAGCCGGTGCAGTATGTTTTGGGCAGTGAGGAGTTCTGCGGACATGAGTTTCTCGTTGCTCCCGGTGTACTTATCCCGAGGCCCGAGACTCAGCAGTTGGTTCATCTTGTGGAGCAGCATCTTGCCCCCGGCAGCAGTGTGCTCGACGTGGGGACGGGCAGCGGTTGCATTGCCATCACCTTAGCTCTTGCAGGCTATCGGGTGACGGCGGTGGATGTCTCGGAAGAAGCGCTTGCAATTGCCAGGCAGAATGCAGAACGCCTCGGCGCGGAAGTGGAGTTTGTGAGGGGGGACATACTGAAAAGTGAAAAGTTAAAAGTGAAAAATGAAAGTAACCAACTAAAGGAAACGGAGAACGAAACAAACTCTGATTTTTCACTTTTCACTTTTCACTTTTCACTTAACGCCATCGTCAGCAACCCTCCCTACATCTGCGAGAAAGAGGCTGCGGAGATGGACGACAATGTCCTGCTGCACGAGCCGCACCTTGCCCTGTTTGTACCCGACGACGACCCTCTGGTGTTCTACCGGGCAATTGCCGATTATGGCCTCCTGCACCTTGAGGAGGGAGGTTGGCTTTTCTTCGAGGTGAACAGGGCATACTCCAAGCAAGTAGCCGAACTTTTATTACAGAAGGGCTACAAGGAGGTGAAGACATTTAAGGATCAATACGACAACGAAAGGTTTGTATGCGCGAGAAGAAAGAATTGACCAAGGAACAGGCTCTCGGCCGTGCTGCAAGGCTTTGTAGCGGCAGTGAGTACTGCACCTCTCAGATATGGGAGAAGCTACAGTCTTGGGGGGTGCGCGAGGAGGATGCGGCTGACATCATCGCTTATCTGATTAAAGAAAAATATATTGACAATATGCGCTTCGCAAGAGCCTATTGTCACGACAAGTTTCTTTACAGCCATTGGGGGCGCATGAAGATAAGGCAGATGCTTCGCCAGCTGCATTTAACCGAGGAGGAAATAACTGAAGGAATGACCGAAATTCCAGAAGAAGACTATTCGCAGGCGCTGTCGGATGCACTTCGTGCCAAAGACCGCACCCTGAAAGACACCGACACCTACCAGCGCAAGGGTAAGCTCGTCCGCCACCTCCTTTCCCGAGGCTTCGAAATGGGTGCCGTCATCGATGCCGTCGATGATTATTTGGACATGAACTCCTGATAGGCTTTAGGAAGCGCTTTGTCCTTATATATGTCGAATGCTTTTGTGGCTATCATGAAGCTATTCACATCGCCCCTCAACATATAGGAGCAGATAGCGTAGTCAAGCATCTTCTTTGTTTGACAATCTGACGATTCTTTATCGTCGTAGTATCGTGCCAATCGGAGCATCTCAACAGGAAGGGGATAGCCACCTACGAAGTTGTCGGCACGAAGTTGGATTTGGGAATAGGGATTAGGGATTAAATTCTTAATTCTTAATTCTTCTTTCTTAATTCTTTCTCGTCTCTCCTTTACGAACTCTTTATGGCACGAGGACTTGGAAAGTATCTGCAAGAACTTCTCCGCCACCTCGAAGTCGCCTTCTTCGATGCTGTAATCCGACATTTGTCGTAGGCTTGAGAAGCAGTTCCCATTCGTCTGAATCAATCCATACTCTTCTGCATGATGGAAGGCCTCGTCATAGACGCCCAAGTTCAAGTAGAAGAGCCTGTTGAACTGCGAAGCGACATACTCCGTCTGGTGCGGGAACAGGAATTGGTTCTCGTTGCGGATAGGATATTCCAGCAGGTTGTCGGGCAAGGTGCCGAGGGCGCTTTCGGCCAGCAGAGCATATCGAAGGGCTGTCTCATTACCTCGCAAAGCATCACGCTTTGCATGTTCGCGGTAGAGCAAGTCTTCCCATCGGTCTTCGTTTGCAAGGCAGACATATTTCTTGACGTTCTCCCTGCCTATATTGTAACGACTCGTCAACGGGTCGAAATGTGTTCCCCAAGCAGTATAGCGTTCTTCAAAAGGAATAAAGGCAATCTGCTGACTGTAGATGAGAGGGGTGAAAGCCAGCAAAAGCAAGGGCAGGATAAAGTAGAGACATCTCTTCCAGTTGAAGCTCTTGAGAACGAGCGCCGCTTGCAACAGGAGCAGCAGGAAGAGCACTGGGGTTCGCATCAAGAAGAAGCCGAGCAGCACAGAGAGTATGCTCCAAAGCAGAGGAGGGAATTTGGAGCAGGTCTTCTGATAGGCCAGAAGCAAAGCAAAGAAGAAGAGCCATTGCAGCTGGAAAGAGAGGTCGAAGGTGCAATAGAAGCCCAAGATAATTGGCGGCAGAAGCCCTAACCAAGGAAGCCCCCCACCAAACCTCCCCCCGAGGAGGGAGGCTTTTAGAACCTGATGTGCAAGCACACCAATAAGCCCAAGCACCAAGGCATGAATCGTTGCCGCGATATAGGGAGAGCCGTAGAACTGTATCAGAAAGTCGGCAAGCCAATTGGTGAAGGCAGGAAGCATCGACAGCTTCAGTTGCCAGAAGCCCCACGTCAGCACCCAGAAGTCGTCTCCCTCCATTGTAATATAGGTGTAGGGGAAGTTCGTGGCGGTGTAGATGGCAAAGAACACCATCAAGGCCAAAAGGACACCAAAGTATAATTTACGATTTGACAATCCTATGTATTTACGATTTGACGATTTACGATTTATTTACGATTGGGTTATTTGACAATTTGCGGCGGATTCATGGATGCTCTAGCACCATGGCGCGATTGTAGTCGCGGAGCTTCACTCTTCACTTTTCACTCTTCACTTGAACATCTTTGCCAATTCATCTTTCGAGACGACGACAGGAGCTTTGATGAACTCCGGCACGTTATATGCCATGAGTAGCTGGATGTTGTCTTCCGGATTCTTCTGGGGCAGCAGGAAGGGCTTGTGGAACTTCTTCCCGTCCCAATATGCAAGCATCAGTCGCGTGTATCTTCCGTCGTACCTTTTGGTGACGTACATCACCCATTTCCCATTGCTGCTCCAGGCATGGAAACTCTCTGCGCGAGGGCTGTTCAGGATGTCGGTAGGCACCATTTCCCGAGTCTGCAAGTCCATCATCTTGAGGTCGGATTCCGTATGGTAGAGGTTGTAGCCTCCACACTCTCCGAGCGAGAAGAGCATGTATCTGCCATCGGGTGTGATACGTGGCATCATGGCCGTTCCGCCCTGCTCGTATGCACTATAGACGGTGTCGATGGCTCCCAGCTCTCCTGTCTCTTCGTCGAAGGGAACACGCACGATGCTGTAATGGAGCTTGTCGGTCTCCATCGGCATATTCACGGGTTGGGCCGTGCTGAAATAGAGCCATTTGCCGTCGGGTGAGAAGGAAGGGAACATTTCGAGGTTCAGACTGTCCGTAAACCTCTCGTCCTGATAAATCTTCTCATTGTCAATGTCATAGACGATGAGGTCTGACCATAGGTCATAGACTTCAATCTTGTTCTTGCTCTGCCCGTAGAATGCTTGATGGGTGGAGTTGCTGGAGAAGGCGATATAGCGTTTCGAGGGATGCCAGATGTTGTATGAGCCATGCCTGCCGCCGCTCATCTCCTTGATATCGACCTTCTTCATCTTGCCGTCGCGCATCACGATGGTGCCGCCGTTCTTGCCTCTTGCATGGAAGGTGAAATCCTTGGGGTCGTAGTTGGCAAAAGAGTGGCAGTTCACGCAACCCTTGTTGTTCTGCGAGTTCTCGATGATAGGCTCCACGTCGAAGTTAGTAATGTTCCGCTGGTAGATGCCCATGTGGTTCCAGCTCTCATAACCCGGAGGCAGCAAACGGTAGGCAATCCAGGGGTCTATCTCGTCTGGGGCGACATAGACGGGGAAAGGCTTAAAAGTAACACCTTCGGGATGCTCTTTGTTCCATACAGAAAGGGTGACTGTCAAATTAGACGTGCCTAAAAGCAAATCATGCCACGCCTTGTTGGGCAACACGACACGGTTAGTTCCGCTTTTATCCATAGTCTCTCCCTTTTCGTTTTCAACGATGACACGGATATGCTCGGCATCAGGCATCGAGAAGTTCAGGGGACAGATGTTCGCAGGAACCGTCACCCCGATATAGTCGGGATAGATTTCGGGCAAGGCATCCACTCTGTCCTTCGCCTCTCGCTTAGAGCAGGAAGCCAGCAGAACAGCCGCACAAAGTAAACACAAATACCTCGCCCTCATGGTATTGAAGAACAGAAAAGAGGGTATGTCATAATTCAAATATATAATCAAACAACGGATTCTACGGATTAAACGGATTTAACCCTTACTGATAATCATCAAGTAAGATAATCCGTCAAATCCGTTTAATCCGTTGTTTTTTATTATGACATATCCTCGTGATTATTTACTTCTTGTTCAGATACAGGTCGGCCTGTACTGCGCAAGCAACGGTGCAACCTACCATCGGGTTGTTACCGATGCCGAGGAAGCCCATCATCTCAACATGAGCGGGAACAGAGCTGGAGCCAGCGAACTGAGCGTCGCTGTGCATACGGCCCAGGGTGTCGGTCATGCCGTAGCTGGCGGGACCTGCAGCCATGTTGTCGGGGTGAAGAGTACGGCCTGTGCCGCCACCGCTTGCTACGCTGAAGTAAGCCTTGCCTGCACGGATGCGCTCCTTCTTGTAGGTGCCTGCAACGGGGTGCTGGAAGCGGGTCGGATTGGTGGAGTTACCTGTGATGCTGACATCAACGTCTTCCTTCCAAAGGATGGCAACACCTTCGCGAACATCGTCTGCGCCGTAGCAGTTCACAGCGGCACGGGGGCCGTTGCTGTAAGCGATGCGCTTCACTTCCTTCAGCTCGCCTGTGAAGTAGTCGAACTGTGTCTGAACGTATGTGAAGCCGTTGATGCGGCTGATAATCATGGCAGCGTCCTTGCCCAGACCATTGAGGATGCAACGCAGGGGCTTGTCAGCTGGTCTTGACTTGTTGGCCATCTGAGCAATCTTGATGGCACCCTCGGCAGCTGCGAAGCTCTCGTGGCCTGCCAGGAATGCGAAGCACTTGGTGTCGGGAGAGAGCAGACGAGCACCCAGCTCGCCGTGACCGATACCTACCTTGCGGTCGTCGGCAACGGAACCGGGGATGCAGAAGCTCTGCAGACCTTCGCCGATGTAGTTGGCAGCCTCGACTGCGTCCTTTGCCTTCTCCTTCAGAGCAATAGCGGTACCTACCACGTAAGCCCACTTAGCGTTCTCGAAGCAAATCATCTGTGTCTCTTCGCAAGTCTTGTAGGGGTCAAGGCCAGCAGCCTCACAGATTTGGTTAGCCTCCTCGATAGAAGCAATACCATGTTTATTCAAGCAAGCAAGAATCTGCTTGATTCGACGGTCTTGTGACTCGAATTTCACTTCTCTAAGCATAGTTTTATTTACTATTTAATCATTTACCATTTACCATTTAATACTTTTGCCCATTACCACGCCATTTACCATAATGTCTAATTGCTTATTTTGCTTCGCATCGTAACGATTGTACTCACAATAATTTTTAGCAATTCGTGACATTCATTGTGCAGGGCTTCCAATCTTTCAGGTTTCATCATCTCTGTTTCCATAATGATTTCCAACCAGTGAAGTGTTTCGTCGAGTTCCTCTTCCACCATCTTCAACTTATTTAAGAAATCCTTGTCGGACTTCCCAAGAAGTGCCGCTCTGTAATTGGCAGATGGCGAAGTGCCGGAACGAACGATTTGCCTTGCTATTGCATCAGACGATATTGTCCGAGGCATACAATCTACCATTTTTATGATTCGGATTGCAAAGTCCTTTAACCGAAGTCTTAGTTCGCTGCTCTCCATTACATTCAAATGGTAAATGGTAAATGGCTAAATGGTAAATTTTAGTCCTTGCGTGGGTCAATACTCTTCACTGCACCGTCCTCGGCCTTTGTGCGACCGTAAGTGCCAGTGACACTCTTCAGGGCTTCGTCGGCAGGAACGCCTTTCTTGATGGCATCCATGAACTTGCCCATGTGAACGAACTCGTAACCGCAAACCTGGTCGTCCTTGTCGAGATACATCTTGGTGATGTAGCCCTCGGTGAGCTGCAGGTAGCGTGTGCCTTTAACCTTAGTTCCGTAGAGGGTACCTGTCTGCGAGATGAGGCCCTTGCCAAGGTCTTCGAGGCCAGCGCCAATCATCAAGCCGCCTTCAGAGAAAGCGCTCTGTGTGCGACCATAGACAATCTGGAGGAAGAGCTCGCGCATAGCGGTGTTGATAGCATCGCAAACCAGGTCGGTGTTGAGAGCTTCGAGGATGGTCTTGCCGGGGAGAATCTCACTTGCCATAGCAGCAGAGTGGGTCATACCAGAGCAACCGATTGTCTCTACGAGAGCCTCTTCGATAACGCCGTCCTTCACGTTAAGTGTCAGCTTGCAAGCGCCCTGCTGAGGAGCACACCAGCCGATGCCGTGCGTCAGACCGCTGATGTCCTTGATTTCTTTTGCCTGAACCCACTTACCCTCTTCGGGGATGGGAGCAGGACCATGGTTGGGACCCTTGGCCACACAACACATGTTTTGTACTTCGTGTGAATAAACCATAATTTTTTTAAGTTTAAAGGTTTAAGTTTAAAGGTTAAAAATTTATTGTTTCGTTATGACGATATTCCGTTATTACGATTTGAGGCACTCCCCCAAAGGGGGAGCGGGGAGGGGGCTTTAATACCCTAGTTCCCTCACTATCTGGCTTATCTTCTCCATTGTTGTGAGTCGGGTGGGGACGAGGGGCAACCTGAGGACATTCTTGATGAGTCCCATCTCGCTGAGCATCGCCTTCACGCCGGCTGGGTTGCCATCGACGAAGAGCAGCTTGAAGAGTTCGGTAAACTTGTGGTGGATAGTGAGCGAAGTGCTGTACTCGCCTTTGAGGGCGAGGCGCACCATTCGGCTGAATTCGGTCGGAAGGGCATTGCCGATGACGCTGATGACGCCCACGGCTCCCAGCGTGATGAGGGGGAAAGTGATGCCGTCGTCGCCGCTGATGACATCGAAGTGTTGCGGCTTGTTCTTGATGATGTCGTCCATCTGGGTGATGTTGCCGCTTGCCTCCTTGATGGCGACGATATTCTCGAAGTCGCGGGCCAGTCGGAGGGTTGTCTCGGCAGTCATGTTGACACCCGTTCTGCCCGGCACGTTATAGAGCACCACAGGCACAGGGCTTGTCTTTGCAATGGCGGCAAAATGTTGGTAGAGACCTTCCTGCGAGGGCTTGTTGTAGTAGGGG
>Ga0265298_10010197_pt1 | contig 11135 bp, 23 predicted proteins | sample AusTroGonzalo_MG_3_FD_193486 | JGI IMG/M metagenome (GOLD analysis project Ga0265298, IMG submission 193486) | Bovine rumen microbial communities from tropical cattle in Woodstock, Queensland, Australia - Gonzalo_01 | ecosystem: Host-associated > Mammals > Digestive system > Stomach > Rumen ...
TGTCGCCACTGTGCTACGGGAGGATATACTCCCTGGGTCAAATTCAACCTATGTTTCCCACGGTTGCGGCAAAGGTAGCGTTACCGTTTCAATCATCTTGTTACCGCGCCTTGCATTGCAGATGTAATGAGCAGGTCTGGTGTTGGAGAGCGTAAGGGCGCATACCTCTTTCGAAGCAAAGCCGCCTTCACGGTATCGTGATACGGGGATTATCTCGTCTACCACAAATGACATAGGGTGCGGGTGCTTCTTTCCTGTCTTAGGGTCTGTAATCATTCCCAAGCTGTAATCTATCGGCTTTCCGCAGATATGGCACGGCTCACCCGAATTGCGCCAATAATCCCTAATCTTTCGGCGTTTGTGTCCGTTCGAGTACCTGGGGTTTCCGCTCACTGCCTAGAGCCTTTCGTAACGCCCGTGCTATCGGCTTGTTTGAGTTGTTCGCTTCTACGATCTCGCGCAATTCCTCGCGTGTCCGAATGGGTTTCAAATCTCCCCCTAAGAAGCTAACGGGGCATGGGTGGAGAAAGGAGATAAGACACGCACGCCCCGCCGCTGGCAAAAGAAAAAGCCGCTCGAAAGCGGCTACAATAATTCAACCTTAGACACTATACCATATTTAGCGGCAAAAGTCCTTTATATACAATATGTTGCGGTACAAAAAAGCCGCCCAGAAAGGCGGCTAATCGCTATTTGTAAAGTTCGCCAATCATGCCTTGCGTTTCAATCTCACGCATTTGCTGCTCTAGCCATGCTTTGTTATCTTCAAGCACAGCATTAACGGCTTCAGTCGGCTTGCATACCACATGCACAAGTATCATAAGCAATTCAAACATGCGTATGCTTATCTGCATTATGAACACTAGAACCTCGTTCGCGGTCATCGTGCAACCTTAGAACATTCCGTTGTGCAATCTCATAAATTGAATATGGTTCTTTGCGCAGTTTCCGCTTTTATGCGTTCGCTTGCAATTCGGTAGTATGTTCGGTTTATCTCGAATCCGACGTATTCAAAACCCATACGCTCACACGCTATCAGGCTCGAACCGCTGCCAACGTGTGTATCAAGAATCTTCATACCCGGCTCTGCGAACTTTTCAAGCAACCACATATACAGCTCAACGGGTTTCTGTGTAGGGTGTATACGCGGTTTGCGCTGCGTGCCGCTCGACGACTTATCGAAAATAACCGCGTTTCTGTTAAACGAAGTCCACGCATACTCAACGGGTGAAAGCGTAAACCCCTCGGCGGGTATGTTCGTTTTACGCCAAACAACAAAACACCGTGTCGGCGGCAAATCGAAATAATTACCACCCCAAATGATTTGATTCTTTGATACGCGGCGCAAGTGCTCGAAATATGCGGGTGTCGGCGCAATATCCCAATGGCGTATATCGTGGTCAAAGATACCCCCGTTCGTTTGGTATTTCGTCGCCCATGTCCCGCCCGTTCTTGAACACTTCACGTTTTGAGTAGGCATCGAATCGTCCCCCCCCGTAAAGTATTTGTCGAAACGTTCACCGAATCTACCGCGCTTGCCGCTAAATCTGTCTCTTGCGTCTGCACAGAACCCCCCCCGTATGGCGGGTCGGTGATTGCTAGATCAAAAAACCCATCATCGTATTTGGGTAGATATTCCATGCAATCGGCACAAATAAACGCGCTCATTCGCTCCGCCTTTCACCCCATGCGCAGAAGCCGTCTGGATTTCCAATATGGAGCAGTTTGTTTTTAGCCAACACAAAGTAGCTGCACCCTGCGTCGCTCTTGTCGTAGTGCTTGCAATCCCTGCAACGCACGATCGGCGCGTAATGCTCGGAGATTTCGCGCTCGATTTCGTCGCACAGCCTATCAAACTCGCTATGCCAAGAATCAAGCCAATCGCCTCGCAGTTTGCAGCACGGATAGACGCTGATGTGGTCGATTATCTCCGTGCTGTTGATGTCTGCTGCAAGTTCGCGCAGCTTCTCGATTGATTCCATCTAATCCACCGCCTTATTTATATTCACGGTCACGTTCGGTTTGTGGTATATCCTATAAACCATTGTGCCGCTCCAGTCGTATATATCCGTGTATTGCTGTTCTATTTCCACGCTTGCTTGCCCTTGGTACCGCCCGAAATGAGTACCACAGTATCGGCATACCGCGCCGCGTTTAGGTGCGCCGCAATTAGGGCAATTCTCACTCATTGGAGCACCTTCGCGCCGCAATTGGGGCAGTATCGGTAGTCCCTGCCGATATGGGCGTGGCATTCCGAACACGTCCATGAAACCGTTGCGACTTCGCGCTCTCGCTCAAGCCCGTGCACGACGCGCTCGCACGTCCGCTCATGGCGCGTGTTCCATGCGGCGATCGCCTCGGCTTCGGTCGGGTAATTGTCCACGTAATGCCCGTGGCTATATTCACTCTCCAAGTCCGATTCGCAGAACACACCCCATACTCTACAATCATCGTCGTATTCGAGCATTTTCACGCTCGCTTCTGCGCCGCAGAACGGGCATGGTTTAAGTTCGGTCATAACTCGTAATCTCCTTTCAATATCGCCGCCAACCCTAGCGAATCAATCCAATCAAATGCGATGCCCAGCTTATACCTGCCAGTTCTGGGGCTTATAGGTTCGCCGTCTATCCGCACATCGGCCCATTTCAGGCCGCCAATATACCTTTGGTCTAAAATCTCTGCGTATTCGTTGCCCAAACCCCTTCTTACACCATCGATGATCGCAAGCGTCGTTCCTATGAACCCTATCAATTCCCGTTCGCGGGTTTTCAACTGCTCCAGCATATCCGCCAATACGTCCAATTCGTAGATCGCACGCGATTCTGTTGGGTTCGATATTCCGCCGCCTTTAACGGTCTCTGGCTTCCAATCGTCGCCCATTTCCTCTAATTGCGCCTTGATTATGATAAGTTCTGTAACCGCGCTTCGGGTCTGAATGAACCTATCGCGTATCATAAGCACCAAACCAGGAACTTGACCATTGCCGCCGCCGATGATATGAAGAACAGAATCACCCACAAGGTAATCAAGGCTGCGGCGAATTCCCCAAGTGCCTTCATTCCATGCCCCATTCCCTCTTTTCGGCGGTCTGCCGAATCTCTATGTACCCGTCAAGCTTCCTATCGCGCTCCGCTTCTGCTTCGGCAACCTTCGCGCTTTCGGCAAGCTGCTTCGCCGTCTGTTCCGCTTCTTCTTCGGTCATGCGCCTTTTCCGTCTGAATCTCATTTACGCGCCCTTTCCGCTTTGCTCATACCACATATCAACAATCACATCATGCGCCGTACCCTTTTCAAGCCCAAGCCTCCTGTCTATCTCCGAACACGGGTAGCGGAAACTGTGGAGCACCTTTACCTGTTCCACCGTTTCGGGGCTGTGCGACGGCTGCATTGCCTGTATCGATTCCCAAAAGGGCAAATCGGTGCTGCTCTTGATGATGCTCGCCAACTGCTTCCTTTTAAGGCCAGTCAGCTTCGCGTATTCATCGATGGTCTTGAAGTAGATCCTGTCGGCCTGTTTCCGCGCTTCTTTGAGAGCACACTCCAAATCGTCTACCTTGTCGCAAAGCTTCCCGTTGGTGATTCTCAATCCCTTAATGGTTGTTCTTAGCCCCTCTGCCTCTTTTTCCTTCTCATCTAAGAGTCGGCGCGAAAGGTGCAGCGCATCGATGATTTTATTTACGTCCGTTTCCTCTAATTCCCAAATCTCCATCACAGCCCCAATTCATGCGCCCTGTTCGCAAGGTCGAGGCCGCAATGCTCGAATTCGCCTTCGGTTGCGTGATAATGCGAGCAGTACGAGCATTTTCCGATTTCGGCGCACTCTGCGAAATCACGCGCAAGATTCCGTAATGCTATGTTCTCTGCTTTCAGGTCTGCAATTTCCCTTGCCTTTTCGTCATACATATAGAGTTTCCCAACCTTCCATTGATAAGGCCGCCTGGTATTTCGTCGGCTGTTCCGTATAGAGATATTCCCATTTGCCCGTATAGCGAACGTGCAGCGTATGGTTGTGAAGCTTCGCATGGCAACCCGTCATGTTCCCAAGGCCGCAAACTGTGATAATCGCGCCTTTTGTTCCGCCCTGCGAACGCGGTACTGCATGATGCCGATTGGTTGCAGGGCGGCCGCAAAACGGGCAATAGGGTAAATCGATGCTAGGGGCGTTGAACAACGCCCTCTGTAATTCGTTTATAAAAAGCCCCCTTGTTTTCGAGCGGTACGCCCAATAACTACTGGAATACAAATAGCTATTGGTAACCAGTAGTTATTGGATATATAAAATAAAATAAAACTTAAATAGATAAATAAAGAAAGGTTATTCTGGTTGTTATTAACAGGTGCTATTAACACGTGCTATCAGGCTTGCCCTTCCACCGTCTGGCCATTCCCTTCTTTCCCGCTTCGCTTTTCTGCCTGTGGTATTCCAGTTGGTCGCAAACGCCCTTCGATACCACATGGCCCATTCCCAGAAGCCCCGAATCTATAAGTTCGCAATCGGCGCAAGATTTCAAGAATCCGTCCAGGCCGTCTGAATCCAATTCGAGTTCCTTCATCAAATAGCGTCTTTTTATCGGCGTATCGACCATGAAGCAGCCGCCAACATCGTAGAGTATCGCCATCAGAACAAGCCAACGCCCGTAAGCTGCAATACCCCCCGCCATATCCCTTAGAAGTTCTATCTTGGGGTTGTGGCGGCTGTCGTAGTGAACGCTGAAGAACCTATCAGCTTTCATCAGAACGGCAATTCTTCGGCGTACAAATCGGGCTGCGGTTCGCGCTTCGGCATTACCACCGTTGACACGATGAATTCAACCTTGGAGCGTTTCTCGCCGTTCTTTTCCCATACCGAATAATCGGGTTCGCACTCTAAAATGACCTTCGCGCCTTTCGTAAGGCTCTCGGAAATAGCCGCGCCGTAATTGCCGAAAATAACGCAATCGAAATAATTAGGCACATTGGCCCATTCGCCCCCCTTCTTCTTGCGCTTGTTCACGGCAACCGAAAAGCGAACGACTGTGAACCCGTCTGCCGTCTGCCTGATTTCGGCATCTTTCGTAAGGTTTCCGCTAAGGAAAGCCCTGCAAATCTCACCCATCTAAAGCCCCCTTCTGGCTTGCTCCCATTCTCTCTCTATCTGCGCTTCCTGCACGCGAACCCTCAATTTCAATGCGTTTATCGCCTCACGCGAATTGTCGTACTCTACCTTTGAATCGAAGTATTCTTGCAAAGCGTCGTTGACGTCCTTTTCGCCTTTGATGATCAACTCTATGGCGGTCGCGCTCTTGCCCTCGTTCATAAGTTCCCTAACGCGCAAATCCTTCACGCTGTAATACTTCGCTTGCGCCGCCGACATTTTCAGGCCGTAATGCAGAGATTCCTCGATTGTCAAATCAAGCAGGTTAAGCGTCTTTTGAAGTTCGTTCCACATCAGGCATACTCCCTTGCTACCTTTTCAAGATACGCCCTTGTTTCGCGGTAATCGCTACGCGCCCTAATCTCTGCGGCTTCGGCTTTCGCGTCCTTACCGTTCGATTCGGCCCACTTGATTAATGCGCCCCATAGCTGCCTTTTTGCCTCGATCACATCTGATGTAATGGGCTGCTCATCGGCGTTTAGCTTGTCGGGGTCGTTCGCGGAATTGTCCAGCGCGAAAAGCCCAGCCGCCGCCGCCTTGCGTGCGAATGTGCTTGCGCTTGCGCACGCCTGTTCGATGCTCATGCCCTTAGGGTTGAGGTTCACAATTGCGAATGATTGTGATTCGGCTTTCTCGCCGTCTGAATCAACAAGCCTGCATAAAGAAATACAGCAAGGCGGCTTGTTATCCTCTGCAACGAAATAATCGGTATAGTAAACGGCGCAATCATGTTTTGCCGCAAGCGGCTTTATCGCGGCGTTCATATCCTCTATGTTGCGGTAATGGTAACGCCCCGCGTCTTGGTCTTTCGGGCTTTTCAATTCCGCCTGAATCTTCGCCAATTTGCCGTATATGTTAGCCATTGCTACCCCCTAGCAGCCCTGCGATTTCGCCGCCTGGAAACGTTTTGATGCTGTCTAATACCGCATCTGCGTCAACCTTTAGCAAAGTGCCTATAACCTCGCTCGGCGCGGCGGGGATAACAAGCGTCTGAATCGAACAGCCATATGCTATTTCGCCGTCATGCTTCCATTTGTATTCGGCGAATTCTCGCAGATTCCCGTAAACGTATTCCCTAAGTTCCGCATCTGTTACCTCTGCAAACCACTTTCCCAATAAAACGTAGTTATCTACATTGAAATAGGCTTCCTGCCTTTCTGGTTGCTCTTTCGAGAACCTAAGCGAAACAGTACCAACCTTCTTGCCGTTCAATTCGATGCGCTTACGGTCTACGTGCGTTTCGGCGTAATCCTCAATCATGTTGAAATCGACGTTGGCCCTCAAACTGTCGGGGTTCTTCGTGTCGCAGATTTCGCCGCACTTCTTATACATGGCTTGCGCAATCGCAAGCTTTTCAAGGTCATTCAATTACTACCCCTTTCATCGGTTGCTTTCCCCGTTTCTCTTTCCTTTCGAGCAGTTCAAAATACGCAATCCCGCGCCCTGGCTTCATTGCCATGATCGGCCTTGCGCCCGCTTTCTCGCAGTAATCGTAAAAGGCGTTCCACTCCTTCGGGGGTAGAACGCCGCTCTTTTTGCATTGAACGAAAATAGGCTGCACGCCCGATTTAAGCGCATGAACGTCGGCGGGGGAGTGTGAGCCAGCTATCCTTTCGGCTACATAGCCCCTCTTGCGCAAATCTTCGGCGGTTTCCCGCTCGAACCTCGCGCCGTTATCGTAGCGGGTCATAATCCTTTCTCTAACCAGCAAGAAAATAAAGATGCCAATGCGTGCGGTAGCCGTAGCGGTTCACCCCTTCAACCCTCTGCGATTCGATGGGGTAGCCCTGCTGCCTAAGTTCGCTGATGCGCTTCGGCAAATCCTGGATTCCGTAATTGATCACCGCGTCTTTGCTGGAAAGTAGTTCGCCGTTTTGCAGGGCTTTGAGAACCCATCTGCTTTGTGTGTTCTTTTCCATGATTACCACCCCAAAAACAAGATGATGCCGAAAGTCAACCCTAGCAGCAGGCCAGCATACCAGCTATACTTTCGATATTCAGCTTCCGCGCTGATGTTTTGGCGTGTGTCTTGTTGCTGCAAGCGCACGCCGCTTCTTGTTTTGTTCATCGTTTCTGTTCCTTTCTCTTTTTCATACGTTGCCCGTTGTTTTCTCGCACGGGGCAACAAGTGCGCTAGTTTGTCAAGGTACGATTGACATACAGTCAAGCAACAGCCTAAAAAAATATGCCCGTTGCTGTTGATATTGAGTATAAGACATGTTTCCGCGTCGTTGACTTAAATTCATTATACTTTCACATATGAGCATTGGAAGAAACATAACAAAATACCGCGTTGCAGCAGGTTTGACGCAAAAACAGCTTGCAGACAAGATAGGAAAAAACCCATCATCTGTTAGTTACTACGAATCAAACCGCATGATACCGCGCATGTACGTTATCGAAAAAATAGCGGCTGTTTTGGGAGTTACGAAAGAGGATATTATCAGCGATAAGGCATTGACGGCCTACGAAAAGGAACTATTAGACGTTGCAAGAGCTATAAGCGCCGATGGTCAAAGACAGCTTTTGATTTACGCCCGCGGCTTGGCTGCAACCTATCCTAAAAATCAGGAAGTTTCCCAAGCAATATGAGCATTAAGGCTAGAAAGCTGAAAAGCGGGAAAACCGTTTACGATGCCGTTTTGGAATACGGCTTGAAGCCCGATGGTTCGCGTGATCGGCGCAAAAAGACGTTCAAGACGAAAAAGGCGGCGCAACTTGAAGAAGCACGGGTTAAGACGATGCGCGAGGCAATGCGCAACAAGTCGGGTAAAATCCTGTTGGCCGATTACCTGGAAACGTACTATCTGCCCGATGCGAAGAAGCGTCTTGCCGTTACCAGCTACGATACATACTCGTATGAGATACAGAAGCGCATATTGCCCGCGTTGGGAAACCTCTACTTGTCTGATATATCGCGCCGTGAGATACAGGGCATGTTGGATACCGCAAAGACTTATGCACCCGCTAAGAAGTCTTTAGACACGATAAAGACGATACTGAATGAAGCCCGTTCCGATGGGTTCATTCTAAACAACCCCGCGCAATTGCGCTACACTTTGCCGCCTAAAGGCTCGAAACGCGATTCAGGGCTTGTTTTGGCAACGTTCGGGCAGATACGCGAATTCACCGATTACGCCCGTCAAAACGCGCCTGAAAGCGTCATAAGGCTTGTTATGCTAGGTCTTTATGAGGGGTTGCGTCCAGAAGAAAGATATGCGCTGGATTGGTCAGATGTTGACATAGATAACGAACTTATAACCGTGCGCCGCGCCTATGTTGCGGCAAAGGGCGGGGCGTGCGTGAAAGAGCCGAAAACTGAGCAATCGTATAGAACCATACCGATGGGCGTTGAATTCGCTCAATGGGCTTGCACGCTAGATCGGAAAACGGGCGCATTTGTGACAGATGGCCATATGCTCTCGCCGTCAACCGCACAAAACCGTTGGCGCAAGTTCATGAGGGACAATCCCGAATTGCCGCGCTTGACAATGGAGAACATGCGGCATAGCTTCGCAACGGCGTACCTTGCAGCGGGCGGGCGCGTCGAAACGCTGTCTAGGATATTGGGTCATAGCGATATAAACACCACCCTAAGGCGTTATGTGAAGCCTGATATTGAATCTATGAGAAACGATATTTTGGGTACATTTAGGCACACGAAACAGTAAAAGCCCTGTTCAAAGGCTCAAGGATTTGTATTCGATTCTCCGCGCCTCCACCAATCACACGTAAGCATAAGCCCTGTTCAACGGGTTATGTGCTTGTCACATATTCGGCACATGCTCCAAGATGTGCCGCACGGTACATTTTAGGCACATATTTGTGTAGAAATTGTGCTATTGACAATTGTTCACATTACCTATTGATAAACATTAATAGTTGCCGTATAGTGAACTTGTCAGAAAGAAAGGGGCTAACATGAAGCTTTCCGATTACTGCACGATAACAGAAGCCGCGCAAATCCTGGGCGTTACCCGCCAACGGGTGTTCGCCATGATTAAGGCGGGTATCTTGAAAGCGGAAAAGATTGGCAACCAATGGGCAATTGAGCGAGAAAGCGTGAATAGGCGGTTGAACCGCTAAAGCCCCCGAAAGCAAAAAAGAGCCGCCCAAACGGGCGGCTTTCCTTTTCTATTCGTTCAACTTCTTTTCGATTGCGTCAAGCCTTTCTGCAATCGCGTCAAGCTTCGCATTTGCGTTGTGAACCTCGCCGAATGTTACGGTTCTCATATTGTAGCCGTTTGACAATCCAGTGTAACCCGCGTTTTGGAGTGTTTTATCTTCGTCGGCTTTGCCTTGATGGTAGATGTATTCCCAAGTATATTGTGCGATTTTCTTAATATCCGAATCTGTAACCACGTCAGCCCCCTCTAAAATCTGCGCTTTAAGCTTCTTCCACCGTGTATCGTCAGAATAGATGTACGGGCAATTCTTACCCGTTACGTCATGATGGCGGCATACGCGGCTTGATGGTATGCCGTATTTATCCATCAACATCGGCACAAGCCATTGCAGAGTGCTAATCTCCTTATCGGTGAAGTAGCCGCTTGCCGTTTCGCATACCTCAATGCCGATTGCGTTATAGTTGTAGCACCCGTTTCTTGAAGCCGCTTCGCCAACGTGCCAAGCGGTGTCGGTGTCACGAACGCAACGCCAAACAGTATCGCCGTCATCAACGAAATAATGCGCCGATGCTTCGCGGTAAACGTCTTTGAAATACTGCGTGTTCGCGTATGCCGTACCCGCCTTGCTCGTGCCGTTCGCCGTGTTGTGAATCACAATCCATGACGGATTAGTGCCGCGTGAATTGTAGTTCGTGTTTGTAAGATTGTCTTTAATCTGCATAAAGCCCCTCACCAAATAACCGATATGCGCCCTTTTCGCGCATTAGTTCCCGCGAATTCCAATAGCAACGCCTGGGGGTTGCTTGTCGCGTGACCTAGGTACATATTCCTAGCTGCATAATCGCCGTATTCCAGCCAGCTTGTCGCGGTCATGTTCACAATTGGCCTCATGGTTACTTTCCCGCTTTGCCCAAAGCAGATACGTGTGTTTTTTTCTATGAAACCCGAATGGGTATGGCCGCAGATTAAAGCGTCTATCCCTTCCAAGCTATATGAAAATTGGCGTTGGCGGTTAGCCGTCTTTCCATGGATAAGCAACATCGAATAATGATCTTTCGTGTTCCCGCGCTCTAGGTTCACGCGAACAAAGCACATATTAGGGCGGTACAATTCGGGCTTGCGAATCAGGCAAAAGACGTTATACAGAATATCGATACTGCATTGGCGGCTTGTCCTTAGTTCGTGATTGCCGCCAACCGCCCCAAGAATCTTATCTTTAACAGGGTCTAGCAATTCGGCGGCTAACTCAACCTGCGAACTTGGCGGCATTGTTTCCTGATATATGTCAGTTGGGCAATTCGCGCTGCGCAAACCGTTATTGAGCAAATCGCCGCAAATAACCAAATACGAATCGGGGTCGCTTTCAACTTGTTTCAAGAAATTCGCAAACCCGTCTTTCCCGTATATGTTTGCTTCTTTAGCACCTATGTGTACATCTGCGATAGCCCAAACCTTGATAGTCCGCCCTTCCAGTCGGTGGATTATCGGCGTGAAGTCGTCAAGCATTAAGCGTCAACCACCGTGATTGTGCCGTCACCAGTAACGTCCACACTGCCCTCGTCCTCTTCGAGAGAACCCGTGACGGAACAGGCAATATCGCCGTTGACTGGTTCGATTGATATTCCAGCATAGCCCTTATACAGAATTACGGTGAGCGTTACACTCCCGCTTGCTTCGCAGCTTACCTGGCGAACAATCGAATCATCTGATGCAACAAACGCGCCGTATGCATAAACATTGTCGCTTGCATTGTTCGCCACCGTTACCGTCGCAGTTGTGAAATCGCTCGAACCGCCCGACACGTTCACGTCGGCATATGCGTACTGGGCAACATCGATGCCCTCGCCGTTCTCCGTGATTTCGATTGTCCCCGA
>Ga0265298_10010198_pt1 | contig 11135 bp, 8 predicted proteins | sample AusTroGonzalo_MG_3_FD_193486 | JGI IMG/M metagenome (GOLD analysis project Ga0265298, IMG submission 193486) | Bovine rumen microbial communities from tropical cattle in Woodstock, Queensland, Australia - Gonzalo_01 | ecosystem: Host-associated > Mammals > Digestive system > Stomach > Rumen ...
CCGCAGCTGTTTCACAACCCGCGCCCGGTTGCCGAAAGCGCCGTTTTCGCGGTTGTAGATGTATTCTGTTCCGTCCGGCTCAATCTCCACCAGGCCGCCGCCGTAGGTGCAGACCCACAGGTGGTCTGTCTCGTCCACAATCATGCAGCGGATGCGTATTCCGTCAAAACGCTTTGTCAGGTCATTTTCGACCCGGTGTTTCCCTTTCAGGTCCACCGCGTCCATGCCTTTGTCCGTGCCGATGTAGTAGGCGCCCTGCCATTCCACGATCGTGTTGACCACGCGGCTGTCCATGCCGGCCGTCGTGTAGATATCCCGGAAATTGGACGCTGCCATGCGCAGCAGGCCCAGCCGGGAGGAAGTGAACCACAGGTTCCCCTGGTAGTCCACCATCATGTTGTCGATCGAGTTGTTGAAATCGTTCGTGTTGATCTTTTCATAGGAGCCGTTGGTATCGATATAGGCGATTCCGTTGTCGGCGCAGATGAACATCTCCCCGTTTTCCATAAAATACATGTTCTTGATCGTCTGGAGACCGGGGCACTCCGTAATGTCCACCAGGTTAAACCAGCCACGGCTGATATCGAACCGGAAAATCTCATTGCCGGAGGTAGCCGCCAGCAGGTAGCCGTCCCTGTCAAAGGCGCAGCTCTTGAATACCGTTTCCCGCTCCGGCAGCTGCCGGGAGGAGATGATCTGCCCCTGCTGCAGCAGGAAAACCGTTCCGTCATTGGTCACGGCTGCGACATTGCCCGCGTCATCCGCGGTCACCTGGTCCGCGTAGGCTACTTCGGAAAGCGTATTCAGTTTTTTCAGGCCGCAGTTCAGCGTCAGGATCTGCATACTGCCCGTCGTGCCGATGTAGTAGTACCCGTCGCTGCTTTTGATGATGGACTTAACCGAGTTGGCCGGGAGGCCCTGGCTCTGGTCAATCACGTTGACAACCTGCTCATTGATCATGATGGAAAGCCCGTTATCGTTTGTGCCGATCCAGAGGCGGCCTTCCTCGTCCACATACAGGCAGTTGACGTTCCGGACAGAGTCAAAATTGTCCATCCATCGGAATTCCCTGCCGTTGTAACGGTACAGGCCGGCATAGGTGCCGATCCACATAATGCCGTCCCCGGTGATCGCGATATCGTTCGCCTCGCCGCAAGGCAGCCCGTTCGTGCTGGAATAAATCGTCTGGACATAGTCGTTATAGTTGACTTCGTTCCCGGCGGTTCCTTCCTCTGCCCTGGCTGCTGTCACACAGGCCCCGGACAGGGCAAGTCCCGCGGCCAGCAGCAGCGCTGTCGCTTTTACCGCGGCGGATTTCAGATCCGGTTCGTTTCCGGAGGTGTTTTCGGTTGTTTCCCCTCCGTTCTCTTCTTCCGCGGTGCCTTTCTTCTTCCGCCAGAGCCGGATCAGCTTTCCGACCAGGTAAATCACCAGCAGGATCGCCAGCTTATCCAGCAGTTCCACATACAGTTCCCCGATCAGCAGCCCGATCCAGTTCGGAACGCCCGCTTCCCCCAGGAAGCCGATCACAGCATCGCCCCAGTTATTGCCGGTACTGCCGTTGTTCAGGATGATGTTGATCGGATACGCCGCCAGTGCCACAATGCCCGCCATCGCCGCGCTGGTCGTCATCGTGCCCAGCAGGGTGTTCAGCCAGCCTTTCCGGGCCGCGAATCCCGCGATCAGCGCGATCACGATGCTGATCAGCGCGTAGTACCACGGAATGCCGTACAGGATATGCCCCAGCAGGTTGGAAGTGGCGCCGACAACCGCGCCGCACCAGGGACCCAGCAGGTAGGCGCACAGCATGGTTCCCACCGAATCCAGCCAGATCGGCCAGTTCCACCTGGATACCAGCTGATCGCCGCCCCAGTTCAGGAACAGGCACAGCAGGATCTGTAGGACAAATAATGGAATGAAGAGTTTTTTCTTCTTCACGGGTGTTCCTCCTTCAGCGGTCTGTGTTCTTCCCGGTTATCACAGTCCCAGCTCGTCGGCCCTCTTCTGCGCGTCATTGATCCACTGTTCGTACTTGCCGTCCACCACTTCGTCAATCACGCCGTTCACAAAATACATCAGCTGCAATTCGCCTTTCTTGGCAACCACCCGGTCCCCCAGGAAATAATCCTCCATTTTGAACCGCAGTCCTTCCGCCACAATCAGTCCCGCATCCGGGTTGTTGCGGACATAGGTTTCCGCCGTCTCCATGTCCACCACACCGGCGTCCGCTTTTCCCTGTTTCAGCGCCTCATATACGGCCTGTACGGAGGAAACGCGGCGGAATTCCTTATAGTTGTATACGTGGCTCGAAGCCAGCGCCTCCTGCAGCGAGTTGGTCTGCGCCACAAGGGTTTTATCCCTCAGGTCTTCAATGGAGGTGATTTTATCCCTGTCCTCCTCCCGGATCACAAAAGCCGTGCTGGCGGAGCGGTCCGGGAAATAATAGCCTTTGGACATTGCGTAGGAGGAGGCCCTGCCCGGGGTAAACACCACCGCGGAAATCGTCAGGTCGCACTGGTCTTCCGTCAGCGAAGGCAGCACCTGGGTGAATTCCATCGGCACAATCTCCAGCCTGACCCCCATCCGTTCTGCGATCAGTTTGGCCAGCTCAACGTCTGCCCCCACGTACTGCTCCTGTCCTTCTTTGGAAGGATCAATAAATTCCTGCGGAACGAAATACGGCTCCATGGCGACCCGGAGAACGCCCTTGCGCTTGATCCGGTCCAGCACCCCGCTCGCGTTGGCCGGGATCCCCTGGCTCACGTCCATGGACTGGTCCACAAAGTTCCATTCATTCTCCACATATACATCTTCAGCCATGCCCGCGTTCAGGCAGCACAGGCATAAAAAAGCCGCCGTCATCAGGCATGCCGCGATCCAAGTCATTCGTCTTTTCATGATCCCTCTCCCCCGCCGGAAAACCGGTTTGTTTCAGTCATCCGAAAAAAAGGAATACCTGCATGATATTATAGCAGGTATTCCTGTAATTGACCATGTTTTTTTATTGCACCGTGACGTCTCCGCTGACACTCTTCGCGCGGATCTGGACCGCCGCGTCCGCCCCCGCGTCCGACAGCCTGCTCAGGCAGCTTCCGCTGACCGTGGAGCATTCAGCGTGCACACTGCTGAGCCTCGGTACGGTGATCTCCACATCGCCGCTGGTGCTCCGGGCCTCAATCCGCTTCAGGCTCGCGTTTTCAACCGTTACCTCCGCGTCGCCGCTGATGGAGGAGGCGGTTAAATCTTTCACCGTTCCGGTGAATTTCACTTCGCCGCTGGTGCTCTTCATCTTCAGGGTTTCAAACACGCCGTCCACCCTCACGTCGCCGCTCATGCTGCTGACCTCGCCGTCCAGCGCAGATCCGTGGATCTCCGCGTCGCCGCTGACCGTGCTGACCAGCAGGGTCTCCGCGGTTTTCTCGGTCACCGGTTCCAGTTTCACTTCGCCGCTGGTGGAACGCGCTGTCATTTTCCGTGCCATCGCGCAGGTGCATTCCACATCGCCGCTCCGGCTGTTCAGCTCGATTTCCGCCATCTGCCCGTCCGGCACTTCCACCCGGATTGCCGGTCCGTTTACAAGGGCGTTCGTCACGCTTTTGATTGCGTTGCCGACCATGTTCAGCAGTCCGCTGATACTGATTTCCTCACCGTCCTGCAGCTGGAAAGCGGACGCGGCCTTCTGCGTCTTCCTCATGCCTGTCACGCGTACCGCGCTGCCGGTGTTTTCCACCTTCAGGCCTTCCGGATCATCGCAGTAGATGTGGATATCGCTGTCCGCGGACGGTCCCACAAAGATATCCTGGTTCTGTGTTTCAACGGTCAGCGTATCCGCGCCGGCAAACCGCCAGGTTCCGGTCTGTTCTTCCTGTTTCACGCTGCCGGAAGCCGTGCCTTTCTTCGGATACTGGGCGATCACGTCCTTCATCCCCTTCAGGCTCTCAACCACTTCCCGCACCGCTTCGTCTTCGCTCAGCCCGCGGTTGACCAGGTCCTGGTAGTGCTCCTGGCAGTTGTTCATCAGTTCCTCATGCAGCGCCTTGGTCTCTTCATTCTCAGCCGTATCCTGGAAAAGGATATCCACGATTCTTTTGACTGTCTGATTCATTTTATTCCACCCCTGTCTAACAATATTTTAATTGTGAATTATGAATTGTTGAGCACTTGTCCAAATCAATAACCTGTGACCTACAGGTATATGGGTAATATCGTTCGCAGAGTTCTGAATTCTTAATTCTGAATTCTGAATTCAGTTTCACCCCAACAGTGTATCCATCACCCGTCTTGTCTCTTCCCATGCGGTCTTTTCTTCGGCCAGCTTGGTTTTCCCGGGTTCTGTCAGGCTGTAGTATCTCCGCCTGGCGCCGGTATTCTCATCTCCCCAGTAGGAGCGGATCAGCCCGTTCTCCTCCATCCGGCGGAATGCCGTATAAAGCGTCGCTTCCTTCAGCAGCACCATACCGTCGCTTTTTTCGGCTACCGCGCGGCTGATGCCGTAACCGTATCCGTCGCCCGCCGCCAGCTGCCGCATAATGATGGTATCCGTATATCCCCGCAGCAGATCAGCTGAAATCGTCATCCGTTCTCCCTCCTTTCGAGATAGATCATACACGTATATACCTCGTCTGTCAATGTATTTCCGCAAAAAAAGTTTTTCCTTTCTCTGCAAGGTATGATAATATGTTGCCGGATAAGGGCTGCGGGTTTTTTCCGCCTTTGCAGGAAAAACCGTGTCCGCCCCGTTGTATGAGTGAATCCGATGGAATGAATCTGAAGGAGGTTCTGATTGTGAAACGCGCTGCGGCGTTCCTTCTTGCACTGGCCCTGTGCCTGTTCCTCTCTTCCGCCCTGGCCCAGCGGGTGGATTGTCCGGAAGGCGGTTTCTCCGTCACCCTGCCGGATCATTTTGTCTGGGAACCCGCCTCCGGCGATGCGGATCTGTGCTTCTACTGGCATGGCAAAAAGCTGACCGTCCTGGGTTACGCTTCCTATCTCGGGGAATTCGCCGGTTCAGATCTCTTTGAAGTGCTCACCGGCAATGAAACCGATTATGGCTGGAAAACCATCAACGGCATGAATATGTACTATACCCGGACGGAGGAGTTCGGTTCCGTCACCATCACCTATCAGTGGATGGACCGCGGAAACAACGTCACCCTTTCCTTCTCCTACTCCGCTGATGATGCTTCGGTTCTCAGCACCGTCAACAGCATCATGTCCTCTATTTCATTCGACGCGGGACACTGAATCTCAATGAACAATGCATAATGCACAATGCATAATGCGTATATACAGAAAGATCCGGGGAAAAAGCTTTCTCCGGATCTTTTTGTGCAGTGTCTTTTATTTCCCTTCGTAGATGATCAGGGAATCCACAGTATACGGGCTCAGCTTCTTCCGGCCCTCCAGCCCGGCGAGTTCCATCACGAACACGATCTTCACGACCTCGCCGCCCAGTTTTTCCACCAGTTTCGCCGCGGCTTCCGCGCTTCCGCCGGTCGCCATCAGGTCGTCCACAATGACAACCTTCTGTCCCGGCCGGATCGCGTCGGTGTGCATTTCAATCTCCGCCTGGCCGTATTCCAGGTCATATTTCTGGCTGACGGTTTTCCGGGGAAGCTTTCCCTTTTTCCGGACCGGCACAAAGCCTTTCCCCAGCAGGTAGGCTGCCGGCACGCCGAAAATGAAGCCCCTGGATTCCGGTCCGACCACCACGTCAAAATCAACGTCCTTCAGCAGGTCCACCAGCCCGTCCACCGCCAGCCGCAGCCCGTCCGGGTCCTGGATGACCGAGGTAATGTCCCTGAACATGATCCCGGGTTCCGGAAAATCGGGAATGGTCACCACATATTCTTCCAGTTTCTTGCTCATCTGTATTGTCTCCTTCCGCCAAATTCCGGATCTGTCGCCCGGATTGTTTATTTGATCAGTTCAAACGCCGTTGACAGGATCAGGTGATCCGCGTATCCCGTGGAAAGTTCAAAAAGGCCGGCCTCGGAAACCTCTTCGCATTCGAAGTTCCACAGCCGCAGCTGCTTCTCCGTCACCGTGAAAACGACGTCCTTGGTCTCGCCCGCCTCCAGCGCAATCTTCCGGTAATCGATCAGCTGCTGCACCGGTCTGACCACAGATGCCACCGGATCCCGCAGGTAAAGCTGCACGGTTTCCTTTCCGGCCCGGTCCCCGGTGTTTTTCACCGTCACGGTGACCTTCAGCTCATCCTGTTCCGTCATCGTTTCCCGGTCGAGCGCCAGCTTCAGGTATGTAAAAGTCGTGTAGCTCAGCCCGTAGCCGAAGGAATACAGCGGCTTGTTGGGCATATCCAGGTAGCAGCTGCTGTACGGAAACGCCTGCGTGTCCGGCTCCGGTTTCGGTCTTCCGGTGTTCATCCGGTTATAGGGCATCGGATACTGTCCCACCGCCCGGGGCAGCCCCGCCGAAAGCTTTCCGCAGGGATTGGCCTCCCCCCAGAGCAGCCGTGCCAGCGCGTTGCCGGCTTCCGTACCGGGATACCACATTTCCAGCAAAGCCGGTGCGGTCTCGGCCAGTTCCGGAACCGCCAGCGGCCTGCCGTTGAACAGCACCGCCGCGGTGTTCGGGTTCGCGGCGATCACCTGCCGGGCCAGCGTCATCTGCGGTCCCGGCAGCGTAAGGTTCGCCCGGCTCCGGCCTTCCCCGCTGTAATCCTCCGGTTCTCCCAGCACCAGGATAACGGCCTCCGCTTCTTCCGCCGCCTTCACGGCTGCCGCGATCCCGCTTTCATCCGTATCGCCGAAAGCGGCGCCGCAGCCTTTCTCGATGATCAGTTCCGTCTCCGGTACCAGGGCGCGGATCCCCTCGGGGATTGTCACCGTGTCCTGCTCCGCGCCGGGGCGGGACCAGAATCCGTTCAGGCGGGTTTCCTCCGCGAAAGGACCGATCAGGGCGACCCGCTTCAGGCCCTTCTTCAGCGGCAGGATTCCCTCGTTCTTCAGCAGCACCGCGCTTTCTTCCGCGGCCCGCCGTGCAATCTCCCTGTGCTCCGCGCACAGGTAGACCTCTTTTTCCTTTTCCTCGTCCGCGCCGTGATACGGGTTCTCAAACAGGCCCAGCTCGTTCTTCAGTTCCAGCACGCGCATAACGGCCTCGTCCAGCGCTTTTTCGGACACCGTTCCCTCCCGGACCAGGCCGGCCAGGTACAGGTAATAGGCGTTCATGACCATGTCGATGTCGCATCCGGCTTCCATGGCCAGGCGTGCCGCGTCCTTCAGGTCTTTGGCGACACCGTGCTGCACCAGTTCTCCCACCGCGTTGTAATCACTGATCACAACGCCCCTGAATCCCCATTCTTCCCGCAGCACGCGGTTCATCAGCCATTTGTTGGCCACCGACGGAATGCCGTTCAGTGCATTGAAAGAGGGCATGATCAGCCGGGCGCCGGCGTCAAGGCAGGCCTTGTAGGCCGGCAGGTAGGTTTCCCGCAGCGCTCTTTCGGACAGCTCCACGCCGTTGTAATCCCTGCCGGCCTCTCCCGCGCCGTAGGCCGCGTAATGCTTTACGCAGCAGGCGATGTTTTCCGGGTCCGCCAGGCTGTCCCTCTGGGTGGCTTTCACCAGCGCGGCCCCCATCCGGCTGTTCAGCAGGGGCTCTTCGGAGTTCGTCTCCAGGATCCGCCCCCACCGGGCGTCCCTTGCCGTATCCACCATCGGATTGAAGGTCACGTGCACGCCGCAGGCCGAGGCCTCCCTCCGGGCCATGTCCGCGCATTCCGCCACAAGCCCGTCGTCAAAAGAGCAGCCCATGGCCAGCGGAATCGGATAGGTGGTCCGCAGCCCGTGGATCACGTCCAGCATCAGCAGCAGGGGAATCTTTTTCGGGTCCGCCCGCAGGTGCATATCCTGCAGTGCCCTGGCCTGGGCCGCGTTTTCGAACGTCAGCACGCTGCCCATGACCCTGCACAGGTCCTCTGCCGGCAGTTCTTCGCCCTCCGGCCCTGTGATTGCCATGCTGTTTGTAATGAATTGCCCGGCGTTGCACTGCACCAGCTGGCCGGTTTTTTCCTCAAGGGTCATGGAGTCAAGAAGGTCTTGAAGGGCTTCTTTTGTCATCTCTCCGTCCGCCTTATCAGGGTTTGTTCAGGAAATCGAGGATCAGCCGGCACACTTCGTCGCGGCCGCTTTCGTTCAGGATCTCATGCCGCATGCCGTCCAGTGTTTTCACAGTCAGGTCCCGGAATCCCGCTTTCCTCAGGACCGCTTCCGAGTCCGCCCGGCCCTTTTCTCCGCCCGTGCAGGGATCCTCCCGCCCGGAGATCAGCAGGATCGGAAGATCCTCCCGGACATCTTCGTAATTTTCCGCTTTGTTCATCCGGCTGATCAGCTTAAACAACGCGTTGTAGCTTCCAAGGGTAAACCGCGCCCCGCACAGCGGGTCTTCCGCGTATTTTCTCACGTTTTCCTCGTTCACGGAAAGCCAGTCCAGCGGTGTCTTCGCATCCGGCACCGCTTTGGAAAACGAGCCCAGCACCATACCGTCCACCAGGCCGGAATAGCCTTTGGCGCCCTTGAACGCGGTAAGCAGTCCCGTCAGCGCGATTCCGGCCCCGGCCGCGCCATTGGGGTTCGGGTAGCCGGACAGCACCGCTTTATGGAAAACCTTGCTCCATCTCTGCAGGACTACCCTGGCAATGATCGTGCCCATGGAATGGCCGAACAGCACCAGCGGCACACCGTCCCAGCGTTCATGGATCATCTTCAGGATCGCTTCCTCGTCCTCCATCAGGCGCTCATCCCCGTCCTTGTCAGCGATGTGGCTGAGCGTCGGGGCGTTTTTGCCGTGTCCCCGCAGGTCCGCGGTCACCACCGTGTATCCGTCCGCCTGCAGCTTTTCCGCGAAATACGCATACCGGTCCTGGTATTCCTCCATGCCGTGGATGCATTTCACCACAGCCTTCGGCCCGGCTGCCTCATAAACCCGCAGCGAAAGTTTGTATCCGTCCTTCGAGGGAAGCGTCAGTTCCTGAAAGCTCACCGGTCTTCCTCCTTGTTCCCGTACAGTTTTTTATGCATTTTGTTGTATCCCCTGGCCAGGCTGCGGAATTCCTTCGCGCCGCGGACCTCGATCGGCTCGTCTTTGCCGATCTTTTCCTCCGCCCTGATCAGCGGGATGGTGCCCAGGAATGCCGTCAGCCCGATCAGGATAAGGATCACCACCGTCATGACGATAATCACGATTCGCACGATTGTCAGTTCGCTGTTCAGGTTGTTGGCCGTTTCCTGCCGGGTTGTCGCCATCTGTTTGTCCAGCATTTCCAGGCTGGTCTTCAGCTTTGTGCGGATAACCTCCTTATGGGAGTAGTATTCTGTTCCCATCACCATCTTCTGGGCCAGGTCAATCTTGGCCTCGGCATCCAGCATGGCATCCTCTTCCTTCAGCTCCACGCCCCGCAGCTTTTCCTGGTCGTAGCGGATTTCCTTCGCTTCCAGCACCAGTTTCATCGCGTAGTACTCCCGGTACATCAGCGACATGGATTCGTCCATCGCTTCCTGCAGCTGGGCCACCAGCGTCTGCTCCGCCTCATTTTCGCTCATGCTGGTAATGGAAGCCTCCCGCCGGCGGTTGACAAACGCTTCCTCAAAATAATTATCCAGGTATTTGGTGTCCCCTTCCAGGGTGAAACGCTGCACATTCTCTGTCAGGTAGTCGGAAGCCTCCATCAGGTCATGGGCCGCTTTCTGCCTGGTGATATAGTTCCCCGTCGCTTTGGACAGTTTGCTGAACACGCTGCCGGACTGGTATGTGGAATAGACCAGCAGCACGCAGATGACCACCGCACAGGCAACCATGGCGATATGCAGGATACGAAGGGAAATGCCTTTCTCCCGGAGTCCGTTTGTTTTCTTCATTGGTGAAGCCCCCTGTACAGAGCATATTATTTTACATTATTATACCGGATTCACCGTCAATGGACAAGTACCGTTTCACATCCGTCTGACACTTTCCCCTGTTGCTGCGTATAAAAATATGCGGGTACCTGTTCGTTTCCGCGGATTTTCTGGTATAATCAGGAAAAAGAGGAAATATACAGTCCGGAACAGCCGCTCCGCGGCCCGGACCCGCAAAAGGAACAATTGAATCTTTTCATAGTGGGAGGAATCATTCCATGACAAAAATGATCGCGGTCATCCTGTCTTTCGTACTGGCGCTGTCCTTTTCTTTCTCTGATCCCGGCGAACAGCCGGCTGCTGTGAAGCAGTCCGCTTCAACCGGCTTCCTGGCTTCGCTGCAGGCCTGGTCCGCTGGCATGCTCAGCGGGGAGAAAGACTGCAGGCTGACCTTCTCTGTCGCGGGGGAAACGCCCAGCGAGCTGATTATCCGGAAAGACCCGGGCCTCCTGGAAGTCGCGATGCCGAATGTTGGCCGGCTGCAGGCGACAAAGGATACCCTCGCGATGGAAGCCTTCGGCCCGTCGGTGGTGCTCCACCTGAACGAATTCAGGGAGAAACTGCAGGCGAATCCCCGAGAAAAAGGCAACCTCAGCAAGGATTTTGAAATGCTTAAGCCCTGGCTGGAAAAAGCCTACAAGGAAATCATCCTTCCCAGCGGCGACCTGGGTCTGTCCTTCAGCGGCGTGACCGTCCGTGTCAATGCCACGGATGAAATCATCCGGGAAAGAACCTGGAAATGGATAGACAGCCTGATCCAGGAGCGCACCACCCTTGAAACCATCATGAATCACTACGGTTCCCTGCTCCGGATGCTCATTCCCGGCATGCCGAAGACGTTTGAGGAACTGCAGCAGGCCTGGGAGGCGGAAAAGGCAAACCCGTCTGTATCCTGGCCGGATTTCAGCGTCACCGCCGATATCGTTTACAGCCTGGGGCTGGGCGGAAAGCGGATTTCCTGTAAAGCGAATCTTTTCTGCGAAGGCCTGGGCAGCGCTGAGATCAACATGCAGCTGATTCCCGTCAAAAAAGAAGGGTTTGACCTGATCGCTTCCCTGGATTATTCCGGTACAGACAACCGGGCAGGCACCTGCAGCCTCGATCTTCACTCGCACAAAGAACGGATCAGCGGTATGCTGGCTGTCCCCGGGCACACCTACACCCTGGACGCCGGGCGAAGCATAGAGGAAGGCTCCGAAAAGCTGACCGCCCGGA
>Ga0265298_10010200_pt1 | contig 11135 bp, 4 predicted proteins | sample AusTroGonzalo_MG_3_FD_193486 | JGI IMG/M metagenome (GOLD analysis project Ga0265298, IMG submission 193486) | Bovine rumen microbial communities from tropical cattle in Woodstock, Queensland, Australia - Gonzalo_01 | ecosystem: Host-associated > Mammals > Digestive system > Stomach > Rumen ...
AGAGGTCGTAAGTACCAGCGGTCTTGACAACATACTTGCCATCCTCAACCACGATACCGGCAACACTGGCCTCTTCCGGAGCCACAACCCAGCTTTCCTGAGCGCAGTTGTTGTAGAGAACGAACTCGTCGCCAGCAGCGAACTTCATGCCAAGCAGCATGAACTCCTGATTGTTTTCAGGATTGCGTTCTCCCTGCATGAACTCACCGTTGAACATGATGCCGTACTCATTAGCGCAAGGCTCGGTGTGTTCGAGAATCTCAACTGTGAGTTTCTGGGTTGCGAGGTCATAGGTGCAACGAACCTTGTCACCGGCTACAGGCATCTGCTCAAGATTGAGACTTGCAAATGTAACGTACATTGCATTAGCGTCGTCCATAGCAGTGTTCAGGTTAACACCCTCACCGCCGTAGAATACGAACTCGGCAACATACTGGCCTTTGTCATTGAGGAGAGCCTCAATCCAGCCCCAGTCATTAGCGTTCTCACTCATCTGAGTCTTGATGTACCAGTGAATCTCAGGCTCAACGTGATTGACAATCTGTGCATACAAAGCACCCTCGTATACAGTGTAACGTACAACGTCACCTGCTACAGGAGCAATGCCCAGAGCCTCAAAGGTGATGAGGGTCTCGTCGCCTTCCTTCTGTTCTGTGCTGAAGTTAACACCGATGCCACCGAAGTAAGTAAGATCAATACCATACTTCTCGTCATCGCCCTTAACTATCTCTATCCAAGCCCAGTCATCACCATTCTCGCTCATCTGAGCCTTGATGTAGTAATAAACTTCAGGTTCCTGATGCAGACCGATGTAAAGATGGTCGTTATCGGCACTTAACTTGATGTAGAGGTCATATTTACCAGCGGTCTTGACAACGTACTTGCCGTCTTCTACCGCGATGCCTTCTACACTTGCTTCGTCAAGAGCAACAACCCATGCTGCCTGAGCGCAGTTGTCGTAGAGATTGAATATGTCATTCTCAGCAAACTCTACGCCGATGAGCATGTATTCGTTGGCTGCAGCCTCGTTGCGAACAGCCTGCATGAAGGCATCATTGAGCATGATGCCGTACTGACCTGTGCAAGGCTCCTCGTGACCGAGGTTCTCGGCTACCAAAGCACCTGCCTCGTTGACCGTGTAGCGGATAACGTCACCGGCTACAGCCTCGATGCCAAGAGACTCGAAGGTAACAAGAGTCTCGTCGCCTTCCTGCTTGTCGGCACTGAAGTTAACACCGATACCGCCGAAGTAGGTGAGATCAAGAGTGAACACACCTGCCTCCGTCTTCTGCATCTCAGTCCATGCCCAGTCATCACCATTCTCGCTCATCTGAGCCTTGATGAAGAACGTGGGTTCAACAACTTCCTGCTTGCCGATGTACAAACCGGAACCACCGTCGAAGATCTTGATGTAAAGGTTGTAAGTACCAGCAGTCTTGACAACATACTGACCGCCCTCTATTACAATACCTTCCGCGCTGCCTTGTTCAGGCTCAACGGTCCAGCGTTCGCCTGCGCAGTTGTTCCAGAGCATGAACATGTCATTCTCGGCAAACTCTACGCCGATGAGCATGTACTCTACAGCAGGAGCAGCCACATTCAGTTCAGCCTGCAAGAACCTGCCGTTCAGCATGATGCCGTACTCATTGACACAAGGCTCCTCATGACCGAGGTTCTCGGCTACCAGAGCACCCTCCTCGTTGACCGTGTAGCGGATAACGTCACCGACTACAGCCTCGATGCCAAGAGACTCGAAGGTAACAAGAGTCTCGTCGCCTTCCTGCTTGTCGGCACTGAAGTTAACACCGATACCGCCGAAGTAGGTGAGATCAAGAGTGAACACACCTGCCTCCGTCTTCTGCATCTCAGTCCATGCCCAGTCATCACCATTCTCGCTCATCTGAGCCTTGATGTAGTAATAAGTCTCAGGCTCCTGATGCAGACCAATATAGAGCTGGTCGTTACCGGCAATCAGCTTGATGTAGAGGTCGTAAACACCTGCATTGCGAACCACGTACTGACGAACTTCTTCGTTCTCCGCTATCTCAATGCCTTCCACACTCGCTTCGTCCAGAGCAACAACCCATGCTGCCTGAGCGCAGTTGTCATAGAGGGTGAACTCGTCGTTCTCCTCGAATGCAACGCCGATGAGCATGTACTCGTTGTCAGCGGCCTCGTTGCGGACAGCCTGCATGAAGTCGCCACGGAGCATGATGCCGTACTGACCTGCGCAAGGCTCCACATGACCGAGGTTCTCGGCTACCAAAGCACCGTCCTCATTGATGGTGAAGCGGATGATGTCAGTTGCTTCAGGCTCAATACCGAGAGCCTCGAAGGTGATGAGGGTCTCGTCGCCTTCCTTCTGTTCTGTGCTGAAGTTAACACCGATGCCGCCATAGTAGGTGAGGTCAATAGCGTACTTCTCGTCATCACCCTTGACTATCTCAACCCAAGCCCAGTCATCACCATTCTCGCTCATCTGAGCCTTGATGTAGTAACGGGTTTCAGGCTCCTGATGACCGAGGTTCTCGGCTACCAAAGCACCGTCAAGAACGGTGAGACGGATAATGTCACCTGCTACAGGAGCTTCTGCAAGACCCATAGCCTCGAAGGTGATGAAGTTCTCATCGCTCTCTCTCATCTCGGTGTCGAAGTTAATACCAATATTGCCATAGTAGGTGATGTCAAGAGTGAACATGCCGTCCTCAGTCTGCGGCATCTTCAACCACCACCACGTTCCTTGCTCGTCAACCTGAGTCTTGATGAAGTATTTAACTTCAGGCTCCTGATGCAGACCAATGTAGAGCTGGTCGTTACCGGCAATCAGCTTGATGTAGAGGTCGTAAACACCTGCATTGCGAACCACGTACTGACGAACTTCTTCGTTCTCCGCTATCTCAATACCTTCCACACTTGCTTCGTCAAGAGCAACTACCCATGCTGCCTGAGCGCAGTTGTCGTAGAGAGTGAACATGTCGTTCTCAGCAAACTCTACGCCGATGAGCATGTATTCGTTGGCTGCAGCCTCGTTGCGAACAGCCTGCATGAAGTCACCGTTCAGCATAATGCCGTACTCATTGACACAAGGCTCCTCGTGACCGAGATTCTCGGCTACCAAAGCACCTGCCTCATTGACGGTGAAGCGGATAACGTCACCGGCTACAGCCTCAATGCCAAGAGACTCAAAGGTAACAAGCGTCTCGTCGCCTTCCTGCTTGTCGGCACTGAAGTTAACACCGATACCGCCGAAGTAGGTGAGGTCAAGAGTGAACACGCCAGCCTCCGTCTTCTGCATCTCATTCCATGCCCAGTCATCACCATTCTCGCTCATCTGAGCCTTGATATAGTAATAAGTCTCAGGCTCCTGATACAGACCGATGTAGAGACCGGAAGTGCCACCATTGTAAATCTTGATGTAGAGGTCGTAAGTGCCTGCCGTTCTAACCACATAAGTGCTGTTTTCAGCAACAGCCTCAATACCTTCCGCACTGCCTTCTTCGGGGAATGCAATCCAGGAAGCGTGAGCGCAGTTGTTGTGGAGTTCGAATACATCGCCCTCATTGAACTCATGGCTTACGAGATACTCTGTGCCGATGATGTTCTGCTCTCCATCAAAGATGTCAGCATGTTTCTGACCCATGATGAAATCATAGTTCATGATGATACCATACTGGTTCTCGCACTGTTCTTCATGACCAATGATTTCGGCTACCAGAGCGCCTGCCTCATTGACGGTGTAGCGGATGATGTCGCCGGCTACAGGCTCGATATTCAGGGACTCGAAGGTAACAAGCGTCTCGTCACCCTCCTGCTTGTCGGCACTGAAGTTAACACCGATACCGCCGAAGTATTTGAGTTCAAGAGCGAATACGCCTTCTTCCGTCTTCTGCATCTCGGTCCAAGCCCAATCATTGCCGTTCTCGCTCACCTGAGCCTTGATGTAGAACATGGTTTCGGGAGTCTGATGCTGGATGAAGGAAGCGCGAAGCGACTGCTGGCCATCGAAGATGATGCGGATGATATCACCTGCAACGGGAGCCTCGGGGAGACCAATCTCCTCGAAGGTGATGAAGCGGGCCTCTTCTCTTGTGCCGAAATCAACACCGGTACCGCCGAAGTATTCAAACTGAACGATGTACAGATTTGCGTTTTCATCTTTCTTGAGGTCAATCCAGCCCCAGTCATTTCCGTCTTCGCTTATCTGCGCCTTGATGGAGAATACGGTTTCAACATCTTCGGGCAAGCCCCAAACAGCGTTAAACTTACCAGCAGTCTCATCCAGACCTGTGATTACGAGGAACGGCATGTCGCCATATTCCATCTTGAGGTCAAAGGTCTGTGCGGCAGAAGCAGTCCATGCAGGAGCATTAACAGGCTCATCGAAGCGGACGATGATAATCGAATCCTTTCCAGCCGGAACAGAAGCGGCATAAACAGTGTACTTGCTGAAGTCGGTGCCTTCAGGAGCACCCATCTGCTTACCGATTGCCTCCATAGCAGCGACATCAAGCCGCAAGAAGAAGGTGCTGAAGTCAGCATTGATTCCGCCTTCATTCCATGTCCATGCAGCGAAGTTGTTGGCACCCTCGCCCATCATCTTGGAAGTCTCGACATAGAAGGTGTACATCTCGGGCTGAGGAGCGGGAGCCTTCTCAACAAGGACAAAAACAGAACCTTTTGCAAATTCAGGTGTCGTGCCACCATAATTCTGCAAATTGCCGGTCACAGTAACCTTGTCACCTGCGCCAATCTTCTTGGTAATTTCATCGTCTTCTGCAGAAGTCTGGAAAACGGTGATGAGGTCCGTTGCGTCGTTGGTATCGCCCATTGTGAAAGTAATGTTGTGATACTTTTCAGAATAAGCGGTTTTAATCTCAGCAACATAACCTGTAATGATGTATTTCTCGTTTGTAATTTCCGAACTGCCAAGAGTCTCTATTATCTTCAGAGCCTCGGCTACCGTAGCTTCAATGGGAGCGGGTTCGGGAGTACCCCATACACCAAGACTCGGAGTCCTCTCGTCATTCTCATCCTTGTGCCATGCAGTGATGGTGAAATAAGGATCTTCTGCATTGTATATCTGGTCCTCCGTCTTGTTAAATACATAGTCCCAACTCATTGCGCCAGCAGCAGCCGGATCAACACGGACGAAGATGATGTTGCGGTGCTTGGCAGGGATGAAGCCGGAATAGACATTCTCCTGACCCTCAACAGCCGTGAAGAAGTCAGACCAGCGACCATCGGCAGCGTCAGACCAAGTCCAAGCTGCGAAGAGCGGAGCATCATCGGTGTTCCAAATATTGGCATTGAGCGTTACGGGCAGAACATCGTCATCTGCATACTCGGTCTCAAAGCCGGTAACATAGACCTGAACAGCGCCATTGTAAATAGCAACACAACCGAGCATGGTGTATTCCTTTGTGTCATCAAAGGTGAACGCCTCTTTCCAGTTGTTGCGGAGAGCGATGTCAGAGCCATAGAACGAAACAGTGATATTGCTTGCAGTAGTTGTGAAGGCAGCGCCCTGCGGCATCTGCATGTGGCGGAACATGAAGACTTTGTTCACGTCATCCTTCGTAATAGCGGCATTTGCGTCAGGAATAACAGGAGCCTCGCCCCCCTCAACAATCAGTTTGTCAAACGTTATCGCTTCATCAGCAGCGAGTTCTGGCAGTCCGTTGTAGAGTTTTGCAATACCTGCGATACCCTTCACGCGGTCGCCGGCTTTCAGTTCGCTGTAATTTGACGAGTAAACGAGAGTCATGCCCGTTTCGTCCTGAACATAGATGTTGGAGCCTTTTGCAAAGACAACCGTCACCTCGCCGAGATGCATCTCGGTATTGGCAGTAACGGCATTGACATCAGCGCAAGTGCGGTAAACAACGGGAGTTCCCCATTCACCAACACTCGGAGTATTCTCGTCATTCTCATCCTGATGCCAAGCAGTGACAGTGAAGTACGGATCTTTCAGTCTAATACGTTCATCTCCTGTCTTGTTCCAAGCGCTACCTGCATAAGCGTCAAATACCTTGTTGCCTGCAGTAACTTCCGTGTCATAAGGCAAGCGGAAGAAGATAATGCCCGTGGCAGCATAGGGAACATCCACTGTGTAGATGTTAGCATTGCCGATAGTGGCAGTAAAGATGTCAGTCCATTGACCTTCTGCACCTTCCGTCCATGTCCATGCAGCATAGACCGCCTCGGCATCTGCATCTCCCCACACGCCAGCATCAAAAGTGAGAGTGCGTGTTTCTGGATCAACATCCTCATCCTCAGAGATCAAAGTTACTGTCATTGCGTCAATCTGGACAGTGGACTTCTTGATTTCAAGCTTGATTGATGATGCAGAACCTTCCCACGTACCATTGCTGTAGGTTTCTGTTTCACATGTCACATACGTGCTTCCCAGATACTTTCCGTTGAGCACAATTTTCTTCAGCACACTTCCTTGAGGAGCCTCAATAGTCAGAGTACTTCCCACATAACCGCGCAGATTAACTACTTCGGTGGTGGAGTGGCTAAAAAAGCGGAAGCCGTTTCCGGAGGGAAAATCCGCCGTAAGAGTCACACCATCCTGCGAAAGTGTCTCACCGGCATTCACCTGTGTGAATTCACCTTTAGCAGGATTGTCGTAGCCATAGACGGAGGCATCAGCAAAGCTGAATGTCACGTCTGTCGCAAACGACATCATCGCGGCCCACAGGACGGCGACGAGAAGAGATAATTTCTTCATCTTGTTTGTGTTTTTGGTTAATAAATTAGGTTAATTGTTGCATATTATTGCATTTTGTTTTTATCAGTTGTCAAATCCTGCTCTTTCAGGTCATTGACTGTGAGGGTACTGCGAGGGTACGAAACAGCAGAGTGTCACGGGACGATGACGGGACGATAACGGGTCAGTCGGCAACGGGATTGCCGTTAAGGTCGAACATGCGGTTGCCGCGTATGATGACGACGCGGCCATTGTGCAGCGTCTTGCGCGGAGCAAATGTGTCTGCCTCGGGGGAGTCGAGGGCGGTGACGGTGACAGCAATAGTGACCTGCACCCGTCTGCCCTTGCTGTTGAGCGCGTCGATGGCGATGTTGCACTTCCCGTCATCCTCCTCCACGACGGCAGTGCCGGAAACAAGGAACCACATCTCGTCAGCATTGCCGTCGGCATCGATGGTGCCGATATAAGAAGGCATGAGAGTGAGCGCCACCTTGTCAACGCCGAGCGATGCGAGAACAGTGCCAGGAGTCTTGTCGTAAGAGAAAGTGTAGGTGCCCGCCGGAATCTTGGCGACAGTGGGGTCGGATACATAAAAGACCATTCCGAGGCGGCTGATATCGTCAGAGGCGACAAGAGCGACACCTCCGTCCTCAATCCAGAGAGCGGATTTGCCATAAGTGCCGGTGAAGTCCTTGTCGGCATCAAGAGAAAGCGTAAACCACTCGTAGGAGACAAGCAGGTGATAAACCTTGCCGTCCTCGGCATCGAGGAAGAAATCGAAAGTGCGGACACTGCCTTTGTCAGAAACGACACCGTGTCCGGACTTGACCCCGATAGCGGTATCGGAGTTTCTGGGATAGATGCATGTGAGAGGGGTGGCATTGTTGCCGACATAGAGGATATCGCTCGCATTATAGGTGCCTACAAAAGACTTAGACTTGACGACAAGCACGACCTCATAGTCAGACAATTCGTAGTCGAGGGCCTGAATCATCCAGACGCCCTGCTTGGCAGTAATATCCTTGATGTTGAAGAGGCTGGTGAAGACATCAACCGTATCAACTTTAACGTCTTCGGCCGGAGCTTTAACAATCGCGGCGGAGGCGGGAGCGGAGGAGAGCCAAAACAAACCGCAGAGGGCTACAAGAAAGATGTAAAACTGCTTCATATAGTAAAAGAGATTTATTCAAATTCCGCTACAAAGTTACTATAAAAGAATTGAAAAACCAAACTTTTTGTGCATTTTCCCCCAAAAATATACATAGTATATTATTGCATAACGAGTTATATCGCGACAAAAAGAGAAACGACCCTAAAGCCGTTTCTCCGGAAACACAAGTTTAGTTCAATTGCGGCGAACCGCAGATTGAAATTTTATTCAACAACTGCTCCCTGCGCGTTGTAGCGGACGCCGTTGCGGATGATGACGAGCTGTCCGTTCTCCATTGTCTTGGCAGCAGCATCGTCCACCATAACATCTTCAAGGGCGGTAACGCCGGCTCCGAGTTCAGCTGTTACAGCCTGTCCTTTGCTGTTTGTGGCGTTGATGACGATACGGATTTTGCCGTCCACATTGGTCACAGTAACAGTGCCACCGGTGAGAAACCACACTTTTTCAAGAGAGGTGCCAGCTGCATTCAGAACGCCTGCAAAAGACTGTGAGAGAAGAAGTTCTCCGCCCTGTTCAACCTCGCCTTCAGAAGCCTGAACTGTGCCGGGCTGTTCAGTGGAGTTGATGTTGTAAACGCCAGCAGGAATAGAGATAGTGGGATCAAGGGCATTAACAAAGAAGATAAGGTCAAGATATTGTCTGTTGGTGTTCCTTGCCAAGAGGAGAACGGCTTTGTTGGAAGCAAAATAGTCAGTATTGAGTTGGAAATCAGTCTCGCCGAATGAGCCGCTGAAAGGAGAGGTCTCTTCGTAAGCAAACGGATCGTCGCTACTACCGGAACCATCTCCTGTAGCGATATGATACATGGTGTTGTCAGAGCCAGCCAAATATACATCCAAATCCAGCATGTCACCATTAAGAGTTGCGGTGCCAAAACCTGATTTAATATCAACAAGCGAACCCGATTTCTTAAGATATGTCAGACCGCCTGGAGTCTCATCATCAATAACGACAGCAGCGAAAGCGCCGGAAACAGCAGTTGCCGAAACCACAATGCGGAAAGCATAGTTGTCTGAGCCTGTTCCTTCAACAAACCAATAATTATCTGACGATGTCTTATCTGCAAAGCCGGTGAAACCGGTAACACTGATTTCGACTGCCGAGCCACCTTGACCCACTTCGTCCTTGAGAGCAATGAGCCAATTGTCTTTACCTTCCTTCTGATACTGGTAGTCATACGCAAGAACAGCCGCACGCGCGGTCATAGAGAATGTGGTTGTCTGTCCCTCGATTTTAAGGTTTGTCGCCTTGAACTCATACAGAGGGAGTTTCATCTTCTGTCCTGTAGGCTGTCCGTTCTCATCCACCGCATCAATAAGGGTGTCACCAAGCAGTTTGACTTCAAGCATACCTGCCGTAAGGTTATACGTTTTACCTCCATAATAATAGGTGGAAGCATAGGGCTGACCTACCTGATAAGTGCCTGAAATCTTGTTGTCAGAACCGGTGTTGATGTCAAAAACAGCAAGAAGATTGTCCCCATCAGACGCGCGGAAATACCAGTCACCCGTCGAATACTTATCCGCATGCCCCATATACATGGCCTGTACAAAATCAAAGTCATTCGCCATCGCCCTTGCAGGAGCATCGTGGCGAATCTGAAATGCATTTGCGCCGAGCATGATTGTCAGAGCGCAAAGAAGAGAAGTTAATTTTTTCATAATTAGAAAAATTTAATTGGTTGTTTATTGGTTATTTATATTTGTGTTATATTTTGAATTGCCGTTGTGCAGGGTTAGCAAACAGCCCCCCACTACGTCAAAATCCGGCACAAAGGTACGGCAAAAAAATGAAACCGCCAAACATTTTTCATTTTTTTATCAGAAAAACACACAAGAACAACAAGCACAAGAATAAAGCGGCAAGATTATTCTCTATCCAGAGAGACGGTGCACACGCCGTCTCTTCAAGCGGGGACAAACGTGCGTGCTGTCCTTACGAGCCTGTTATTTCTTACATCAAGAGACTGTTATCACTACGAGACAGCCGTGAAATCATAGTAAAAAGCGTAGAATCACATAAGAATCACATATAAATCACATAAGAATCACATAAGATGTATGGCTGCCGGAATGTCCATTCTCCATAACATGCTATGGTTTTATTGCGTCCATGTTATTTCGCTTTCTTCATATATTCTTTTAAGGAACGCGCACACATAGCGCACGCGCGAGCGAACAGACAGACCTCACATCAAATGTATCCCCTGCCATTTTCCTATCCGGACCTATAAGAGACACATCGCATTCACGACAGAAAATATCGCAAACAAAGAGCCATAGCATAATACTATGACTCTACTGCAAAATAGAACAGAATCTATCAACGGCGCGTACTGCGGACAGAGCCGCCGCCAGAAGAGGCACCGCTGCTGCGCATCATACCCGAAGACGAGGACGAACCGCTGCTGCGCATCATACTGGATGACGAGGAGGAACTACTGCTGCGCGTCATGCTGGATGACGAGGAGGAGTTGGTACGAACAGTACCTGATGAAACAGACGGACTGCTGCTGCGGGTCACACCTGACGAGGCCGAAGAAGAAGTGCTGCGTGTGGTGTTCGCGGAAGAAGCGGTTCCGGCCGCCACATAACGGCTGCGGGATGACGGGGTCGTGGCTGAAGATGAAGTCACGCCTGAGTTCATCGTGTTGGTGGCACGTGTGGTGCTTGTCGCAGTGGGGCGCGCCGTTGTCGCGGCGGTAGTGTTGCTCCGCGTGCTGCGTGTCGTCAAGCCCTCATTTCCCGATGCCGTGCTGCGCATTGTGCTGCCGGCTGTGGATGTTGAGGCCTGTGTGGGGCGCGTGGAACGCACATTGACGCTGCCGAAAGTGTTCTGCATGTTGCCCGAAGCGGAAGCATGGGCGCGTGTCGCACCGGTTGTGCCGGCGGGAGTAACAGAGCGTGTCATGCGGTTGTCAGCAACGGCAGCAGTGCTGCGAGATGTATGCTGCGGCACTGCGGTGCGCAACTGCCGTGCGTTGGTGGCATTAGCCACGCCGCGCGCCTCCGCCCTTGCCGAGAAACGGGTCTCTGGATGCGCCGCCGCCCAGTCGCTGCGGGTCAGACGCGCGCTGCGCTCACTCTGACGGAGACCTGAAACCCCGTGGCGCACCGAATGCGCATAGTGGAAACTGCAGCGGGGATGATGGTGGTGGAAAGCGTGCATGTGATAGTAGTAGTCATGCCAAATCCACGGCGTGTAGCAGACATACCAACCCGGGTAATAGCCCCAGTATTAAGGAGAGTGCCA
>Ga0265298_10010202_pt1 | contig 11135 bp, 25 predicted proteins | sample AusTroGonzalo_MG_3_FD_193486 | JGI IMG/M metagenome (GOLD analysis project Ga0265298, IMG submission 193486) | Bovine rumen microbial communities from tropical cattle in Woodstock, Queensland, Australia - Gonzalo_01 | ecosystem: Host-associated > Mammals > Digestive system > Stomach > Rumen ...
CCCCGATTTCATCCGTCTCCACGAAGACCTCACGCCGAAGGGTCGCATCCACGCGCCCATCTCCTCGGCTGACGTCCTCACCAAGTTCCGCGAGAAGGCGCAGAACCTCGGTCTCCGTCTGGTGAACGAGAAGGCCGCGCTGAAGCGTGACGGAGGTCGGTTCATGTATGTCGCGGACGTCGAGAGCACCTTCAACAAGGACTACGCCCTCTCCGTTGGATTCCGGCAGTCAAGCGACCAAAGCCTCGCATTCAGCGGCTGTTGCGGTACCCATGTCCTGATTTGCCAGAACGGGGTCTGCACGGCCCTCGTGAAGCCCTCCAAGATGCGCCACACCCTCGGCAACGTGAACGACGGGTGCATCGACGAGAAGATTGACCTTGTGTTTGAGCGCTTCAGCCAGGACGCGGACGCCATCCGCAACCAGATGGCTCTCATGTCCTCCACCCCTCTCACGGACGAGATTCTCGGCAAGTTCGTCCGGATGGCCAACGGAAACTGGAAGGGCGACCGCTTCGTGAAGAACCCCCTTATCGGCTCCTCCAACCTCATGCGCATCCTTGAGGAACTTGAGAACCCGACCCTCAACTCCCACGAAGACTCCTCGGTCATGCGTCTTCTGAACGCGGCGTCCTATGTGACCACGCACAAGATTGCGCAGAGGAACCCTTCGCAGGCCATGCTCGCCTCGCGATTCGCGAACAACCTCATCATGAGCATCATCAAGCCGGACTTCTCTCCGCTTGGGGATGTCGTGGAAGCCGAAGAGGTTGACGTCGGGGAGTGATTCCCCGCCCCTTCGGGGGTCTGGAAAATCCGGTCTGACCCCCCACGGGGGTCAGACATTTTCGTTTTCAGAAAAATACTTGACAACAGCCCAAGAAACTCTATAATGGCGGCAGAAACGGACGAAAGGAGAACGGAAATGAACGACAAATTCGGAAACGAAGTCAATGTCGGAGACAAGATGTACTTCATTGACATGGTTCATGGAAAGGGATATGGCTCTCCCTATCTTCGCATTGGGAAAATTGCCAAGGTTGAACCGCACTTTGAAGGACACATGGCGACCTTGGAATGGGAGGTCAATGGCAATGTGTTTACGGAAGAACGCAAGTTGACCGACATCGCAAAGGCATACGAAGGAGGAAACTAAAATGGACGACGATTTGTACATCGGCGACATTCCTTCCGCATATTGGAAATCCATTGAATACGAGTATGCCACTTGCTCAGAGTGTGGGTTCATGGAATACACTGATTGGGATTCCACCAACGAGGCGAAGGAGAAAATCAAGACCTTCCACGAAACCTACAGGTATTGTCCGGGATGCGGAAGGAAAATGGGACAACCACCAGCAAAAAGAAGAAACTGAAATGACCGGTTTTGACATAGTTTGCCCAGGATGCAAGTATCAGGAGATGTCCTACGAGCCAAAAGCTGAAGACTATGGACAGGATTCTGTTGGATACTACTGCAACAAAGGGGAATATGGCATAGAGCGTTGTCCAAGGGCGTCGCAATGGAGAGACTACTTCAAAAGAAAAATAGGAGAAACTAAAAATGAATAACGACCACATTTGCCCAAACCTCCATGAAAATGAATATGGAGAAACTGCCACGGACATTGCGGAGGAGATGCGCGAAGGCTTCAACAAGTCGTGGTATGATGTCAACCGCGAATGGGCACACGGACTTGCCGACCGCATTGAGGCGGCGGAGAAGCGCGAACGCGGTAACGTGGCGGCTATGCGAGATGCGCTGACTGAGATTAGATGTGAACTAAATGGCTACTGCAATGGCTGTACGCTCCTTGATAGGATGACAGAAAATCCTCCAGACTACACGTGTCTGCGAGATTCACTCCTTGAAATAGAGTGCATTGTGGAAGCCGCCCTCGCCGTTCCGCCGAGGAACTGCGAGATGGCAGATGACCACCGGAAATAACTTGACAGTACCATCTGAAATGGTATAATGGCGGCATAGACGAAAGGAACGGAATGAAAACAATCTACACAGTCGTATGCGAGAAGACCTCCTGCACCGGAGATATTTCAGTTGACGCGTTAGGGTCGTTCACGTCGCGCGGATGGGCGATAAAGTTTTGCACCTCCGCCGTGATGCACCTTATCGGAAGCGATGAGTTTTTCCGGATAGACTTCTTCGAAGACAGAAATCACGCGGAAATGAGAGGCAAGAACGGAGCGGAACCCTCTGAAATCGCCGCGTTCGTCTCTGATGCGATAGGCGGAGACGGGGGATATTGCGTAAAGGGGGAGCATGCACATTCCTGTACGGATTTCGCAATTCTTGAAAACGGACTTATCTGAAAGGAGACGCCATGGACGCAAAAGGACGCAGATTCGATTTCTATTCAGACTCCGGTCACGGATGGCTGAAGGTGCCGAAGAAGGAGTTGAGGAAACTCCATGTCGAAGACCGCATCACGTCGTATTCGTACATGAGGGGAGAGTACGCCTATCTGGAGGAGGACTGCGACTTGGGAACGTTCCTCCAGGCTTTCATGGAGACTAACCCCGGAGTGGAGCCGCAGTTCCGGCACCACTCGACCGACAGGTACTCCCGCATCCGGAGATACGAGTCCTACCGGAAATAACTTGACAATACGGGGAAATCCTGTATAATGGCGGCATAACGGACAACTAAACGAAAGGAAAACGAAATGAGCACAAGAAGCAGAATCGGAATGGTCAACGAGGACGGAAGCGTGACTTCCATATACTGTCATTTTGACGGTTATCCGTCCAACAACGGGAACATCCTCCTGAAGCACTACAAGACCGCGAAGAAGGTGAGGGAGCTGATTTCCCTCGGCGACATCAGCTCCCTCCGTGAGAACGTCTCCCCAGACCCGAAGGGAGGCACGTTCCGCGACCTCAAGAACGTGAATGGCGAATACATCTGGGTGGAAACCCCCGCCAACGGTCGGCACGACTTCGACCGTCACCAGAAGGGTGTCGTTGTCGCATACCACCGCGACCGCAAGGAACCGTGGAACTACTGCGCACCTCGCACGGACAAATCGTCTGCGGAGTTCTTCAAGAGCGATGTGGAGGAATGGGGGTATCTGTTCGACAAGGGAAAGTGGTTCGTGGTGGACGGACACAAGGAACGCCGCAGGGCGGTCGCTCTCAACAAGGCGTACATCTCAAGACACGATTGAGAGACGCAGGGTCTGGCTCCCCAGAGGGGGTCAGACCTTTCCGCTTCCGAAGGAAATAACTTGACAGTACGGGAAAATCCGGTATAATGTCGGCATAAACGAAAGGAAAACGAAATGAAAAAGGATATCACAGACAAGACCATCAAGGAGTTGGTTGACGCGATTGAGGAACACGAATACAACCGCGACTGTGAGTGGGATTTCATGGATGAACACAGCGACAGCGACTATTGGACGGACGAGCAGTGCGAAGAGCATGACCGGATTCTGGAAAGCATCCACGAAAGCCATGACCGGATTCAGTCCTTGATTCGCAAGATTACCGGAAACGCCGGATATAACTTTCCGTGAGAGGAGGCTCGCAATGAAACAGTCAATCGTCATTCTTGAGACAATCGACATCGCCGACGGCTCTCTCCGGAAGAAATCCGTGGCAAAGTTTGACAGCCACATAGACGCAATCTGCGAGGCGTGGCATCAGCACAAGGCGTTCCTTGGCGACCGGAAATCCGGCGAGTTCGACCTCTCGGAGCCAATCAACTCGGACGATGTCCATTTCGGGCATCAAATCGGGAAGGACGGCATTGTCGTTGCATTCAGCGCGGACAGGTCTGTCTGCCGGATATATTCCATCACAAGGGCGTCCATGAGCGTTGCCGTCGAGGTTTGACAGGGAGGGGCCAGATGATTTCCAGAACCCATACGAAAAGATATTCCGTGAAATACGGATTCAAGTGCGTCGGGATGGACGGAGAAGCCGCGCCGAGGGAGTTCCGGCACGACGACCTCTCCTTCGCGCTGGCGATGGTCGACCCCTTCAACCACGGAAAGTGGATGGAGCAGGTCGCCCGCCTCAGGCGCAGGGGCGACCGGATGACGATAACCATGACGAGCGGAAGCGACGAGCATGGGATGGTCGCGAGGGCGATACTCGTTGAGAGGGTCTGAAAACTTGACGGGGCCAGGGATTTTGGTATAATGCAAAGCAGAAAGGAAACGGAAATGAGAAAGGAAACGGAAATGAAAAGCGGAAAGAAAATCATCACTGAGAACTACTGTGACGAGTGCGACGAGGAAATCCACGCGCTCTTCGACGAGGACAAGTTCTTCGCACACAAGGTAGGTGCGCTGAAGTGTCCTGCGTGTGGAGCGATTGTGATGCCGTGCAACGAGTGCGAAGACCACGATGCGTGCGGAGATTGTCCGTGGAGGGGATGCAAGCCTGTGAAAGGAATGAGCGAAATGTCGTATGTCAAGTACATCAAGGCTGAAGAGCCTAAGCTTTTCAGGATGTTCCTTGCCGGAGACTGCGGAGAGTTCTACCAGAAGATTGCCAAGAAGGTGAACGGCTGACACGGGCTACGTCCATACGGACGATTTTTGATTTTGACCGCAGACGAAATTATTTCCTTTCGCCGTCTGCGGTCGTTTTTCTTTTCGGAAAAATTACTTGACAGCCTCGCCGGAAACGCTATAATGGAGGCGCAACGAACGAAAGGAAACGGCTATGGAAAAGAAGATTGTAGACATCGAAACCCTCACGGAGAAGGAACTCCTCAACGAGTTCGCGGACAGATTCCTCGCCTACGAGGAGTCCGCGCTCAAGATGTGGGAGTTCCGCAACGGACTCGGGTACAGCGAGGAGGACTGCGAGTGCGCGGAACCCGAAGTCGCGGACAGGTGGGATGAACTCAAGACGGAGCATGACGACGACTTCTGCCGTTGCCGCGAGGTCGTCCGGTTCGTGAAGGGCGACAAGACGCTCCTTGAGTGCTGAAGGGAGGGCGGCATGAACGGCAAAACGAAAGGAAAGGAAACGGTCATGGAAATCGACTACATCGTCTCGGCGTTGAACAACTACATCGAGACGCACGCATACCTCTTCGAGGACGAATACTGCGGAGACCCCTCCGACATCGTCTCGAACTACGGATTCGGGTACATGGACGAAGAAGGCGACGAGCGCGTCATCCATTGGGTCGAGGGAGGGGACATCGAAACGTGCTCCCTGACGCTCGACGAGATACGCAAGATTGTCGCGGAGGGGCTGAACGACGACTCCATCGTCCGGATTATGGAGAACTGCGAGTGACGGGAACGAGAGGAAATAACTTGACAGTTGCGCAGATTCCGCTATAATGGCGGGCATGAACGACGAAACGAAAGAAAAGGAAACGGTCATGGAAAAAGGATTCACGGCTGACGGAGAGGCGAACATCTTCACGGAGGACACAGACCTCAACATCGCGAAGAGCTGGCTCGCGGGAAGCACGAACGGAGGAACGTGGTCTATCACGGAGCGGTTCCTCCCCCGGATAACGGTGAAGGACTGGCGGTACGACGCCATCGAGATGAAGGTCGACGAAATCATCGGCGCGTGTCCGTACTGGAAGGTGGACGACATCCGCCTCGAACCGCGTGCGAAGGAGATGGTGGACGGTCTCAACGCGCTCATCGAGGACATCAACGCGAACCCGGAGAAGTATTTCGGGAAGCCGGAGGTGAAGGTCGAGGAGAAGAAGCCCGCCCGCAACGAGGCGGAAATCCTCAAAGACATGATGGATGCCATCATTGAGCACGAGAGCAACCGCGACGCGGAGTGGAATTTCATGGATGAACACAGCGACAGCGACTATTGGACGGACAAGGAGTGCGAAGAGCATGACCGGATTCTGGCGGACGTCAAGGACAGCCACGACAGGATTCAGGGTCTCATCCGCGAGGCGACGGGCGACACGGAGTTCTGGCTGTAAGGAGAGGGTCTATGGTTTCCGGCACATCGAGGCGTGGAGCAACGACGATTTCCGGCTCGACGTCGGGAGGGTTCTCCGCCGGAGACTTGAGATTGTGAGCTGACAGGAGGGATGCGGAATGGGATGGTACAGGATTGGGAAAGACCGCGAGAAGTGCGCCGGAATCAACCGGCGGGTGCTTGAGGCGGCAGAGGCGATTCTCGGAGTGAGGAACATCCGCGAGATTGGTCCCCACTACATCTTTCCGGCGGAAGGTCAATGCCTGAAGTTCCGGACAGGCTGGAATGACACCTACGACTCGTGGACGGACAGGAAGACGACAGCAGACCTCTTTGTCGAAATCACGTGGGACTATCTCGACGAACCGCTTCTTCCGGAGGAGAAGGTCGCCGAGTTCACAGAAGCTCTCAAGAACCTGACGGACGGCGCGACCGTGTCGTTCAGCTCCGGTGAAGAGGACGATGACGGCCACATGTGGCGCGAATGGACTGTCTCGTTCGGAGGGAAATAACTTGACAGTTGCGAATTTTTTGCTATAATGGCGGCATAACGAACGAAACAAACAACGAAAGGAAAACGAAAATGACAAACGAAGACAATCCAAACGATTGGTCAGCCTCCGAGGGCGAGGTTGGGATAGTCTGGGTCACCGACAAGTACGAGGATTTCGGCATCTTCAATGGCGATGAAGCGTCATATCTCATAGACTACGACCGCGTGGATACGCACGACGAACTCGTCTGCGAGATATGCCGACAGATTGGCAAGGAGTATCCAGACCTTGATTTTGAGGTTGAGGACTTTGAAATCGTAGGAGAGGATGCGTTCTGGAAAAGCCGGGCAGGAGAGCGGAACTGACAGGAATTGCGCGAAGAATCATAAACAACGAAAGAAAGGAAACGAAAATGGGTCAATACTACAAAGTCGCGTTCAAGCGCGAGCAGAACGTGAAGCCAATCGTCAACGACCGGAAGGTCAAGGGTAAGGACTACATCATGGCGAAACTGATGGAGCATGGGTACATGCTTGGCTCCCTGTGCATGTCTGTCGCCAAGATGCTCGAAGACGGGAAGTGCCGCCTCGCATGGGTCGGCGACTACGCCGACGAGGATGTCGAGAAGGTCACGGGAGGCGAACTCAAGTACGAGGACGTCTGGGGAGAGGACGTGAACGAGACGCACGTCTTCCGGTCTGCGAAGAACTTCTCCTACGGCGGGAAATATCTCGTCAACCACACGAAGAAGGAGTACATCTCCTTCGACCGGTACGTGAACAAACATCTCGCCCTCAAGGGGGTGGAGTGGAGCAGATTGGAGCTGTCTCCGTTCACAATCCTCACCGCCGTCGGGAACGGTCGGGGAGGCGGCGACTACTTCGGTCTGGAGATGGAGCGCGTAGGCTCGTGGGCTTGGGATGAAATCTCCATCGAGAAGACGGTTCCGGAAGGGTTCACTCTCCTTGACATCGTGTTCGAGGAGGGGATGGAAGACCCGAAGGAGGAGACTCCCTCCGGAAAGAAGGTCTGGCGCGTGTCCGTGCATCTCGCCGGAGCCGTGGACGTCAAGGTCTCCGCGGACACGGAGGACGAGGCGAGGGAAATCGCCAAGGAGATGGCGCCGTCTCTCTTGACCGGAATGGAGGTCGCGGACAAGGAAGTCCTGACCGCCGTGCCGGAAGGGTCTGCCGAATAACTTGACGGGGCCAAGGGTTTTGGTATAATGGCGGCACAACGAACGAAAGGAAACGGTCATGGAACTTACCGACAACATGAAGGAGTGGTTCAGGAACCTGCTCGACGGAGAGATTGAGCAGGCGAAGGGAGCCGCGGAGAACGAAAGCGCGTGGGCTGACGGAAGCGACGACGGAATCACCTCCGCAATGCACACAATGAACTCAATCGAGAACGAGACCTACGTCAAGTTCCTCGAATCTCTCAAGGAGAAGTATCTCGGCTGAAGCCGGAGACGAAAGGATAACTTGACAGGGTCAAGGATTTTCTCTATAATGACGGCATAACGAAACAAAAAAGAAAGGAACAGAACAATGGGTCTCGACATGTATCTCTACAAGAACTCCTCCAAATACCGCATGAAGGACGGAAGTCTCGCGGAAGGGATGGAGAACGTGGAATTCGACAGGTTCGGTTGCACCAACCGCGTCACAATCATCACGAACGTGATGTACTGGCGAAAGGCGAACGCCATCCACGACTGGTTCGTGCAGAACGTGCAGAGCGGAGTGGACGACTGCAACGAGTACGATGTCTCGAAGGAGGACATCAGGAAGCTCATCGGCTGCTGCCAGGATGTCCTCAAGCTCGTGGACGGCATGGAGCTGACCGTCCCGAAGGAGCATGAGAAGGATTTCCGGAAGTGGACGGAGACGCTGCCATGCCCAAAGGCGAAGAAGCTGTACGGGCGGAAGAGCATCAAGCTCGACGCGAAGAAGCTCTCGACCTTCAAAGGTCTCACCTCCTACCACGTGGTTCCGGATGCCATCGCAGGCAAGATGTCGGCGATTCTCCCGACGCGGGAAGGGTTCTTCTTCGGAGGCACCGGATACAACGGAATGTACCTCGACGACATCGTGACGACCATCAAGGGTCTGAAGCGCGTCCTCGCCGACAAGGAGCTGGACAAGGGCGGTTGCTGGCTGACCTACCACGCAAGCTGGTGAGGGTCTGGAGAGTGCGGAGGGGGTCTGGGTTTTCCCGGACGCCTCTCCGTATTGACGGAGGGATTTGAGATGGAATCGACAAGGGACAGGCTGGACGAGTATCTGGCGAGATACTACGACATAGGGGACCCGTATTCGGACGGGTGCTTCCTGTACGACGTCGCCGGAGCCGTCGAGGACGGAATCGAGACAGGGGACGCGTTCGCCGCGAAGGTGGACGGACTTCTCAAGGAGACGGACGGGAACGAGGACGGGATTCCCCTGCTCGCCGTCCGGCTGGAGGCGCTTCTCGAAGAGGAGGGCGTGCGATGAAATTCACGGAGTCAAGCTGGTTCCCCCTGAAGAATTTCACCCGGATGGGTTGCCATTTCGACTGGATGATGGGTGTGACGAGGTTCAAGGGGGTCAAGGATTTCCTGAAGCCGTCGAGGACCATCAAGCCGAACGAGACGGTCTTCTGGAACAGGACGCTGGGGGCGAACGTCTCCCTCGAGACCTACAACGAGATACGCAACGGCTCCGACCCGGACGCCGTGAGGAAATGCAAAGAGATAGGTCTCCCGCTGGACATAAGGGTCTGACGGAACCAAGGGCGTACAAAATTTCAAGGCACGGGGCTTTTCCTTTCTCCCCGTGCCTTTTTCGTTTCATCCCCGGAGGGTCTGCGTTTTTCTCACGCCTCCGCGGAATCCTTGTCCTTCAGGGACACCTTCACGAACGAGACGTCGTATCCGTCGAGGAACCCCTCGAGGTCGGAAAGCTCGACCTTCTCGTCGCCAAACGGATAGAGGCATCTCTCGAGGGTGCTGATGATTTTCTTCTTGAGGTCAGCCGTGTCGAGGGTGGTCTCCGCCTCGGCGACCTCCTCCTTTCCGGACTTCTCCGAAGAATCGCCTTCCGGCTGCTCCGCCTGCTTGGTCTCCTCTCCTTCCGGCTTCTCCTCCGTCTCCGGCTTCTCCTCGGGCTGCTCGTTCTTCGGGATGGCGAACCTTATGACGATGTCCGCGTCGTCGAGGAACTTGGCGTTGTACGCCTCCTTGACGGCATCCTTGAACTTCTGTCCGACCTTGTCCGCTTCGACAACTTCGAACTTGAGTCTGTCCTGCATGTGGGCCTCCGTGAAGCCCTTGACGAGCGTCTTGTAGATGATACCGTCTTTCCCGTATAGATTCAGAAGCATTTGAGAGTCTCCGTTTAGAGTTTAATCTATTTACGGAGATTTCCAGCAGCTTCAGCGGTATTCCCAGTGTCCGGGAATGAACCTCGTGACGGGGCGACCCCAGTAGTCAAGCTCGTTCACCCAGCATCCAGGAACCCAGACGCGAGCCGGAACGACGACCGGCGGAGGGGGAGGCGCGACGACGCTTCCGACGAGACCTCCCAGAACAGCTCCGGCGACGAACGCACCGGTCGAGCGATGGTGCCGGTGGTGGTGCGGCGGCGGAGCCGCCCTCATGACAGGCGGATGATGGGGTGCCGGAGCACGCATGACCGGAGCATGCGGGCGACCGTACGCGGCAGCGGCGCACGAGACGGACAGAAATAACGCGACAATGAGTTTCTTCATGGCTTTTTCTCCTTTAATATTCTACACGGTCAGGATATCCAGCCCGCAAAACCTGACACGTTTTCGGAGAAAAACTTGACAGCCGCCGGGATTTCGCTATAATGGAGGGCACAGAAAGGAACGAAACGATGAAACTCAAGCATTGGCAAGGCTACGGTTGCGTGAACGCGCAGAAGGTATCGAAGACGAAGGACGAGCTGGTCGTCCACGTGTGGGGGATGCACGAGTGCGGTCTCAGCCGGGACGACGCGTACGACATCTTCTACTGGCTCGTCCGCCGGTTCGACAAGACGCGGAAGGACTACTTCGACATCAAGGACTACAGCATCGACGAGTGGTACGAGAAGGACAACTACAGCGGATTGGACATCGAGCACTGCCGGTACACGATACGGTTCAGAACTTGACAGGTACGGCGGAAACGCTATAATGGAACGCACAGAAAGGGAAAAGAGATGGCAAACTGCTGCAACTACGCGATGAAGGTCGTCGGGAAGTCCGAGGAAAGCCTGCGGAGGTTCCTCGACATCCTCCAATACAACGACAACGAGTTCTACCTCTACCGGGTTCAGGAGGCGCAAGCCGACCTTCCGTACCACGACGAGACCTATTCGACCGACCTCTGGGAGATGCACATCTCCGGGAACGTCGCGTGGTCGTGCTCGCACTGGCTGGAGGACAGCCCCGGACAGTACGGAAAGAGCGACAAGGGAGCGAGCTACTCGACCATCCCCGAGGTGTGCAGGAAGCTCGGCGTCGGGGTCGAGATATGGGCTGACGAGAGGGAGATGGCGTTCCAGCAGCACATCCTCGTCGACCACGAGGGGAGGGTCAAGGAAAAATCGAACGTGGACTGGTTCGTAGAATATGACAATGATGGAAACATCCTCTCTGAAGAGGGGGGTTTCGAGGAATACGGCGAGTGGTCGTTCGATTCCGAAATCTGGTGAACAA
>Ga0265298_10010203_pt1 | contig 11133 bp, 9 predicted proteins | sample AusTroGonzalo_MG_3_FD_193486 | JGI IMG/M metagenome (GOLD analysis project Ga0265298, IMG submission 193486) | Bovine rumen microbial communities from tropical cattle in Woodstock, Queensland, Australia - Gonzalo_01 | ecosystem: Host-associated > Mammals > Digestive system > Stomach > Rumen ...
TGGGCGACGCGAAATTGGTGATCGGCGCCCGAAGCGCTGTTTTTTCACCGGCCAGGGATCTCGGCCTGATTGTTGTGGATGAGGAGCACGAAAACACCTATTTCAGCGATCATCATCCGCGGTATGATGCGCGGGAGATCGCTATGGCCCGGTGTGAGAGAGAACATGCCACCCTTATCCTTGCCAGCGCCACACCGAGTATTCTTAGTTTTGCCCGGGCACGCAGGGGCGATTATATGCTTCTGGAGATGCCGCGAAGGGTCAACGACAGACCGCTTCCCGAAGTGGAAGTCGTTGACATGCGGGAGGAACTGGAAAATGGAAACCGCACCGTACTCAGCGGAGCGCTTCGCAGGGCCCTGAAGGAATGTACCATGCGCGGCGAACAGGCTATGCTGCTGATGAACCGGCGGGGATACAATTCTTTCGTCAGCTGCAGAAGCTGCGGATATGTTGTGAAATGCCCGAACTGTGATGTCAGCATGACCTACCATATGGCAGCGGAAGACGGTTTGCTTCAGTGCCATTACTGCGGACAGGCAATGCCTCCCCCCGGGACCTGCCCGGAATGCGGCGGGAAGTATATCCGCTATTTCGGCGCGGGAACCCAGAAGGTAGAGGAAGAAGTACACAAGCTGCTTCCCGGTGTGCCAACTGTCAGGATGGATTACGACACCACAGGCGGGAAGGACGGGCATGGGAAGATTCTGGAAGAATTCCGCAGCGGACGAGCCCGCATACTTATCGGTACGCAGATGATCGCCAAAGGCCTGGATTTTCCGAAGGTGACCCTGGTTGGCGTTATTGCGGCGGATATGACGCTAAATCTGCCGGATTACAGAAGCAGGGAAAGGACATTCCAGCTGCTTACCCAGGTGGCCGGACGGGCGGGCCGCGGCGAACAGCCGGGATGCGTAATCATCCAGACCTACAAACCGGAGGATCCGGTGATCGGATTTGCCGCGAGACAGGATTACCGATCCTTTTTCGAAGATGAGTTCAGAAGACGCAGGAGAGGCCTGTATCCGCCTTTTACCCTGCTTGTTCGGTTCCTGATCGAAAGCCAAAGGGAAGAAGCTGCGGCTGCAGCCGCTGACCGCCTTGAACAGGAACTGAGGCAGGTGGTCGAAAGCCATCCGGACTGGGCCGGAAAGGTGCTGCTGCTGGTCAGCGATACGCCGTCTGTGAAGGTCCTGCGCGGCAGGCATAGGCGCCAGATTCTGCTGAAACTGCTGGTCAGCAATGAGGCGGACCGGCTGATTGGCACGATGACCGAAATGTCGCAGGAAGAGTATCCGGGAGTCGGCATTTTTCTTGAGGTCAATCCCACGACCATGATGTAGGATCATGATTCACAGGATGAATATAGAAATAAAAAAAGGTTGGATTTGCCATGGGAATCAGGAAAATTGTAACATTGGGCGATGAAACACTGAGAAAGCACTGCAAACCGCAGGAAAAGTTTGATAAAAAACTCGGCACCCTGCTGAAGGACATGGCTGACACGATGTATAAGGCAGAAGGCGTCGGACTTGCAGCGCCCCAGGTCGGCATTCTCCGCAGGATCGCGGTGATTGATATTACCGAAGACCACAGCGGGCTGATTGAGCTTGTCAATCCGGAAATCGTTGTACGCGAAGGTACGCAAACCGGGCGGGAGGGATGCCTCAGCCTGCCCGGAAGGCAGGCTGTCGTGACCCGGCCAATGAAAGTTAAAGTCCGTTTTCAGGACCGTAACGGAGATACATACGAAATGGAAACAGAGGGCTTTGAAGCCAGGGCGGTATGCCATGAACTGGACCATCTCGATGGGACGCTGTACATCGATGTCATGGACAGGGAACTCAGCGAAGAAGAGATTAAGGGACATATTCCGGAGGATGAAGCGCAGTGAGAGTTGTTTTCATGGGAACACCTGAATTCGCTGTTCCCAGCCTGAAAGCCCTGATCGAGCACGGTTATGAAGTTGTCGGTGTATTCACGCAGCCGGACAGGCCGAAGGGACGGGGAAACAAACTGGCGCCCGGACCGGTAAAGATTGCAGCAGCGGAAGCGGGTATTCCTGTCTTCCAGCCGGAAAAAATCCGGAAGACCGGCATAGGAGACCTGAAAAACCTGCGTCCGGACCTGTGCGTCACGGCTGCTTTCGGACAGATCCTGAGCCAAGAGATCCTCGATATTCCGCCGCTAGGCAATATTAACATACATGCTTCGCTCCTGCCCAAGCACAGAGGCTCCGCTCCGATCGCCCATGCGATTATGGCCGGTGACAGGACGGCAGGCATTACCACGATGATGATGGATGCGGGGATAGACACCGGAGATATGCTTCTGTGTGAGGAAACGCTGATCGGAGAAAGCGAAACCTGCGGCGAACTGACTGAAAGGCTCAGCCTGATCGGCGCGGAACTGCTGATCAGGACGATCCGGGAAATGGAATTGGGTACACTGAAGCGTATTCCACAGAACGAAGCGGAAATGACTTATGAACCGATGCTGAACAAACAGATGGGGATTGTGGATTTCAGCGAATCTTACAAAACCGTAAAAGGCAGGATCAACGGCCTGAATCCCTGGCCGTGTGTGTCGGTTCCTATCGGTGGGGAACGGATGAAGCTTCTCAAAGCTGTATGCGCTGAAGAAAAAGGTGAAGCCGGAACAGTGATCCGAGCGGATCCGAAGAACGGCCTGCTGATTGCCTGCGGCGTAGGCGCAGTGAAAATCCTTGAGATTCAGGCTCCGGGCGGGAAACGCTTGAAACCGGAGGATTATCTAAGGGGGCATAACATTCCGGTCGGAACAAACCTGAAAGAGGAAGATGCATGAACGAACCCAAAACCATGGAAGGACTGACGGCCAGGAGGACAGCGCTGAAGGTGATACGAAAGGTTACCGAAGACGGTGCCTATGCCGCCCTGGCACTGGATGCCGCACTGAAAGGCAGCGGTCTGTCTGCCGCCGACAGGCGTTTGGCTTCCAGGCTTACGTATGATACGCTGGATCACCTGATCTATCTGGACTACACGCTGAACCAGGTGATGGCAAAACCTGATACGGATATTAAACTGCGAAACATCCTCCGGCTTGGAGCCTGCCAGATTCTGCTGGAAGACAGAATACCGGAAAGTGCGGCGACCAACCTGTGCGTCCAGCTTTGCGTGGAACTTGGTATGCCCGGGTTGAAAGGGGTTTGCAATGGTATCCTGCGCAACCTGATCCGAAAAAAAGATGAACTTGTTTTTCCGGATCCAGAGAAGGAACCGGAAAAAGCATCTTCTATCCGGCTGAGCGTGCCTGAATGGCTTTACCGGCTCATCCGAGAGGACTGGGGAGAGGAGGCGGAGCAGATACTGTCCTTCCGGAATGAGGAGGAGGGATGGACAGTACGCCCAAACCTGACCCGCCTGGATGATGAAGGTTTTGAACAGATCCTCGCGAAGAAGGTATGGAAGAAAGAAAAGACCGCTGTTCCCCATGCCTGGAAAATTACCGGTGCCCTTGATATTTCCCGGGACGTGGATTATCAGGCAGGCCATTTTTCCATCCAGAGTGCCGGCAGTATGCTGGCCTGCCTCGCAATGAATGTGAAACGGGGACAGCAGGTGCTGGATTGCTGCGCCGCTCCCGGCGGTAAAACCTGTTTCCTGGCTGAACTGATGGGTGGAACAGGGAGGATCCAGGCCTGGGATATCCATGAGCACCGGGTTGGCCTGATAGAGGCGCAGGCCCGAAGGCTGGGACTTGAAAATATACGACCGATGCTGCGGGACGCGGCAAAAGCCCGGGAAGACCTGCGGATGACAATGGACGCTGTTCTGCTGGACGCGCCATGCTCGGGCCTTGGGTTTCTGGCTCAAAAACCGGACTTGAAACTTCGTGTGACACAAGAAAGCATCCGGGAACTGACAGAACTGCAGGAAAAACTGCTTGATACCGTGTGCGAATACGTGAAACCAGGCGGCACATTCGTCTATTCCACATGTTCAATTCTGAAAGCCGAAAACATGGAACAGGCGGAACGGTTCCTGCAGCGGCATCCGGAATTTGAGGAAGCGGATCTGCCGGCTACCGTACCGGAAGTATATCGGAAAAAACGGTCCCGCGGCCTCCAGCTGCTGGAATACCGCGACGGGATCGAAGGCTTTTATCTGATCAGGATGAGGAGAAAAAATGACTGAACTGACCGGAATGACCTGCGATGAACTGACCGAATGGTTCAGAGAGCAGGGATATCCTGCTTTCCGGGGAAAACAGGTTTTCCGCTGGATCCATCAGGGGGCCGGCTTTGACGAGATGACGAATCTTCCCAAGGACCTGCGTGAAACCCTGAAAAGGAACACGGTGGCACAGCCTGTCCGGATTCGCCTCGAAAAGAAAAGCAGGCTGGACGGCACAGTCAAGTTCCTGTATGAACTGAAGGACGGAAACTGTGTGGAAGGCGTTCTGATGCGCTATAAGTACGGTGCGAGCCTTTGTGTTTCCACCCAGGTGGGCTGCCGGATGGGCTGCCGGTTCTGTGCTTCCACGCTGGAAGGCCTGGTACGGAACCTGACAGCCGGTGAGATGCTTGGAGAAATTTTGTGTGCAAACCGATACCTCGAGCCGGAAGGGGTAACAGTCAGCCATGTGGTGCTGATGGGAAGCGGAGAACCCCTGGATAATTACGAGCAGGTGATCCGGTTCCTGAAACTGCTGCGGGAAGAAGAAGGAATCCGTTTGAGCCTGCGCAACGTGTCCCTGTCCACCTGCGGGATTGTTCCGAAAATGTATGCACTGGCGCAGGAGAATCTGCCTGTCACCCTGTGCGTATCCCTGCACGCACCAGACGATGACATCCGTCGGATCACAATGCCTGTTGCCAACCGGTATACTATATCGGAGATTCTGGAAGCATGCCGGAACTATATTGAAAAAACGGGCAGGCGTGTTATTTTCGAATATGCCTTGTCAGACGGGGTAAACGCTGAGCCGGAACATGCCCGGAGGCTTGCGGGACTTCTTCGGGGTATGCAATGCCACGTGAACCTGATTCCGCTGAACACAGTCGCTGAACGCAGCCTGAAAGGGATTTCGGAAGAAAAGGTTCGGCAATTTCTGGCCATTCTGAACGAACACCATATTTCTGCCACAAGGAGGCGGGAAATGGGTGACGACATAGAGGGAGCATGCGGACAGCTTCGCAGAAAAACTGTCACGCAGTCAAAGGGAGAGAATATCGATGCGTAAGTTCAATCTGAGAGGAACCGTTGTCCAGCGGATGAAAGGAATCCCGAAAGAGGATTCCGCCGAAAAAGAAAAGGAAGAAGAAAAGACGGCCTCCCAGCCCGAATACGATCCTGCTTTTTCACCGGAGCAGGGCCGGTTTGCCTGTGCCTGGAGAACGGACGTGGGCAGGCTGCGCAGAAATAACCAGGATGCTGTAATTATCGGCAACGGAATGGCCGGGGTAGCTGACGGTATGGGCGGTCATAACGGCGGAGAGATTGCTTCCGCGGGACTTCGCGACGGCCTGCTCCGGGAAACGAAGGGCAGCCTTCCCGGCAGAGAAAAGCTCGAGGAATCTATACGTATCGTTAACAAAGAATTATGGGATCAGCAGGAACAGGACGCGACCCTGACCGGTATGGGAACCACGCTGACCATTCTGTGGCCCGATACCAATGAAATGATGATTGCCCAGGTAGGCGACAGCCGCGCGTATCTGCTGCGGGATGGCGAACTGAACCAGATTACAAATGACCACAGTATGGTTGCAGATATGGTGCGCAAAGGTGTTCTGACAGAAGAACAGGCGGCCTGCCATCCGATGCGCAATTACATTACGAGGGCTGTCGGCACAGATGATACCGTTGAACCGGACTTTTTCATGCATGACCGAAAAAAGGGTGACTGCTGGCTTGTATGTTCCGACGGGCTTCACGGAATGGTCAGCAAGACAGGTCTCCTGGATCTTCTCTGCCCTGAAGATCTGGAAGGATCCGCTGACGGGCTGCTTCAAGCTGCCCTTGAAAACGGCGGCAGGGACAATGTTACCCTGGTGCTGCTCCGGGATGATTCCGGTCCTGTACAGAAACTAAACGATCAGCCGGATGAAAAACCATCTTCTCCGGAAGAATCTGAAACCGGGGAGGTGACAGACCGGTGAAGGAAAAGATCCTCGCAAACCGATACCGTCTGACCGAGCAGATCGGCATGGGCGGCATGGCGATTGTTTACCGGGCTGTGGATCTGCGAACCGGCCATAATGTCGCCGTGAAGGTTTTGCGTCCCGAATTTAATGAAGACAGCGAATTTATCAGCCGTTTCCAACGGGAAGCTGAGGCTGCCAGCAAGATGACACACCACAATATCGTCAATCTGCTGGACGTCGGTATGGACGGTGAAAACCGATACCTTGTGATGGAATATGTCCAGGGCAAGACACTGAAGGAAGTGATCCAGGAGCGAGGCAAACTCAGCGCACCGCTGGCAGGACAGATTGCAATCCGTATCCTGAGTGCCCTGGAGCATGCACACCGGAACGGTATTGTTCACCGTGATATCAAACCCCAGAATATCCTTGTCCACGCGGATGGCCATATCAAGGTCGCCGACTTCGGTATCGCCCGGATTGCCAACAGCTCCACCCTGACCAAGGGCGATAACGTTATGGGCTCTGTCCATTACTTCTCACCGGAACAAGCCAGGGGCGAAGGCGCCAATGCCACCAGCGATATCTATTCTACCGGTGTTGTTTTGTATGAGATGCTGACCGGCAAAGTCCCCTATGACGGGGACAATCCTGTTGCGGTTGCCATGCAGCACCTGCACGCGACCCCAATCCCGATTCAGAACCTGGCTCCGGACGTACCTCCGGCCATGGTGCGTGTATGCATGAAAGCCATGGAAAAGAACCCGGCGCAGCGTTACCAGAGCGCAAGGGATATGGCAGCTGACCTGCGGGCGGCGATTGAAAACCGGGAAGAGAGGCCGCTTTATCCTGAAAGGGAACTGCTGGTCCAGCAACCCAAACCACAGTTTCGGGATGAAACCAGAGCTGTTAATGACACAGGAAGGAACAAAGTACGCGGCATAAGCCGCAAAAGGATTATCAATGCTGTTCTGACGATCGCTCTGGGCCTGATTCTTGCCACAGGCCTGTTCTTTGGCATCCGGGCGATCTATGACCAGGTTGTGACCACGGCAACGGTACCGGATGTAGTTGACGAACTGCTTTCTGACGCCCAGGCACTGCTTGCCGGTGAAGGGCTCAAATACGAGGTCCTGTATGTCAACAATGAAAAAGTGAAGGTCAATACCGTATTCAAGCAGAAACCGGATCCTGATACTGTCCTTCGCAAGGGAGACAGCGTTATGCTGTCTGTCTCCAGCGGTCCTGCACAGATGCAGATGCCTGACCTGGTGGGTATGAGCATGGACGAGGCGACTTCCCTGGTCAAGAGCATGGGATTTATTCCCGCGTTTGAACGCGTTATCAACGGAGAATATGCTGTTGACACGGTTGTATCCCAGACGCCTGCAGCCGGGGACAAGGTATCCCGTGACGATACCGTCAGCATGATGGTCAGCGGTGGAAAGACAACCGTACCCTCCCTGAAAGACATGACGATTGCTGAAGCGGAAGAACTGCTGAAGCAGTACGGCCTGAGAATGGGTTCAACCATCAATTATGTGGATACACGAAAGGCCAAGGAACACGGCACTATTTCCGGACAGTCTCCGGCCGCGAACATTGACGTTATGCTCGATACGGAGGTTTCGATCAACCTGTACCGGTATCCGACAGACAAGGCTGAAGCGGAGATTGTCGTCAATGTCAGGGAAACCGGCGAAGATGTCAGCGTGAGGATCACCCTTCAGGCGGAAGGCTCGGAGGTTGAATTTGAAACATTCCAGTATGTATGTCCCAATGACAGGGCTAAAGAGCAGACCGTCAAACTGAATCTTCCCGACAACAGAATTTACACCTGCAGGGTTTACCAGAACAACCAGCTGACTGATACATTTACGGTAGGTAACTGATCCCATGAACACAGAAAACGGACAGGCAGGCAGCGGCCTGGCGCATGGAACGCTGATCCGCGGGATCGGAAGCTTCTATACCGTCAGGGATCGTGAACAGAAGGAATATACTGTACGCTGCAAGAAGAAATTCAGGCACGCCAGGGTTACGCCTCTGGTGGGTGATGAGGTTCTTTTTTCTCCCGGGCAGGGGGAAGAGCACGGATGGCTTGAGGAAATAATAGAAAGAAAAACCGTATGCCTCCGGCCGCCTGTAGCCAATGTGACCATGCTGGTGATTGTCATTTCTCCCGTACCTGAAGCAGACCTGCTGCTGGCGGACCGGCAGATCGCCCGGGTCAGAGGGCAGGGAATAAACGTCCTGATCGCCGTGAACAAGACAGACCTGGATCCGCAGTACCCGGAAGAAATCCGCAGGGAATACGCCGGAAGCGGCATTCCGATACTGGCTGTCAGTGCAAAGGAAAAAAACGGCCTGGAAGAGCTTAGGGAATCCCTGCTGGGCGAACTGTGCTGCTTCACCGGTCAGAGCGGCGCCGGAAAGAGCACCCTGCTGAATGCCCTGCTCGACCTGAATCTGGAAACGGGTGATATTTCGAGGAAAATATCCAGGGGAAAGAATACTACGCGTCACTCGGAACTGATCGAACGTAACGGGCTGCGCGTTATGGACACAGCCGGATTCAGCCTGCTGGAGCCGGAAGCAGAACTGGAACCGGAAAAACTGAAGGACAGGTATCCTGAGTTTGCCCGATATGAAGGACAATGCCGGTTCCGGGAATGCCTGCATGACCGTGAGCCGGGATGTGCCGTCCGGGCAGCTGCTGAAAAAGGGGAAATCAGCGCCGCGAGGCTCAGGCGCTATCAGCTCTTACTGAAGGAAGTCAGGGAAGTATGGAGGGAACGATATGATTAAGATTGCTCCGAGTATCCTTGCGGCGGACCCCCTGAACCTTGAAAAGGAGATCCGCAGGGCGGAAAAAGCAGGAAGCGACTGGATCCATGTGGATGTGATGGATGCGCATTTTGTACCGAATCTTGCCTATAACCCCGAGGTAGTACGGCATCTGAAAAACGTTACAGAGTTGCCCCTGGATGTCCATCTGATGATGGATCATCCGGAAGTCCTGCTGGAAGAATTCCTGGACGCCGGCGCTTTCTGTGTGACCGTTCATGCAGAGATCGAAACGGATGTTCCCGCTATCCTTGAACGGATCAGGGCCAGGGGAAGGATGGCAGGCATCGCCCTCAGACCAGGCACACCGCTGGAAACCGTGATCCCGTACCTTGACATAACGGACCTGGTACTGATGATGACGGTTGAACCGGGGTTCGGCGGACAGAAACTGGATGCCCGGGTCATCACGAAGATCCGGGCACTGAAGGATACCGGATATACCGGTGAGATTGAGGCAGACGGCGGAATCCGGGAAGACAACCTGGCCATGCTGAAAGCAAACGGTCTGACCGTTGCCGTGATGGGAACGGCGTTGTTCCTGAATGAAGATATGGCCGGCTGCATCAGGCGGCTTCACAGAATGAACTGAACCATGCAAACAGGCGGGAAAAAATGAACCAGAACGATACAATCGCTGCAATCTCAACACCGCCGGGAACCGGCGGTATCGGCATTATACGGATCAGCGGGCCGGAATCAGAGCCCATCCTGAAGAAGATATTCCGGCCTGCGGGAACGGATTGCCGGGAAATAGTATCCCATCGGATGATGTACGGCCGAGTGGCGGACGGGAATGAAATGATCGATGAATGTATGGCCGTACTGATGCGGGCTCCGAAAAGCTATACCCGGGAAGACGTTGCTGAAATCCATGTTCACGGCGGCTATCATGTTATCAACAGGGCTCTCTCCCTTTGCCTGAAACAGGGTGCCAGGCTGGCGGAAGCCGGTGAGTTTACCCGGCGGGCTTTTCTGAACGGGCGGATTGACCTGAGCCAGGCGGAAGCTGTCATGGACATGATCCGGGCAAAGGGCGAACAGGAACGCAGAGCGGCAGTCCGGCAGATGAACGGCGGAGCGTCTTCCTTTATCAGGATCTTTGCGGACAGACTGTATGCACTGCAGGCAGGGCTCGCTGCATGTATCGACTATCCGGAGGAAATATCCGATGAAGAAGGTATTTCCGTACTGAAAGAAGGCCTGGAAAGCCTGATACGGCAGTTGGAGGACGCCATCGACGAGCATTCATCGCGGCTGATTCACCAGGGCCTCCGGGTGGCATTGGTCGGCAGACCCAATGTTGGGAAAAGCAGCCTGCTGAACGCGCTGCTGGGTGAAGAACGGGCAATAGTTACAAACATTCCCGGGACTACCCGGGATACTGTCCAGGGCGAAATGACGCTGAACGGTTTTAGCGTAATCCTGACGGATACGGCGGGAATTCACGACACGGATGATCCCGTCGAAAGGATCGGCGTTGAACGTTCTGAAAAAGCCATGTCAGAGGCCGATGTATCCCTTCTGCTGGTTGATGCTTCAGAACCACTGGACGAATCGGACTGCGAATTGCTCATGCGCTTCCACGGACCGGGCGCTGTTGTGCTGAACAAGTCGGATCTGACACCGGTTACGACGGAGAAAAATATCCGGGCCCTCCGCCCGGAAGGCGATCTTCTGACCGTGTCGGCTATGGACAGGAACAGCCTGAAAACAATCCTTGCATATCTGGAACGTTATATGCAGGTTTCAGACCGGCTAGCCCTGACCCAGCCAAGGCACCTGGATGCGGCCCGGCGGGCTGTATCGCATCTGAAAGACGCTTTGCAGACCATTGCGCTATATACCCCGGATATGGCTGCGACCGACCTCCAGGCAGCTCAGGCAGCGCTGAGCGAGATTACCGGTGACAATGCTGATGAAAAACTGCTGGACACCGTTTTTTCCACGTTCTGCGTCGGGAAATAAAAGATAAAGGCAGGAAACTAAAATGTGTAATTATCAGAAAGTGATCCGGGGAAGAGGCAGCCTGAGGGATATTCCCCAGATGATGGCCAAACTCCATATTACCCGCCCGATGATCGTCGGCATGGAACCGCTGACCGGCATCCTGTTGAAAAAGAACCCTGCATTGCTATCTTGCCCCGTATTCTCCT
>Ga0265298_10010204_pt1 | contig 11133 bp, 11 predicted proteins | sample AusTroGonzalo_MG_3_FD_193486 | JGI IMG/M metagenome (GOLD analysis project Ga0265298, IMG submission 193486) | Bovine rumen microbial communities from tropical cattle in Woodstock, Queensland, Australia - Gonzalo_01 | ecosystem: Host-associated > Mammals > Digestive system > Stomach > Rumen ...
TTGGTCATAAAGATAACGAAGATGTCCTCGATGACATCGACGCGGGTATGCAGCAACTCCCCCACCTGCGGCAGGCGCCGGATCTGCAGGGAACGCACGTGCCCGAGATAGCCGAAGGATACGGGCAGGAAGCGGATATACACGGCGATATAGCCCGTCATCGCCGAACAGGCCTGGGCCATATGCTCCACCAGCCCGCCGGCGAGCAGCCTGCCTTCCGAAACGAAAATGCCCTCCAGAGGCACGGTAAACTCCACCTCGGCGCACTGTTCATCGCAATAAAGCAGCCGGTCCACAAAGCGGAAAGGCGGTTGCTGAGGCACCAGGGTGCCGATGGCGATATCTTCAAAAGGCTTCATTGCTGCCAGAAATCGTAAAAATTAAACCACTGCAAAGGGTATTGCCGGACCATCTCCTCGAGCCGGGCGACATAATCCTTCATCAAGGCTTCCACCGCCGCATCGCGCGACAGTCCCTTCCCGCGGACATCCACCAGGGGCTGGTGATAGGCCCGATAAGTCCGGGATGAAGTCTTCATCACGAAGAGCGCATTTACCTGAACGCCGTGGGCCACTGCCAGACGGAAAGGACCTACGGGGAACTGCGCTGGCGCGCCGAGGAAAGGGAGGGAAACCGTGCGCGGAGAGCCGAAGGCCCGGTCGGCAGGCATACTGGCGATCTGCCCTTCAGAAAGCGCCTGGCTGAGCGTAAAGATATGGGACATATCCGTCTGCACAGGTACCATAACCACATTCTTCTGCGAAAAGAGATCCTGACGCCCCTGCATCATCCGCTCCGTTTCTCCGGCATAGACCAGGACGTGAATGGTCTTCGTGGACGGAAAAAAATACCCCGCCATCTCCGAATTGCCGATGTGCGAAAAGAGTTGCACGAAGCCTTCCTCCCGGGCAGAAAAACGGTCGAAATTTTCCTTGTCGAGCGTTTGAAGGCGGAATTTTTTCCCGGCATAGCAGGCAAAGCGGTCGATGACGACCAGGCCCAGCATCCACTCATTGGCATAGACCGACCAGAATGAGCGCCAGCGGGACCAACCCAGACGCTTCCGGAAGAATTTCCAGGCGGCGCGGCGTGCCCTGCCGTCAAAGAGCAGATAGAAGGGAATGATCAGGGCGACGATGCCGTAAAGTACTTCCACAGGAATGACGCGCAGCAGACGCACCAGCGTCCGCTGCATCCAGGGGGTCCCGTCGGTATGCCCCCGCCAGTTCCCGTGTTCGTACGAAGAGGCCATCTAGGCCAGTTTTTCTTCGAGGAACTTACAGAACTGACCGAAAGTCTTCAGGGTCTTGAAGTCCTCCGGTTTCATCTTATAGCCGAACTCGTTTTCGACCAAAACCACCACGTCCACAACCTCCAGGCTGTCAATGCCCAGGTCGTTTTTCAGGGTTGCGTCAGGGTTGATTTTCGCTTCGTCGATTTCCAGCTCCTCCACCAGAAAAGCCTTGACTTTGGTTTCAATTTCGTTGTAATCCATATCGTTTCAGTTTTCAATTATTCTCAAAGGGCGCGGATTAGTCCGGATGTCCGGGAGGGTCCGGGCGGCGTGGTCGCCCGTGACCACGTGAACGGGAGGCACCGCCGGGGAGCGGAAGGTCCGGGAGCTGCCTCCCGGGACCGGATGCGAGCCGGCGGGGGGATAGCCCCGGAGGGGCGTACCGCTCCGGACCCTTCCGGACGAAGGCATCCGCACCCTTGCTGGTTATGTATATCGCTTAAAAACATTGCGCTAAAATTTCAGAGAAGGAGGGATGGGCGTGAATCAGGTCCCGCGCACGGGATACGGGAACGCCGAGCGCGATGAGGGCGGCCGCCTCGTGGATGAGGTCCGCCGCGTGGGCGCCAAGGATATGGCAGCCCAGTATAAACCCGTCCTCCCCCACCAGGAGTTTACACAATCCGTCGGAAGCGCCTTCGCTGACCGCCTTGCCGTTGGCCCGGTAAAACGCCTTGTGCGCCTTGAAAGCGACGCCCTGCTCCTTGAGTTCTTCCTCGGAGCGGCCGACGGTCGCCAGTTCCGGTTCGGTGAACACCACCGCCGGAGTAACGCTGAAATCGATGCTGTCGCGCTGGCCGCAGAAGTCGTTCAGTGCCCGCAGGCCCTGATACCTGGCCGTATGCGCCAGCATCATGCCTCCGGTCACATCGCCGATTGCATAGATGCCCGGCACGGCGGTACGCATATTTTCATCGACGGGAATCCCGCGCTTTCCCGCTTCGAGGCCGGCAGCCTCGAGATGCAGGCCCTCGGTGCGGGGCGCGCGGCCCACCGCCATCAGCACCGCATCGAAGTCCTCCTCAGCGCTTTCATCGCCCAAAGCATAGCACAGACGGCCATCCGCGCCTACTTCCTGCACCTGCGCCCCCGTCAGGATACGGATACCGCGCCGCATGAGCGACTGTCGCAAACGCTTGGCGATGTCCGCATCGAAGCGGGGCAGGATATTCTTGCAATACTCAAAGACGGTGACGGAAGCACCGAGCGCGGCAAAGACCGAAGCGAATTCCAGGCCGATGACCCCGCCGCCGATAATCCCCAGCCGGGCAGGCACTTCTTTCAGTTCCAGCATCTGCGTGGAATTCAGGCAATACTGTGCCCCCGGAATCTGCAACGAAGCGCTGACGGAGCCTGTTGCGATAATGACCGCATCACCCTCCCATTCGCGGCCCGCAGCCGCCAGACGATTCGGAGCGACGAACTGCGCTTTCTCGGGCACATACTCGATCAGGGGATGTTTCAGCAGGCTCAGCACGCCCGCGCGGAGTTGCTCCACTACGGCATTCTTCCGCTCCTGCAAAGCCTCCATAAAAGCCTGGGGGTCATCTTCTCCGGGGCGGAAGGCATGGGCGGCAGCGCAGAAGGTCTTGGTGGGGATGCAGCCTTCGTTCAGGCAGGTCCCCCCGGGCTGACCGTCATTGAAAATCGTAACGGAAACACCCCTTGCAGCCGCCTCTACGGCGGTTTCATAGCCTCCCGGGCCCGCACCTATGATGAGCAGTCTTTTCACGCTTCCGCCGCAAATTTGAGGATGGGATGCCGGGCCGCCTCGGTTTCGTCAGGACGGCCGATGGGGGTATTGTGGGGTGCCGACTTCAGGAGCGACGGGTCTGCCACCGCTTCATCGGCAATCTTGCGCAGGACGGCAATGCATTCGTCCAGCGTTTCGAGCGACTCGGTTTCCGTCGGTTCGATCATCATCGACTGATGGAAGAGCAGCGGGAAGTAGATGGTCGGCGCGTGGAAGCCATAATCCAGCATACGCTTGGCTACATCGAGCGTCGTCGCAGCGGGAACCCCGTCGCGTCCGCCGTCATCGATCAGTCCGTCAAAGACGAATTCGTGCTTGCAGACACTGTCGATGGGCAGTTTGAATTTGTCCCGGAGCGATTCCTTGATGTAATTGGCCGCCAGGGTAGCGAAGGGACCGAGTTCCTTCACGTGCTCACGGCCCAGCATCAGGATATAGGCATAGGCCCGCACGATGACACCGAAATTGCCGTGGAAGGCGGAAACCTTGCCGTCCACCTGCGCGAGCGCATCCTTCAATGCTTCACATACGCCGACGGGGCCGCTGCCGGGACCGCCGCCGCCGTGAGGGGTCGAGAAGGTCTTGTGCAGGTTCACGTGCATGACGTCGAAGCCCATGTCGCCCGGGCGCAGCACGCCGACGAGCGGATTGAGGTTCGCGCCATCGTAATAGAGCAGACCGCCGCAGCCGTGCACCAGCTCCGCAATCTCCTTGATATGCTTTTCAAAAAGCCCGAGCGTATTGGGATTCGTCAGCATAATGCCGGCGATGTCGGGGCCCAGCAGGGGGCGCAGCGCTTCGGGATCCACCAGTCCGTCGGGACCGGAAGGGACCGTGACCGGCTCCAGCCCGCAAATGGCGGCAGAGGCGGGATTCGTGCCGTGCGCACTGTCCGGAACGAGAATGCGGGTTCGGGCGGTATCGCCGCGCATTTCGTGGTAGCGGCGGATAATCATCAAGCCTGTCAGTTCCCCGTGCGCACCGGCGCAGGGACTGAAAGTGAAATGCTTCATCCCGGTCAGCGCACAGAGGAAGCGTTCCGCGCCGGAGAGCAGTTCGCGCGCCCCGGCAGTCGTCTCCTCGTCCTGCAGGGGATGCAGGCCGGCGAAAAGGGCCGGGACATCCTCGCAGACCTTGGGATTGTATTTCATCGTGCAGCTGCCCAGCGGGTAGAAGCCGCCGTCCACACCGAAATTCAGTTGGCTGAGGCGGGTATAGTGGCGCACCACGTCGGGCTCGCTGACTTCAGGAAGGGCGGGGGCTTCGCTGCGCCAGCATTTGGCGCCGTCCCCGAAGGGAACTTTCACTTCACCCGTACCGCTGGGAACGGCAGCGCCCCTGCGGCCGGGCTTGGAGAGCTCGAATATCAGTTTCTCGTAGTAACTCATCTCCCCTCCTCCTTTGCATATTGTTCAACGGCGCTGACCAGCGCGTCGATTTCTTCCTTCGTCCGCCGCTCGGTCACACAGAAACTCACTCCGCCTTCCGCCGTGGGCAAGGCGGCAAAGAAGCCCTTGTCCAGCAGGTACTTGTGCAGGCGCGATGCGTCCGTGCGCGGCCGAAGGACGAATTCCTTGATAAAATCGCCCGGCTCCGCTGCCTCGAAAAGTCCGGTGGAGAGCAGGCGCTCGCGCAGGTAATGCGACGAACGGTAGCAGGCGGCGTTGAGTTCCTTCATCCCCTCCGGTCCCATCAGCGAAAGATAGATCGTCGCCCAGAGCGCCATCAGCGACTCGTTGGAACAGATGTTCGAAGTTGCCTTTTCGCGGCGGATATGCTGTTCGCGCGCCTGAAGGGTCAGCACGAAGCAGCGATGTCCCTGCGCATCGCGGGCCTGACCGACGATACGGCCGGGCAATTTGCGCATCAGCGCTTCGCGGCAGGCCATGAAGCCCGCATAGGGACCGCCGTACGACAGCGGCATTCCCAGCGGCTGCGCATCTCCTATGGCGATATCGGCGCCCCAGTCGGCAGGACTGCGCAAAACGGCCAGCGCCGAAGGATCGCAGTACAGCACGAGCAGCGCACCGGCCGCATGGACGGCATCGGCAGCGCCCTCGAGGTCGACAATGGCACCGGAGCGGTCGATGGAAGGCAGGATGACGCCGGCGACGCTCGCATCCAGCGCATCGAGCGGATGATCGCTGACCAGGAGTTCATAACCGCCGTAGCGGGCATAGGCTTCCAGCACCTTCCGCACGCAGGGCAGCAGTCCCTCCGAAGCGAGAATGCGGTTGCGCTTGCGCGTGGACGCGACGCACATGCGTGCGGCTTCGGCAGCGGCCGTCGCTCCGTCATAGACCGAAGCGTTGGCTACATCCAGGCCCGTCAGGGCACAGATCATCGACTGGAATTCAAAGATATAACGCAGCGTACCCTGCGAAATTTCGCACTGGTAGGGCGTATAGGCGGTAAGGAACTCCGAACGCGCGCACAGGGCCGGAATCACGGAAGGCGTGTAGTGGTCGTACGCGCCCTGCCCCACGAATACCGTCAACTTGCGGTTCCTGGCGGCAAGCGCCTCCAGCGAGGCCTTGACTTCGCTTTCGCTCAGTGCGGAAGGCAGGTCATACTCCCCGCGGTAAAGAAACTCCTGCGGGACATCGGAATACAGTTCCTGTAACGAAGAGAGCCCGACGCGTTCCAGCATCCGGGCCACATCTTCCTGCGTATGGGGAAAGAAAGGAAGCTGCGCCATCAGGCACCCACTTTCTGCGCGTAGGCAGCCGCGCTCATCAGGGCGGCCAACTGCGCCTTGTCGCTGACCTGCACCTTGATGATCCAGGCGGCGTAAGGGTCCTTGTTGATCAGTTCCGGGGCATCCTCCAGTTCGGTATTACAGGCGATGACCGTGCCGGAAACCGGCGCATACAGTTCACTGGAAGCCTTGACGCTCTCCAACGCACCGAAATCCTCGCCCTGCTCGACGGCATCGCCCTCGTCGGGCATATCGACATAAGTGATGTCTCCCATTTCGGACTGCGCGAAATCGGATACGCCGATGATGGCGACGTCGCCGTCCATTCTGACCCATTCGTGGGACTCGCTGTACAGGAGTCCTTCCTTGACAATACTCATTTCTTATAGTTGGTTTTATAAAAATTCTTGCGTACGACGCTGCCGCGGAAACTGTGCCGGCGGATATGGATCCAGAGCGGCGTGCCGAGGGCGGCATAGGCGCTGTCCACGAGCGCGAAGCAGAGGCTCTTGTCCAGCGTGAGGGAATGATAGCCGGTGGTGACGACGCCTACGGGCGTTCCGTCTTCCAATTCCACCGGATAACCGGCGCGCGGGACGGCATTCTCTTCCAGGGCGATACCCACCAGGCGCCTGGCCGGGCCGTTTTCCTTTTGGGCGACAAGCGCTTCCTTGCCGATGAATTCGTCCTTGTCCAGTTTGCAGAAGATCGACAGGCCGGCCATCACCGGAGAAATCTCCTCGCTCAGTTCGTGGCCATAGAGGGGCATCCCCGCCTCGAAACGGAGGGTATCCCGGCAACCCAGGCCGCAGGGTTTCACCCCGGCGTCGATGAGCGTTTTCCACAAGAGCCGGGTAGAGGCGGGCGTGGAGTACAGTTCGAAGCCGTCCTCGCCGGTATAGCCGGTGCGGCTGAGGATCAGCGGATCTCCGCGCCAAGTCGTCTGGACGAAGGTATAGAAGCGCAGCGGCTCCCCTTCCTTGATGCCCAGCACCTCAGCAAGGATCTTCTCGCTGTCGGGCCCCTGCAGGGCAATCTGTCCCCACTGCTCGGAACGGTTGCGCAGGCTGACGTCATAGCCCTCCGCCTGCGCGCGCATCCAGTCGTAGTCCTTTTCGATATTGGAAGCATTGATGACCAGCAGGAAAGCGGGCGCTTCACTGAAAAGGCGATACACCAGCAGGTCGTCCACCACGCCGCCGTCCGGATAGAGCATCATCCCGTAAAGGATGGCGCCCGGCTGCATGCCGCGGACCTCGTTGGTGAAGATATGGTTCACGAAAGCCTCCGCAGCGGGACCGGAGATTTCAACCTCACCCATATGGGAGACATCGAAGACGCCTGCGGCATTCCGCACCGCATTATGCTCATCCACGATACCGCTGTAACTGATGGGCATATCAAAGCCCGCAAACGGACTCATCTTTGCACCAAGCGCCAGATGGGCCTCGTGCAGGGGAGTAAGTTTGAGTGTTTCCATAAACACTCCAAAGATACTCTTTTTAGCGGACTTTACCAAGAATAAAATCCGGGGAGAGATAGGATCGCTCGATTTGCTCCACCCGCTGCATTTCCTCCGTGGTCAGAACGCGGCTTCCGGAGGAAAAGGTCTGCGTCAACGCAGCCTTGAGGGCGGTTTCCTCCATCGCAGGATAGAGTTCTTTCAGATTGGCCACCCGCTGCCGGACTGAAGCGACGGCGTGCTTGCGGAGTTTTTCCCCGGAAGGAGTCAGGGCATACTGCATCGGGGAAAAGTCCATGTCATAGAGTAGCGTCCCGTGAATGATTCCCGCCCGGGGCGTACTGAAAAATGCATTGCCTGAGACTTTACGGCCACCACAGAGAATATCGTTATTGGCCGTCGTAACGGCCTCCGCGCCGAGGGAAGCCAGGGTCGCGGCCAGGGATTGCAGATAGGCGGTAAAACTCTCCTGGACGGGGGCCGGAGGGACGATGCAGGAGATCATCAGGTTGCCCGGACCGGAATAGACGCAGCCCCCTCCGCTCTTCCGTCGATAGACTTCGATCTGATGGGAACGGCAATAATCGAGATTCACTTCGGCCGCGGCATCCTGGTTTCGCCCCAGAATGACACAGGGAGCCGTTTCCCATAAAAAAAAGCCCTCGCCATAAACAGAAGAAAGATATTCTTCCAGCGAGAGGTAAAAGGAAAGGCGGCGGGGTGCGCTGTCCTGCAGGAGGGTAAGGGTCATCGCCGGGCGCCAAGCAGTTCAAAATCTTTCTTGAGCAACATCTTCGGATCCATCATCGAAACCTTCTGGAAAAGGATGATCTGATTGCCGAGCGAGAGATGGACCTTGTCCTCGTGCTTCCCTTTTCGCCACCATTTGTAGAAACTGACCGGCTCGTTTTCAAAGGGAATCTTCGCAAGGATGCCGCTGGAATAACCCGGGTAATCGATAATCAGTTTGAGGCCCATAATCCGCTTGAAATAGTCGGGATCCGCCCTGCGCAGTTTGCTCAGCAGCGGGTTGAGCACCTCCAGCGTATCGACCTTGAGGACCTTTTCCTTAATGATCAGTTTGTGGATGCGAACGGGGTCGAAATTGAGCCAGGCACCCATCTTGAGAGTAACGGGGCCGTCATCGGTTTCGAGCGTCAACTCGTCCATGGAGAAGTAGATTTTCTCCGGATCGAGAGGATACTGCTGCTCTGCTACCATAGGCGCAAATTCGTTTGACTAGCCCACAAATATAGGAATTTTTTCACAAAATAGCTACCTTAGCCGCATAAAAAGCACAATTTCATATTCTTTTTCCGATATCGAGGGCAGTCTCGGCTACTGTAGCAAAGAGGCGGCGACCCTGATTTCCGAGCGTATGGCAGGCGACGACCCGCTTCTTCCGCACTACCTGGGAAGCGGTGATTACCACTATGTCAGTTACCTGAGGATGAAGCAGTTGCAGGAGTCTTTCGCCCTGATTCTGCTGGACCATCACCCAGACGACCAGCCCGGCGCTTTTGACGAAGGGATGCTGAGTTGCGGCAACTGGGTGGCGACGGCCCGCCGGGAGTTGTCGCTCCTGCGCTGCGACGTATGGATCCGGGGCTTTTCCGACCTTTCCGCCGCGCTTACCACCCTGTCCGCATTCCCGCAGTTGCCGCTCTTTCTCTCCATCGACCTGGATGTCCTCTCCCCCGCCGAATTCCGTACGGACTGGGACCAGGGAGAGATGCTTTTTTCGCAATTGAAGGAGGTGCTGCAGACGCTCTGTCGCGGACGGCGCATCCTCGGCGTCGACATTTGCGGCGCCGCACCCTGCCATAATGGCGCTGCGCTCTCGTGCGACGCTGCGCATAATTCCGCTTTACTGGACCAGTTGGACAGCTTTCTGGTTGAATCCGGAACTATCTCCTTTCGCTCTTGCGAGTAGGCCTGCAACAACGGGCACTTGTTGCTTCGCAACCCTATCCGGGTAAATGTGCCCTAACGTTGCAGGCCCCTCGCTTAATTCGCTTCCGGAGACAGTTCCTAATGCAATTACAGACTGTCAAAGGAGCCGAAGGCGGCTTCGACCAGGTAGTTGGAGAGGCCGAAGCTGTTGCCGGCGGGAAGGTTGGCCAGGTCCCGCTGGCGGACGAGCCGATAGTAGCCATAGGCGCCCCGCACATAGTCCGGATGGCAGTAGGCCGTTGTCGCGGCGTAGCCTTCCCGGGTAAGGTTCAGAGTGGTCGTCTCCCTCCCGTCCAGATAAAAACGGAAATCTCCAAAATGCTGCCAGTTGGTGTAACTGTACAGGTAATAGCAGTTATAAGCGTAGTTATGCTGGGAAAGCCGATACTCTCCGTTCAGGCTCAGCGGGAAGGCATGCTCCCCCGCGGACAGCGGTACATGCAGACTGGTCTGTGCCGCCTGACCGCTTTCCAGAACGGCCAGGATGGGAATGGAGGGAAGCCAGTCGTTCCAAAGGTCGGAATCATAAGGCGTGGTATATTCACAGAAAGGGACGAAGGAATAGCCCAGGACCGTCTCTCCGAGATTATCCACACAGGCGCCTACGCTCATATAGAGGATGACATCAAAGGTGTACCAACCCCGGATGGTGCGCCCGCTGTGAGGGTTGACCACTTCGCCCGTAAGGCCGTAAGCCCCGGCACAAAGGGCGTCCCCCGCTAAACGGTCATAACTGAAATGGAGGGCACTGCCGTCAAAAGAGACATTCGCACAGCGTCGGGTCCGCGAGACCATCATTGAGGCGCCGGGCCTGTCGGAAGGCGAAAAATCCGCTCCGCTGAGGCTCCAGCTCACATTGCGGCTGACCGGGGCCGGATAGTCGCCCGACGTGAAGTCCAGGACGACTGAGGAGGCACGCAAATCCCCGGGAGCGATCTGTCGGTTTTCATACGCTCCCAGAAAGCGCTGCGCCGGAAAGGCCGGCAGAACAGTGAGCGGCAAGGCTTCCTCGTAATAGCGGCTGAGGCCATCGTTGACGATATTGAAATCCAGCAAGGCAGGCTCGTCGCCTTCAGCCGCCAGTCCCCAGAGGCGGAAGCGGGCCAGACTGTTCTCCGGCAGCAGATTTTCCCAGTCGTCTTCCAGAAAAGACATGGAATAGCCGGCATAGCCTCCTTCTGAGAACTCTCCCCACATCGATGAACTGTAGGCTTCACTCAGGGCCGCATAGCGCGAGGCATCGCCGGGCGTCTGGCCGGTCAGGGAAAGCACGGCGTCCGGGGTGGCAAAAGTGGAAAAATCCAGGATTTCCCCTCCGTCACCGAGCAGATGAAGGTCCAGTTCCTTGTCATACCAGCCGACGGCATCATAGGCCAGGTTCCCGCTTTCCGTGAGTACCAGGGGCTCCGAGAAGCCGTATCGGGGCACGGAGGCCGGATAGAGGCTGAGTTGCCGGCTCAAGCTGCCACAGGCCACGACCAGGGGAAGCGGATCACCGTTACCCAGGGGCAGGTCCCGGGCCTTTACCCAGACCGTCGTGTTTCCGTCATAGAGGAATTGCAGGCCCGTCGCATTGTCGATAAAGTTCCAGCGGGCGGCGCCGGGATAGATGGATTGGTTCCGATTGCCGCTGACAAAGCGCACGGGCGCGGAGGCACTGGCGTGGGGAAAGCGGAAACTCCCCCACTGCGCCACGTAACGCGGCATCACATAGGTAAAATCGCTGAAGTCCCCCGACACATAGGGAATCGTCACGGTCAGGGTATCCGTAAGCAGGCCATCCCAGGAACGGAGGTACAGGCGGGCGCTTTTCTGCTGCGTGCCGATGTAGTCTGTATGCAGATGCAACTGCCCGCCCGAGAGCGTATACGTCAATTCCGCCTCTTCCAGCGGCTCCGGGTCTCCATAGAGGCGATAGTCCAGACCGGCGGGTTCGGCAATGATGCCCAGGCTCGCCGCTCCCCCCCCCTGGC
>Ga0265298_10010205_pt1 | contig 11133 bp, 3 predicted proteins | sample AusTroGonzalo_MG_3_FD_193486 | JGI IMG/M metagenome (GOLD analysis project Ga0265298, IMG submission 193486) | Bovine rumen microbial communities from tropical cattle in Woodstock, Queensland, Australia - Gonzalo_01 | ecosystem: Host-associated > Mammals > Digestive system > Stomach > Rumen ...
CGGCCCTGGGCCCCGGTGGCTTGAGCCGCGACCGTGCCGGCTTCGAGGTGCGAGACGTACACTACACCCACTACGGACGCCTCTGTCCTATCGAGACACCGGAAGGACCGAACATCGGTCTGATCTCGTCCATGTGTATCTACGCCAAGATCAACAACCTCGGCTTCATCGAGACCCCGTACCGTAAGGTGCAGGACAGCGTGGTCAACCTCAACAACGAGGATGTCATCTACGTAACTGCTGAGGACGAGGAGGATAAGGTAGTAGCACAGGGTAACGCACCGTTGACGCCCGAAGGTCATTTCATTCGCACGAAGGTGAAGACCCGTCTGGGTGCCGAGTTCCCCGTGGTAGCGCCGTCCGAGGTCAACCTCATGGACGTAGCGCCCTGCCAGATCGCTTCCGTCGCTGCCGCACTCATTCCGTTCCTCGAGCACGATGATGCCCACCGTGCCCTCATGGGATCCAACATGATGCGCCAGGCAGTACCTCTGATCACCTCCGAGGCACCGATCGTCGGTACCGGTATCGAGGGTCAGCTCGTCAAGGACAGCCGCACCCAGATCGAGGCCGAAGGCGACGGTGAAGTCACCTACGTCGATGCCGACCGTATCCGCGTGCGCTACGACCGCTCCGAGGAGGAGGAGTTCATCTCCTTCGAGCCCGCGGAGAAAGAGTACAAACTGCCTAAGTTTGAGAAAACCAACCAGAATACCACCATCGACCTCCACCCGCTCGTTCGTAAGGGCGACCGCGTAGAGAAGGGGCAGATCCTCACCGAGGGCTACGCTACCCAAGGCGGCGAACTCGCACTCGGTAAGAACCTCAAGGTGGCTTATATCCCTTGGAAGGGTTACAACTACGAGGATGCCATCGTCATCAGCGAGCGTATCGTTCGCGAGGACATGTTCTCCTCGGTGCACGTCGTTGAGCAGCTCCTCGAGGTCCGCGACACCAAGCGCGGTATGGAGGAGTTCACCGCCGATATCCCCAACGTCAGCGAGGAAGCTACCAAGGACCTCGACGAGAACGGTATCATCCGCGTCGGTGCACACATCCTGCCGGGCGATATCCTGATCGGTAAGATCACCCCGAAGGGTGAGACCGACCCGTCGCCTGAGGAGAAACTCCTCAAGGCCATCTTCGGCGACAAGGCCGGCGATGTCAAAGACGCTTCCCTCAAGGCCAGCCCCTCGCTCGACGGTGTTATCATCGACAAGAAACTCTACTGCCGCGCCAACAAGGACCGCAAGCAGAAGATGGAGGACAAGGAGACCCTGCAGAAGATGGATCTCGATTTCAAGGAGAAAACCGACGCACTGCGCGAGGTGCTCGTAGACAAACTCTACGCCCTGCTCAATGGCAAACAGGCCAACTGCGTCAAGGATATCCTCGGCACCGAGCTCATCGCCAAGGGTCAGCACTTCACCAAGGAGCGCCTGCGCGAGCTGCCTTATCCGTCTGTACTGCTCGAGGGTTGGACCACCGATGCTCACAAGAACGAACTTGTGGCGCAGTGTATCCTCAATTATATCGCTAAGTACAAGGAGATGGACGCACAGCTCAAGCGTCAGAAATTCAACCTCACCATCGGCGACGAGCTGCCCAACGGTATCATCCAGATGGCTAAGGTCTATATCGCCAAGATGCGTAAGATCCGCGTGGGTGATAAGATGGCCGGTCGTCACGGTAACAAGGGTATCGTCTCCAAGATCGTGCGCGTAGAGGATATGCCGTTCCTCGCGGACGGTACGCCTGTGGATATCGTATTGAACCCGATGGGTGTGCCCTCGCGTATGAACATCGGCCAGATTTTCGAGGCTGTCCTCGGTTGGGCCGGCAAGGAACTCGGCGTCAAGTTCGCTACGCCTATCTTCGACGGTTGTACGCTCGAGCAGCTCGACGAGTGGACCGACAAGGCCGGTCTGCCGCGCGCCGGTAAGACCCAGCTCTACGACGGCGAGTCCGGCGAACCGTTCGACCAGATGGCTACCGTCGGTGTCACCTACTTCATGAAACTCGGCCACATGGTCGACGACAAGATGCACGCACGTTCCATCGGTCCGTACAGCCTCATCACCCAGCAGCCGCTCGGCGGTAAAGCCCAGTTTGGTGGTCAGCGTTTCGGTGAGATGGAGGTCTGGGCGCTCGAAGCACACGGCGCCGCTCACGTACTACAGGAGATCCTGACCGTCAAGTCCGACGATGTCACGGGTCGTGCACGCACCTACGAAGCAATTGTCAAAGGCGAGAACTTCCCGACGCCGGGTCTCCCCGAGTCGCTCAATGTGCTCCTGCACGAGCTCCAGGGTCTCGGTCTCAGTATTAACATGGAATAATTTGGGAGGATTAATATGGCTTTTAAACAAGAAAATAAGAAAACCGGTTTCACCAAGATCTCTATCGGTCTCGCTTCCCCGGACGAGATTATGCAAATCTCCTCGGGCGAGGTGCTCAAACCGGAAACGATCAACTATCGTACCTACAAACCCGAACGCGACGGTTTGTTCTGTGAGCGCATTTTTGGTCCTACCAAGGATTACGAGTGTCACTGCGGTAAGTACAAGCGTATCCGCTACAAGGGTATCGTCTGCGAGCGCTGCGGTGTCGAGGTGACCGAGAAGAAAGTGCGCCGTGAGCGCATGGGTCACATCAAGCTCGTTGTGCCCGTTGCACATATCTGGTACCTGCGTTCGCTGCCGTCCAAGATGGCAGCCCTGCTCGGTATCCCCACCAAGAAACTCGAGTCCGTCATCTACTACGAGAAGTACCTCGTCGTTCGTGCCGGTGCGCTCGAGGGTATGGATATCGGCGAGAAACGCGATACCGACAAACTGCGTATCACTATCGAGGACCGTATGCTCCTTGATGAGGATCAGTACGAACAGGTACTCAACCTCATCCCTGCCGACAACGACACCCTCGAGGATACCGATCCCAACAAGGTCATCGTCAAGATGGGTGCTGAGGCTATCTACGACCTTCTGGCCGGCCTCAACCTTGACGAACTCAGCTACGAGCTCCGTGCTACGGCCGACAAGTCTTCGTCCGTGCAGCGCAAGCAGGAGGCACTCAAGCGTCTCCAGGTAGTCGAGGCCTTCCGCGCATCCAACGGCAAGAACCGTCCCGAGTGGATGATTCTCCAGGCCGTACCCGTTACGCCGCCTGAACTCCGTCCGTTGGTACCGCTGGATGGTGGACGTTTCGCTACGTCTGACCTCAACGACCTCTATCGTCGTGTCATCATCCGCAACAACCGTCTCAAACGCCTCGTCGAGATCAAGGCGCCCGATGTCATCCTCCGCAACGAGAAGCGTATGCTTCAGGAGGCCGTCGATTCGCTCTTCGACAACAGCCGCAAGACTACTGCGATGAAGTCCGATGCCAACCGCCCGCTCAAGTCGCTCTCCGACTCGCTCAAGGGTAAACAGGGACGCTTCCGTCAGAACCTGCTCGGTAAGCGTGTCGACTACTCCGCGCGTTCGGTGATCGTCGTGGGTCCGGAGCTCAAGATGCACGAGTGCGGTCTGCCTAAAGAGATGGCAGCCGAGCTCTACAAACCGTTCATCATCCGCAAGCTCATCGAGCGCGGTACGGTCAAGACCGTTAAGTCGGCCAAGAAGATCATCGACCGCCGCGAGCCCGTTATCTACGAGATCCTGGAGCACGTGATGGAGGGTCACCCCGTACTGCTCAACCGCGCACCGACCCTGCACCGTCATGGTATATTGGCTTTCCAGCCGCGTATGATCGAGGGTAAGGCTATCCAGCTGCACCCGCTCAGCTGCGCCGGCTTCAACGCCGACTTCGATGGTGACCAAATGGCCGTCCATTTGCCGCTCAGCAACGAGGCTATCCTCGAGGCACAGCTGCTCATGCTCGGCTCGCACAACATCCTCGACCCCGCCAACGGTAACCCGATCACCGTTCCTTCCCAGGATATGATTCTCGGTCTCTACTATATCACCAAGGAACGCGCAGGCGTGAAGGGTGAGGGACTCAATTTCTATTCCGAGGAGGAGGCCATCATCGCCCTCAACGAGGGTCGCGTGGACGTCCACGCCAAGGTCAACGTCCGCGTCAAGGGTGAGCTCATCCCGACCACGCCGGGCCGTGTTATCGTCAACCAGTACGTACCCGAGGAGATCGGCTATCAGAACGTGCTGATGAAGAAGGGTGCTGTCAAGTCCATCATCTCCCAGGTCATCAAGACCTGCGGTGTGGCTCGCGCTGCGCAGTTCCTCGACGATATCAAGGACCTCGGCTACTATCGCGCATTCCGCGGTGGTCTGTCGTTCAACCTCAACGATATCCTCATCCCTGAGGAGAAGAAGGAACTCATCAACAAGGGTAACCAGATCGTCGATGACATCACCGAGCGCTACAACTTCGGTGAAATGTCCGATGACGAGCGCTACCGCAACGTGGTCGATACATGGAAGAATATCGACGACGAGATGACCAAGATCCTGATGAAGCACATGGAGGATGCCGACCAGGGCTTCAACTCCGTATACATGATGATGCACTCCGGTGCGCGTGGTAACCAGCAGCAGATCAAGCAGCTCGCCGGTATCCGTGGTATCATGGGTAAGCCGTTGAAGGCCGGTTCCACCGATACGCGTACCGATATCGAGAACCCCGTGCTCGCCAACTTCAAGGAGGGTATGTCCGTGCTCGAGTACTTCATCTCTACCCACGGTGCACGTAAGGGTCTTGCCGATACGGCCTTGAAGACCGCCGATGCGGGTTATCTGACCCGTCGTCTGGTCGACGTGTCCCACGATGTCATCATCAACGAGGAGGACTGTGGCACGCTTCGTGGTCTGACCGCACGTGCTATCAAGGACGCTAACGGTCACACCATAGCTTCCCTCACGCTCCGTATCCTCGGTCGCGTCTCCGTCCACGACATCCACGACAACGAGGGCAACCTCATCGTCGCTGCCGGCGAGGAGATTCGCGAACCGCAATGCGAGGCTATAGAGGCAGCAGGTATCGAGGAAGTCGAGATCCGTTCTGTCCTCACCTGCGAATCCAAGCACGGCGTCTGCGCCAAGTGCTACGGACGCAACCTCGCTTCGCGTAAGATGGTACAGCGCGGTGAGGCCGTCGGCGTCATCGCTGCACAGGCTATCGGTGAGCCGGGTACCCAGCTGACTCTGCGTACCTTCCACTCCGGAGGTTTGGCAGGTGGTGCTGCTACCCAGAATACCTACGCCCTCACCCGCGACGGTATCGTCGATATCGAGGACCTGCGTACCATCACGACCGCTGCCGGCGATATCATCGTTGTCAGCCGTCTCAACGAGCTCTATCTCAAGGATGAGAAGACCGGTGTCGTACTCTCCAACTTCAATATCCCCTACGGTTCCAAGCTCTTCATCGAGCCGGGACAGAAATATACCAAGGGAACGGTGGTCTGCGAGTGGGATCCCTACAAGGCATCCCTTATCATCGAGCAGGATGGTTTCATCCGCTACGAGGATGTCATCGAGGGCGTTACTTGCAAGACCGAGATCGATGAGCAAACCGGTAAGAAAGAGGTGTCTATCACCGATACCAAGGACAAGACCAAGATGCCGCAGGCACATATCGTGGACAAGGATGGCAACATCCTCCGCACCTACAACCTGCCCGTTAAGGCCAGCCTCATCCATACCGATGGCGAGGAAGTCAAGATCGGTGATGTGCTCTTCTCCATGGCCCGTGCTACCAACAGCGGTGGTGATATCACCTCCGGTCTGCCCCGTATCACTGAGCTCTTCGAGGCCCGCAACCCGTCCAACCCGGCTATCGTGGCCGAGATCGACGGCGAGGTGTCCTTCGGCAAGATCAAGCGTGGTAACCGCGAGCTCTTCGTCACCAGCAAACTCGGTGAGCAGAAGGCTTATCTCATCCCGCTCACCAAGCAGATCCTTGTGCAGGAAGGCGACTACGTACGCGCCGGTATCGCACTCTCCGACGGTGCTATCACGCCCGAGGATATCCTGGCTATCCAGGGTCCGACCGCCGTACAGGATTATATCGTCAACGAGGCACAGGCTGTATATCGTATGCAGGGTGTGGAGATCAACGATAAGCATTTCGAGATCATCGTGCGTCAGATGATGCGCAAGGTCGAGATCATCGAGCCGGGCGATACCCGCTTCCTCGAGGGCGATATCGTCGACAAGATGGACTTCCTCGACGAGAACGACCGTATCTGGGGCCGCAAGGTCGTTACCGATGCGGGCGACTCCGAGGTGCTCCACGAGGGTCAGATCGTTACGGCTCGCCGTCTCCACGACGAGAACTCGTCTCTCCGTCGCCGCGACAAGAAGCTTGTTAAGGCCCGCGACGCACAGTGTGCTACCGCCAAGCAGATCCTGCAGGGTATCACCCGCGCCGCCCTCGGCACCAAGTCCTTCATGTCCGCTGCGTCCTTCCAGGAGACCACCAAGGTGCTCAACGAAGCCGCTATCCGCGGTAAGGTTGACTACCTCGAGGGTATGAAGGAGAACGTGATCTGCGGTAACCTCATCCCGGCCGGTACCGGTCTGCGCGAGTTCTCGCGTATCGCCGTCCATAACCAGGAAGAGTACGCCGCCATCCAAGCCGCCCGCGAGGCCGCCGAAGCTGCCCTCAACGGCGTCGAGATGGACTAACGTCTCTGACCAACGACTAGAAAAAAGCGTTCCTCACGGAGCGCTTTTTTTGTTTTCATCATTTTCATCATTTTTTTTTCAAAAAAGTGAAATTTTTATCATCGGTAAACTCTCACTCTCTATTTGCCGAGGGCGTGGAGGATGATGGGTTCCATGATTTGATAGCCGGCATGGTTGGGATGTACTTCGTCATCGCTCAAGCCTTTGCGGAGACCGCCGTCTGTATCCACCATGGCGGAATAGTAGTCCACATACAGGATATGCTGCTCGCGGGCATACTTTGCAATTAGCGCGTTGAGTTCCCGGATTTGCTGCGGTGCATCCTCTATAGCGGGATTCCAGTAGAACGAGCGAGCGGGTAGGAGAGAGCAGAGGACGGGACGGATATTGTTCGCTTGCGCCAGTTCACACATCGAGATGATGTTTCCCACCGTATGCTTGAGGGAGATAGGTCCGTTGTTCCGGGCAATATCATTCACGCCGCACATGATCACAACGGTATGCGGATGGAGATCTATCACGTCCTGCCGCATCCGCACAAGCAATTCCGAGGATGTCTGCCCGCCAATGCCACGCCCGGTGAAGCCGTTATCCGTAAAGAAATGCGGGCGAATCTCATTCCATATCTGGGTGATACTGTTGCCGTAGAACACGACCTCCACCCGGGTTTGGAGAGAATCCAGTCGAGCATTTGCTGCCTCGTATACATGAAAACCCGCCCAGTTGCGCTGCGACTGCGCATAGCTGAAAGACCGAGGGACGGTCATAGTGAAGAGCATGAGCACTCCTAAAAATAGTTTGTTTTTCATACCGATTATTGATTTTTGCGTGCAAAGGTAAGCTTTTTTTTCGATATATGCAAATGATTAGCATACAAAAGTGGCAAAAATGTAAACTGTAGTTTGCACTTTTTGTCCACTTTTTTATATATCTCAGTTTTGCTTAATATATTGATAATGTGTATTTTTATATTTTTGCATATCCACATTTCCACCATTTTTCTATGCTTGTCTATTGCACATACGCAAAAAATGTAGTAATTTTGCGTCGATTTTTAATCTAAAAACTCACGTTATGAAAAACAAATTTCTCACATTTGCGCTATTGTATCTGTTCTCGTTGCCGGCATTTGCGGTGACGGTAACCGGTATAGTCGTTGACGCAAAAAAAGAGCCTATCATCGGTGCCAGCGTGCTGGAGACCGGTACGAGCAATGGTACAGTGACGGACTTGGACGGTCAGTTCACGATGGAAGTGAGCAGTCTGAAGGCCTCGTTGACAGTCAGCTATGTAGGTATGAAATCCACCACGGTTAATCTGGGAGGCAAGAACGCTGTACAGGTGCTGCTTCTGGAAGATACCGAGGCGCTGGATGAAGTGGTGGTGATCGGTTATGGTGTTCAGAAGAAACGCGACGTGACTACCGCTATCTCTACGGTGGACACGGAAGATCTGGAGAAAATTCCTATCACGTCCGCAGCGCAAGCTATGCAGGGTAAGGCAGCCGGTGTGACGGTTATCAAGCCGAACGGTCAGCCGGGTACGGGCATGGTGGTGCGCGTGCGCGGTACTACTTCAATGAACGCGAGCAACGACCCGCTGTACGTAGTGGACGGAGTGCCGATGACGGATATTGATTTCCTCGCTCCGAACGATATCGAGGCGATGCAGGTGCTGAAGGACGCTTCGTCGGCCGCTATCTACGGTAGCCGTGCCGCCAATGGTGTGATCATGATAACCACCAAGGCCGGACACGCCCGCACCGAGCGCGTGAAAGTGGGCTTCTCGATGTACGCCGGTTGGACGAATGTGGCAAAGCGCATGGAGAGCCTGAATTTCGAGCAATACAAAGAGTACTTGCAGGATCTCGGTTCCAATGTGGTGCTGCCTGATGGTCTGAAGGACATGACGGACTGGTTCAGCGAAACCTATCATACCGGTTCGACGCAGAACTATCAGTTGAATGTCAGCGGTAGCACGGAGCGGGTGAACTACTTCCTCTCGGGCGGTTATACGAACGAGGTGGGTATAGTGAATACCACCAAATACTCGCGTTACAATTTCCGCTCCGCTCTGGATGTGGACGTAACCAAGTGGCTGAATATCGGTGCCAATATCGCGTATGCGTACAGCGATAACCAGGGCGGTATCAGTACGGGTACGGGTGCCAACCGTGGCGGTCTGGTGCTTTCGGTCATCAACACGCCGACCTATGCGCCGATCTACGACCCCGAGAATCCGGATCGCTACTACACGAATTTCTACGGTGTGAGCAACATCACCCACCCGCTGGAGAACATCGAGCGTTATCGCAACCAGAACACGCTGCAGCACCGTTTGCTGGCCAGCGGTAAGGGTATCTTCACGCTGTATGACACCAAGAAATTCAAACGTTCGGACAACTACATCCATTCGTTGAAATTCACGACCACGTTCACCGAAGACCTGCGCATTATCAACTATCGTTCGTTCCTTGATCCCGTGAAGACCTCTTGGGGGCGCAACCAGCGCGGTGAGGGAACCGATACGCGCAGTTTCGATATGGTGACGATATGGGACAACGTGCTGAACTATACCGGCCAATATGACAAGCACAACCTGGACGTGATGCTCGGTTCGTCCTACACCAACTCGATGTACACATGGGCGGGCATCTACGGAAGCCATTATGCCGACGGTACGATCCAGACGCTGAATGCCGCCAACAAGATCGATCCGGGCAGCACCGGCACCACCGCATCCGCTTGGGCAATCATGTCCGCGTTTGCGCGCGTAAGCTATAATTATGATAGTCGTTATCTGATCTCGGCTAACTTCCGTGCCGATGGTTCGAGCAAGCTGGCTCCGAATCACCGTTGGGGCTTCTTCCCCTCGGTCAGTGCCGCATGGCGTATCTCGGGCGAGTCGTTCATGCAGGATGTGGACTGGATCGACGACCTCAAGATCCGCGGCGGTTGGGGTCAGACCGGTAACCAGGCGGGTATAGGCGACTATGCTTATCTGGAGCGCTACAGCATCAACCGTCAGGACTGGTGGAAAACGGGTAACGAGAACGCCGTGCCGACCTACAGCCAGAGTTCACTCCGCAACACCGACCTCACCTGGGAAACGACCACACAGACCAACGTCGGTTTCGACTGGACGCTGCTGCACAACCGCCTCAGCTTCACCTTCGACTGGTACTATAAATATACGACCAACATGCTGATGTGGGTATCGCTGCCCGCCGGTTCGGCTGCCGTCAGCTCAATCCAGCGCAACGAAGGCGAGATGAGCAATATGGGTGTGGAATTCAGCATCACATCGCACAACTTCGTGCGCAAGAACTTCAAATGGGATACGCAATTCAATATATCCCACAACAAGAACCGCCTGGAGAAACTGGCCACCAGTCAGGTCTATTACGACGCCAAGGTGACGGACGTGCTGGCCGAATACTGCGTGCGCAATACACCGGGGATGCCGCTGGGTTCGTTCTACGGCTACAAGACCGCAGGTGTGGATCCGGAGACGGGTGAACTGATCTACGTAGATGTGAACGGCGACGGCGAGGTGACGGCCAACGACCGTACCTATATCGGCGACCCGAACCCGAAGTTCACCTTCGGTATGACCAACTCGTTCCATTTCTACGGCGTGAGCATCAGTTTCCTCCTGCAGGGCTCATATGGCAACAACATCTTCAATGCGAGCCGTATCGAGACGGAGGGTATGTATGACGCGAAGAACCAGTCCACGCGAGTGCTGGACCGCTGGCGTCGTCCGGGCATGGAGACCAGTATCCCGAAAGCCGGCTTCGACATGCGCGTAAGTGACTATTTTGTGGAGGACGGCAGTTTCCTGCGTCTGAAGGACCTGACTATCGGTTATGAGTTTTCCGGCCAGTGGATGAAGCGCATCGGCATGACGCGCCTGCAGCCGTACTTCTCTGCGCAGAACCTCTTCACTCTGACGAAGTATCTGGGTATGGACCCCGAAGTTAACCAGAGCGGCAATTCCGGTACGGTGCAGGGTCTTGATTACGGTACCTATCCGCAGACTCGCACATTTGTGTTCGGTCTCAATATTGAATTCTAATCCTATAAATTCTACGACTTATGAAAAAGTATCTATTTATAGTCAGCATAGCCACATTGGCATTGTTCAGCGCCTGCAGTCTGGATCGCGATCCTATCTCCGACCAGTCTGAGTTGAATCTCGGTTCGAGTGACAAGGGCGACTCTGCCCGCGTCAAATTCAAAGACCGCGCTGCCATCTACGCCGTATATAACGACCTCTATAATGTGATGCGTGACCGTCAGGAGCACTGGTATCTGGATTATCTGCTGTTCGGCGAGTCCCGCACTGACAACGCCTACGCCGGTACAACCGGTGCGGAGGTGGTGCCGGTAGAGACCAACGCTCTGGATGCCTCCAACCCCGATATTGCCCGTGACTGGGACCGCTATCTGGAGGACATCGCCAAGGCCAACGTCGTGATCACCAA
>Ga0265298_10010206_pt1 | contig 11133 bp, 6 predicted proteins | sample AusTroGonzalo_MG_3_FD_193486 | JGI IMG/M metagenome (GOLD analysis project Ga0265298, IMG submission 193486) | Bovine rumen microbial communities from tropical cattle in Woodstock, Queensland, Australia - Gonzalo_01 | ecosystem: Host-associated > Mammals > Digestive system > Stomach > Rumen ...
ACCGTATCGCGCGTGACGTCGGCGATTGAATGGTCGGCGAATGCGCTCGCGGTCTCGTTGGTCGGCAGGAGCGAGTTCACCGTAGCCCAGTTGTAGAGGGCGCCGAGGCCAGTGCGGACCGCCCACTGGCCGAAGCCGAAGCCCTGGTCGGTGTTCGAGTCGAAATATCCGGCGGCGGTGTCGCCGCCCTGGTCGCGCCACGTCTTGCGAGCCGTCAGATCGACCACCTCGAGGCCGGTCTGGGCGAGTTTCGCCGCGGCCATCGCGAACTTCTGCTCGTCTTCATAGTCCATGTTGACGATGGAGTCGGCGACGAGCATTTCCATCATGCCCGGGGCACCCCACTCGAAATACGGGTTGCGCAGAAGCCGGTAGTAGCCCCAGAGCGCGCTCAGGTAGTGTCCGTATGCGTCGCCGTGCCCCTGCGGATACATCTGGGCCGCCTGCTCCGGCGTGATTTCGCCGTCCGAACCGATGATGCCGTAGTTCTGCACATACGCCATCTCGCCCTGCGTTATGCCCTTCGTGAAGTTCCACATCAGACGGTTGTAGTAGGGATACGTCGTCATGTTCGGCGCGACGGCGGCCGAACGGCCACGCAGAAGCGCGAGTTCCTCGTCGAGGAGCGACGGCACCTGGTTCGCGAAGCAGTATGTGGCGCAGGACGTCGCGTCGTAGAGCGCTGGGGTCGGCGTTGTCGCCGATATGCCGATCGTCGGGTTGGCCGCGTCGGAATACGCCTCGTCGCCCAAAAGCGCATACAGGTCGGCAAGGCGCGACGCCGCTTCCATGAGCTGCTTGTTCGCGTTCATGTCGTTGATCCTCAGCGACAGCGAGAGCGACTCCGCCTTGTTGAGCACCGTCTGGTAGAGTTCGATCAAGCCGACATTCTCGAGGTTCGCGTCGTTCAGCGCGACATCGCCGCGGTACGGCCCGCCGATCTGCTCGTTCATCGTGTAGTTCAGCTCGGCGGCGTTGTTGTAGAAGTCGGAAAGCCTCTGCGCGAACGGCGTGACGTTGTTGAGGACGCGCTGCACCCATCCCTCGGCAAGTGTCGGGCCGCACCACGCGCTCCACGCCCCCTGCGTCATCTCGTACGGCTTCGTGCCCTCCACCGCGCGGTAGCGCATTTCATAGAACGTGTTCACGAGCTCGGCGAGATTGGCTCCCGCGCCGCCGAGGAGAATTGATGTCATGCCCGCCCCGCTCTCCTTCAGCTCCCAATCCTGCAGACCCGCATCCGGCACCTTGCCGTCCGCCGCCGGCAGACGCTTGCGCCACTCGAACACGTAGTTGTCCGAAGAATCGCCGAGCGGCGCCGTATAGAGGACGTTGAGCTGTTCTGAAAGCTTGTTGTTCGGGTCCTGCAGCACGACGAGCGCGCCTGCGTACAGCTCCGGCACGACGCGTATGACGTGCATGGAGATCGTCGAGCCTTCCGGCACGACGGTCGTATCCGCGGAATCGTTCTCGATGAGCGTGACGTAGTTGGTGCCGCATCCGTTGGCGACGAGCGCGTAATGATCGACAGGTGAATACGACACTTTCACGACGTCCGTCGCGACAAACTGCGGTACGCCGTTTTCGCCGGCGACAGGGACGCTTTCCTGCTCGACGTACCGGAGCGATGGCTGCACCTCCTTGAGCGCGAGCGCGTCGACGCCGGCATCCCAGCGCTCCTTCGCGGCGCCGGTCGCAACGCATATATCCTTCAGCGCCTGGCGCTCTTTGGGACTGAGCGTGTTGATCTGCAGGTAGCTCGTGCCGGCCTTCTTCTCGACCATCTGGCCGATGAGCGTCATGCGCTTGTCCTCGCCGGCGTTCATATCGATGTAGAAGCGGTCGGAGATGTTCGGCGGCAGCCCCGTGAAGAAGTACTTGCCGCTCTTGAGCTGCGTCGTGCCGGACGGCCCGATCGTAAAGGCGTATTCGCCCGGGAAGTCGGCCTCGATGGCGAGAGGCGCGGCCTGCGCGACGGTGGGGTCGATCAGCGTCACCACCGTGCCGTCGCGCGAAGTTTCCTCCCCGCCGGACGTTTCGTTGCGCGGCACGGGATACACTACCGCCATGGAAAGCGCGTTCCAAACCTCCGGGAGACCGGAGTCCGCCGTCGTCAGCGTCTGTGCGATTCGCATGGTGGGCGTCTTGTCTGGCGCGGGCCAGGCGACGTTCCAGGTCCAGGGGAGCGGCGGCGCAGAAGTTATCTGGCTGTACGTCGGCTCCGCATGGTCGATGCAAGACATCCAGCTCACGAGCGTGCCAAACGTGGGCTGTTCGTTCGCGCCGAGAGACGGGAAGTAGAAGCCTTCCTTCACCGGATAGTAGTTGAACTGCTTCGTCGTGCCGTCGCGCCGCGCCCACATCCTGTTGTGCCGGTCGCGGTAGACCACGTAGCCGTCCGGCTCGGTCGTCGTCTCAAGCGCATAGTTCTTCGTGTTGTAGTAGCCGTCGAGGAAGTCGAGCGGATGGGGTCCTGCGAGCAGATTGCCGGCCGTCACGTCGCTCGCCAAAGTCGAGTACACCTCGTTCGTCAGCGTCACGTCGAAGAGCCTCATCGCGCCCTTGCCGCCGGAGGCGTACTCGACAAGCACGAACGGCTCGGAGGAGGACGCCGTATTCAAGTCGCACCGGAGCGCCCAGACCGTATATCCGTCGGCCCCCTCCCGGAGGAATGCATGCTCTTCGTTCGGGTTGTAGCCTGTCGCGTTCCTGTCGTTCTGCACATAGACGCGCGGCGAGACGCCATTGGACTTCTTGACAAGACCGCTCGCGCGAGTCGGACCTCCCGGCGCGAGCATGAGGCAGTCGATCGCGGCCATGAGCCCTCTCCCCTCTGCATCCGAGGCGAAGCGGAACGGCAGGCCCGGCATATATAGGAGGTCTGCCGCCCCGTCGAAAGTATACTCGTAGCTGCGGCGGTTCACCATGTCGCTCGTGCCGCCAGCGACGGACTTCGCAAGCTCCTCTGCCGGCAGCACAAACGGCCAGACCGTGGCATCGTCTATCGCAACGCCTGCGGCGCCCCACGCGCCGCCTTCGGCTATCGTGCCGAACGACGTGCTCGTCGTGCTGCCGATCACGAATCTCGTCGAATTCGTGAAGAAGTCGTCCGCCTGCGCAATGCTTCCGCACTCGCCGAGGCTCTCGCCGTCGCGATAGACAGTCATCACGCCGTTCGTCGCGATCGTAAGCGCGATGTGGGTCCAGCAGTTGGTGGGGACCGTCACGCTCTTGCCCGCGACGCTAAGCGCGGTCGCGCTCGTCACGTCGATGACGACATTCTGCGTGCCGTTCGAGAGCGTGAGAAGTCTCCCCGGCACGACCGGGTCGTACTCTGCCGCGCGCGACTCAGGATTCAGCCAGAAGCCGACCGTAGCGCCTATCGCGCTCGGGCAGAGCGCTGGAATCGTCGTGTATGCCGTCGAGTTCGTGTCGCCAAGATAAAGTGCGCCGCCCGTCGCCGAGAGCGACTCGCCCGCCGAACCGCGCTCGGACGCGAGCACGATCGTATGCGTCTCTTCTGGGAGCGGCCATATCGCCTTGTAAAGCTGTGCGCACGTCGGGAACGTGATCGCGTCCGGCATATCTCCCGACTTCACGGAGCCGAACCACCATACTTCTATCGGCGCATTGGCTGTATTCACGGCGTAGATCGCCGAGTCTAGCGCGGCGAACGGGTCTTCGTCGGAAGAAGAGGCGTTATCAACCTCTGCCTGCTCGTCGGATACGGGCGGCTTCGGCGCGTGGTAGAGATTCGGGTTCCAGTTGCGCCCGCGCGAGTTCGGCTCGTAGATGTAGCCGGGAAGATCAGGGTTCACGGCCGCAGCCAGTTCCGCGCCTGCTCCCGCCGCCGCGTCGTGGCGGGTCTCGAGCTCCATGCCGATATGCCACTCCGCCGCCGTGCGCTCGTGCCAGTTGGTGTCAGAGTTGAGCACGCTCTCGAACGGCAGGAACCAGATGTTGTCGTTGCCGACTACGCGCAGCAGGAACTTGCCAGCGCCAGTCACCGTGACGACGTTCGTCGCCGCCGTCGCAATTCGCGCCGGGCTCGAGTAGTGCTCGACCTCCGTCTTGTTCGCATACTCGGGCGGAAGGAAAATGCCGCAGCCGGGATCGGACGAGCCGCCAGTGACGACCTTCGGCAGATGCTCGCCCCAGCGGATCAGGTAGCGGTCGTGCTCGAAGGGCCACGACGTGCCCATGGGGTCGATTGACTGCCAGTAGATGTCCGCCTTGTGCGGCGAATCGAGTCCGGACGGCTGATGCGCCGCATCGTCCGGCGCAAGCGCAAATACGCTGCCCGTCTTCGGACTGAAGTCCGTGAAGCCCGAATGCTTGTAGAGATACGGCGAATTGGAGTCGCTGGGGTCGTCAACGTTGCCGGCGAGGATGTTCGCGGTTATATAGTCGATATTATACCCTTCGCCAGTCGGCTTGAGCTCGTCGCCGACTTCCGCGTCCAAGATGGCCAGGATCGGCTCGGAGACTTCAACGACAATCGTATAGATGAGCTTCTCCAAGGCGCCGGTGCTGTAGTATGCGAGCACGAACTGCCCGCGCGGGCCGACGTGCTGGCCGCGGTCGAGGTCGCTATCGTGCTTCGCATATGCGCGTATCGAGTGCGTGTCGTTATCGACGACGACGCCATAGACGATGTTGGATATTGACACATTGCTGCTGCCCGATAGCGTCGTCACTTCGTAGCGCGGCGCGATGATGGCGGGGTCGCCGAAGAGACGGACGTACTTGAAACTCTGCGCATTGGCGTCCGTGAGCGAAATCTTCGGGCCACCGAAGTTGTCCTCCGTCCAGAATATCCTGTACGGACGCCCCGACGTGAACCAGTTGACCATATAGGCGCGCTGGCGCGTCTCCGTCAGAGAGCCCGACGTATTGACCACCCAGTCGATCAGCACCTTGCCGCCGCGGGTGAACATCACGCGCTCATTGTCGTTTGTCGCAGACTTGTTGTAAAGGAGGCGCCCTTCGCTCTTGAACGCCGCCGAGTTCATGATGTTCGCGGACGTCAATTCCCAGTTGATCGTCTCGCCCGCCTCGAGCGGGAAAGTCGTGCACCAGTCGCCAAGATAGTAGTCGTCAACCGGCTCGGATACGCTCATGCCGTACGACGCCGAGGCGAGGCGATAAACTGCCTTTCCATTGTTGTCGCACGTGCTAGGCTTGGAATCGTCATTCTGCGAGGTAAAGCCGCCCGCAGTCAGATACAGCCCGGACGCATTGGCCTCGCTCCACTCCGATTCCGTGTTCGCGCTGTAGATATCAACCTTGACCGAGTGCGTAATCCCCAGATCGACGTCGGCGGCGTTATATGCCCTCGCCGTCAGCGGGAGCATCGCGCCTGCCGCAACCGCAAGCAGGCTGGCCGCAAGGCTCAATTCTTTTCTTTTCATCTTCTTGCCTCCTCGCCTTAGTTGCCGCTGTATGGCGTGCAGTAAATCGTGCCGTCCGCATCAATATTGCTTGGCAGATCAAGGTAGTTCTTATTCATCGGGATCGTTATGATCATCGGTATATTGATATTAGAATGATCCAATTTTGCATCCTGGTTGTTGCTGGGGTCCTTGGTCGCGACTAGTGTGACAAATCCCATAGGCAGTTCGCCCTTGTGCTGCTGTCCTTTTGTGTGGTTGATCGGTCCAACGCTGCTTTGACCAAACACATCGACCGTCCCGTGTTCAGGCTTGAGGATTTTCACATGCGAGCGAAGCGAACCCATTTGCAGCTTGGAGATTGTGAAGTCCCCTTGACCGCAGAAATCTATTGAATTGGTGATATTAAGCGAATCGACAACAACAGAATTTGCGACAAGTTCGCGCACGGACGCTTCAACGAAACTGGCCGAATGCGGCGCCACGCTGACGCGCTCGGCATATTTCGCAAGAGGCGCGGAAAGGACTTCCTGTCGCGGCGTCTGCTCTGGCGCGTCGCCCAAGGTCACACCAAGATAGTGCGCGCCATTATCGAGAAACGCGGTCTGCAGGTTGTTTCCAGAAAGAATGCTCTGGAAAGCACCGTCCGCCGATGGCTTCTCGGTTTTCGTCTGCGTCCAGACCGGCGTCCTGTCGTATTCGCCTTTGTAAGGGAGTACTTTACTTGAATCTCGCTCGGTATGGCCGTATTGCCGCTTTCCGACGTGATGCGTCCGCGATACACAAACGCAAAGTCATCAGCTGCCAATGCCGACGCTCCCAAGGCGAGAGCTGCTATAACCGATGATGCTAAATTCCTTTTCATGATTGCTCCTTTCGTTTTACTTAGCCGCTCCAAAATAAACAAACTGTATCTTCGCCTCAGCAACGACGTAGCAATAATTAAGTCCAATCTTAAACTTTAGTGTTAAATCTTTACCCCGATGAACTGGCACACTCCAAGCATAGAAATGCAGATTATACATATAACCTGTATAGGACCCATCCTCAATAACGCTGTTATCGAGGAATGTAGTCTGACCATTAGATAGTGTTGCTGTTATATTCCATTTTTGATTCATAACGTCAAGCCCCTCTCCCTGCAGATAGGTACGAACCATTATGATTGCTATGCCATCCTCGGATGCAGTTATTGTTACTCCATCTTCTTTGCCTATGCGATTGTTTGTAGCAACACGTTTTGTCACATCTGCCGGGAACCGATCCCAGTAGAAGTTCGGCACGGCCCCGTTCCCCGTGCGCAGCATGGATAGCGAGTCTGTCGGACCGTAATTCGCGCGAGAAATCTCGCCTATCGTCAAGTTCCTGACATTTTCGAGTCCTGCTTTGTCGATAGACAGAGGCTTGGATGTGACGATGGAGTTCGGTATCAATTTGTCGGCGTTGGTCAGAGTAGTAATTGTGACTGTTCCATCGAGCTTCAGGTCGCCATCGACTTTGAGGACGCGTGCGGAAGCGGCGCGGATTGCGAAAGGCGCGGGCGACACCCGCATCCTGGGGCGAATCTCCGAGCCGCCTTCCGGCGTCACGCCAAGCCAGAACGTGTCTGCGCCGTCCGCTCCAGATAGCGCGACATCCGCCGTCGTCGCGAAATAGCCTTCGGAGTCTGTTGCGATTGTTATCTGCGCCGACCCGGCTACGGTAGATGTCGTTTCCCCCGTGTAAACATTGAGCGTCGCCGCCTTTGTCGTGCTCACGACAGGCGCTCCGTCGCTCCCCAAGTACCGGCCTTCATACGTAAAACTCTCGGCGCGCGCCGTGATAACGGCAGAAACCACCGCCGCCGTCATCGCCAAGGGCAATCCCATTTTTCTCGCTTTCATTTCCAAATCTCCTTTCTGCTCTCGCTTACCAGCCGAAGTCATAAGACGTGACATAATAATTCCGTTCATCCGCGGGAATCGACGAGCCTTTTGGATAGAAACCAACATAAGGATAGCAAGGATATCCACGTACGTATGGATTGGACCAAAGGATTACAGCCGCATCGGTTGTCGTATTATCTGGAACAAGAAGCACGCTGGTCTCGCACTTGTCGACAGGAATGCCATTCAGAATCTTCGTGCTGTTTACCGATGAAAAGGTCAGACTAGAGTCATCGGGGCAGGTAATCGAAACCGTGCCTGCGCTCTGGAGCGAGTTGGACACTACGAGAGTCGCGACCGTGGCGTTGCCGATATTGACGGTATCGGCGATGAGCCTGTCAGCCTTGAGCGATTCGATGCGCTCCGCCGACACGGCGCTCAGGGCGCGCGGGACGGCGGCGAGCTTCTGGCGCGGCAGGAGTTCGTCGTAGTTCTCTACGGAAAGGCCGATCCAGAAATCGGTGCCGCCCGACGCGAATGCGTCGGAGAGCGATTCATACTGCTGCAAGGCGTCGCTTTGGCTGCCGTGGGAATCGGAAAGAGTGACGTTGAACGAGCCGTCCGCCTCGACGCGCACTGGGAGTGTGCGCCCCCAAAGCGGCTGTCCGCCCGTCGCGCGGTTGTAGAGGCGGAACGACATGGGCTTGGGGAGGCGCGTCTCGATCTGCGCACCGTCCGCCCGCTCAAGCCTGCCGCTGTAGGCGAACTTGGCCGGCACGTCCGTCGTCGCCTCGGCCGCGCCGGCTATCGCCACAGCCGCCGCCATTGCCATCGCAAACCTGATTCCTGCTTTCATAAGTTTCATTGTCTTATTCTCCTTCCTTGATGACTGCGGCGTCTGTGACGCGCTTGAGCGAGAAGAGGCCGCGCATTCTTATCCTTTCCTTGCGGAGCCCGTCGAGATACCAATCCGCCGCGCCGAAGGTGATTTCTTCGGGCAGCGTGGCCCTGGTCGAGACTCCGTTGTCGTCGCGCCACGCGAGAATGATCGTGTTGGTGACGGAAAACATCTCCGGCTTTACAGGTCCGATGAAGTTGTCGAGGACGTCGCCGGAGGGTGTCGCGCCCGAATAGTCGGCCTGCTTGCCGTCGTGGTCGGGGTGCCACGCATGGCGGAACGGGTTCTCCTTGGAGTCTGCGGCGACGGTGAAGCGGAACGTCGCCTCGCGGCCGAACTCCGGCGCGGAGGTGTCGGTATTTTCGCCGGCCGTGACTGCGCGGTTCGCCGTGTCGATGAATATGGAGGAGAGTCGCCGCGCCGCGACGCCGCTCGGCACATCCGGCAGGTCCTTATACAAGGTAGTGCGCATCGCGCCCGTGGAATCCGCCTCCTGCGCCGCCGCCACGCGCTGCAGGAGCGTCATCGCGCCCGCGCTGTCGACGTGAAGGAGCATCGTAGCGGAGAGCGGCTTTGCGACAGACATGAGGTTCCCCTCCTTGTCCGCGACCTGCGCGATCTTGAGCGAGCCGACCCAGAGTCCGGCCGGGAAGGCGGCGTTGTCTTCGTCGTATGCGTCCGGCGTCGCCGTGACAGGCAGGCGCACGCGCATCTTCGTTCCGCCGAGGTCGCGTATCGCGAGCACCGAGCCGTAGGTCAGGCCGGAGTCAAGGTCGCTCTTGTCGCACCGGAACACGAAGCGCCGCGTCGCGCCAGCCTCAAGCGTCGCGTTTGTGCTTGTGAACGCCTCCCACGTCGAGTAGCGGCTCACGTCCGTACTTTGGCTGTAGATATAGAGCGGAACGGGCGTCTCGCCCGTTTTCGCCGAGGCTTCCAGAGTGAGCGAAATCTCGCGATTGGTCGTGGAGGCGTTGTGGACGGAGAACGAGGCGAGGCTTATGCCGGACGGGAACGCGAGTCCCTCCTCGAGCCCCGTCTCCACTTCCAGGACGCCCGGCCAGTCGCCGGCGGCCTCGCTCTCGAAGGCGTATGCCTTGCCGCCAGTAAGCTTGGGGTTGGGCTTGAAGACGTTGAGCTGCGCGATGCTGGGGGCCTCTGGCTTCTCGCCGAAGATCTTGTACGGCCTTTGCGCATTCTTTACGCCGCACGGCGCGTCGCCGAAGTACGTCTTGGCCGCGACCTCCTCGCCCGCCGGAATCGCAACGGGCGCGTATGTCGCAAGCCCTCCGTCCGCCGAGACCTGCCAGCTCACGCGCGGCGTCTGCGGCACGCCAGTGAACGTCTTTTCGCAGTCCTGCGTCGCATACACGAAATAGACGAGTCCGCCAATCACCTGCCCCATCGTCGAATGCGTAGGGTCTTCGATATCCCAGACGAGATGCGAAACGGCGTGGCGCGTAGTATCCGTGCCTTGCGCGGAGAGCTGCGCCGTCGCGGAATACACCGTCGAGCGGTAGCACGTCGCCTTCGTCACAGGCAGCGACGACCAGAACCCTTGCGCGCCCGAGTCCTCGGGCGTCGATTCGATATATACCGCGTTCCACCCCTTTGAAAGGGATAGCGTCTCTTCGATGTGGCTCGCATGCGCGGCGAAGGCCGCCGACAGCGCCAGCACTATTGCCGCTGGCAGGGCGGCGTGTCCCCGCGCCGCCGCATCTGGTTGGAATCGCCCCATTACTTAACCTCCACTTTGTAGAACATCTGTGTCGCATCGGGCATGGGCGTCACATAGAGCTCCGCCACGCCGACGTCTTCGTCCTCCGCATATTCGGTCCCGGCGGCGTAGGTCGTGCGCTGCCGCTCGGCATCCTCGCTATCGACACTGAACTTCTGCGTCGCCCAGTCGGGATTCGTCAGCGTCGTCGCGCTCTTGAGCGCATAGACGTGTCCGCCAACATACTCGAACGCCAGCATGTTCGATGTCTTGCCGACACTGAACGACGTCACCCGCAGGTAGTCGCTTGCGTCGAACGGATTGGTGCCGGCCATGAACTCCTTGTAGTTGTCCTGGCCGTCTCCGTCCCAGTCGGCATTGGCGCTGTATTCGCTGTGGCCATACTCGTCCATCAGCGCGGCTATGTTGGCCAGGTAGTCCTCGGGAATGCAGACCTTCTCTTCGCCGGAGTAGGGGAACTCCATGGATTTTGCATAGCGGATAGAGCAGTTGGTCACGGCCGAAGCGCAGAGAACAGGCGGAAACTTTTCCGATGCGGCCGCGCGCACGCCCTGCCGGCTGCGCACGACGCAGACGGGCGCATCGCCCACCGCCGCCGCCGTTGCCGTCGCGCTCGTCGCGACCGGCACTTCAAGGCGGAAGTTCACGCCTTCGCCGTCGGGATCCGTGACCGTCGCGACCGCGAGGATGTTGCCGTTCGTCGAGACGGCCTCGATGGTCATCTCGTCCTCGGCAGTAATTGCCCGGTTGTCGTACCGGTTCAAAGTGCCGGCGTAAACGTAGGTGCCTATGGGGAAGCTCACCGCCTGCACCGCCGTCGCCGCCAGCACAGCCGTCAGCGCCAACATCGTCTTCACTGCTTTCTGCATCGTCTTATCCTTCTTGCATGAGCCCCCGCCATCCAGTAGCCAGTGCAACGCTCTTTGCGTAGCCCTGTGCTGACGAAGCTTTCTTGGTTGTTGTCGGTATTATAGCGAGGTAATTGCAAACCCCTCTTCGCGAGACCGACGCGGCAAGCCGCCTGACTTGCTGACACACGTTGGCAGACTTTCGCAACCGAAGAATCAAGCATCAGTATTATAGCATTTTCGCAGACTTTCCACAAGGGGGCTTTTGGTTCTGGAGTTTACCCATTTTGGGGAAACTGTCGTTGCTCTCCCGACTTCCGCGCGGCATTGAGAAGAAAAAAGTCGCCCCTCTCTGGACGGTTTTAGGGTATAATACCCAATGCCAAAACAAACCACA
>Ga0265298_10010207_pt1 | contig 11130 bp, 19 predicted proteins | sample AusTroGonzalo_MG_3_FD_193486 | JGI IMG/M metagenome (GOLD analysis project Ga0265298, IMG submission 193486) | Bovine rumen microbial communities from tropical cattle in Woodstock, Queensland, Australia - Gonzalo_01 | ecosystem: Host-associated > Mammals > Digestive system > Stomach > Rumen ...
CTAACTTCTGTTCAAGGTCTGCAATCTTTACATCTTGATCGTTTATTACATCAAGAAGTTTGTTGTTTTCCTGTTCAAGTTCTTTTGCACCTGCAAGATAGGCTCGTTTTAAGTCACTTGGCAAGAAATAAGAATGATTGTCTATAACAACAGAAGGTGGATTTGAGAAAACATATTCTTCTGCTTTTTCTTCTAATGTCATGATCTAACTCCTTTCGATAAAATTCCGATTATGTATCCAAGCATAAAAGTAAACAGGGCGGTCAAACAAAATATTGCTATTTTCATTTTGCTTCCTCCTGCTTTGCTGCTCTTACTATGGCTCGTGGGTTGTAGAATTCATCCCACATGTCTTTGTTCTCCCGGTAGTACTTACGGCTGTATGCGTTTATCTTTTCCCGGTTCCTTTTGTAGTATTCACGGTGTTCCTCCAGGTGGGTTCTGTAGTATTCCCTCTGGTAGCGTCTGTTCTGGAGCTTGTGAGTTTCCCGGTAGGTTTTCATGTACTCCTTCATGTATGCTCTGCGTTCCTGCTTTGTCATTCTTCTTCCTCCTCATCTTCTTCATCCGGGATGTCTGCTTTATCGAGGAAGTCCTCTGCGTTCTTGCCGGTTCTCTCTTCCAGTTCGCGCTTTCCTTTGCATGGTGGTACTCGTATCATCATTTATCCTCCTTTGTGTATTCCTGGGTCAGCAGGATGTTTTCGTGGATCCGTACGTCCTGGGCCAGGAGCCGGAGCTCTCGGTCCATTCGTTCGTTCTTCTCATAGGCTGCTCGGTTGATTTCCGTCTGCCTTTCATCAAGCTGTTTTATCTGGCGCTCGTTTCTGCATTGGCCGAGGAGCAGAAAACTGAAGAGCAGAATAAAGCAGCTATTTAATAAAACTATCAGCCTGTCTCGCTCACTCATGTTTCTTCTCCTGGTCCTGGATTCTGCACTGCATCTCGTCCAGGTAATAAATTTTATATGTTCCTGGCTCCGCTACCGGTTTGCCGCTCTCCAAAATGTCATAGAGCTTCTCGGTGCTTATTCCGAAGTGTGCCTTTACTTCATTCTGGCTTTCAAAGGTTTTGTTTTCTCCGTCATCTCCTATCGCGATGTACTTTTTCATTTTTTCGTTTGCCTCCCACTTTGTTTCAAACTCATCAGTGACCGTTGTCGGTTCTGTTCCCTCTTTGAAAAACTTATCAAGGTCGACGTAATCCACGATCTTGTCTACCTTGCGGTGGTAGAAAAGTTCAAACTCTACGCGCAGGAAAAGGTAACCGGTGAAGCTCTTAGTTATTACAAACTCCGGGCGCAGCATCATCTGCTCGACCATGTACGTTGCTGCATTTGCCGCCTTGCATTCCTTGTCAAACTGCGAGAGGTTCTCGACTCGTTTGTTCTTCTTGGCTATCGTGTTGATGTACTTGGCCGCGATAGTCTTTAGGATTTCGTACATGGGCTTGAGCGCTTCCTGGTTGCCTTCGTTCCTGTACTCGTACTGTAAGCTCATGAGCTTCTGGTTGTCGCTCCTGGGATCTGAATACCAGCGCAGCTCTATCTTTTTGCCTTTGGCGTTGTACTCCGGTATTTCCGGTAAGTCGTCAAATAACGGCTGCTGTATTGCTTTCTCCAGGTACTCCTGCCAGTCCACTTTTTTTTTCCTCCCACCCAAACTTTTTTATTTACAGTAGACCTCTAAGAAGGTTTCTACCGTGATGTCCGCCTTCTTACACCGCGGGCATTCGTAGTGTTTTGTTATGATGTCGCGTTTTCCAGCTTCATCCCATTTTGCCGTGACCACTTCAAAGAGCGGCTGCATAAACTCTTTGTAATCTTTTCCCTGGCTGTTGAGCTCTTTGAAACAAAACGGACAGTATGTATACTGGGTTTCTCCGCTCATCTGCTTTCGTGATATAATCTTTGGGTTTGCCATATCAGCCTCCTGTTATCTGCTCGTAGTCGAATTGTCTACCGCATTTGTTGCAGACGTATTTCTGCAGCGTGTTTGAATACTCCATGGCCTTTTCGTGACAGACCGGGCATTCCTGCTGCCATTTCTTTGCTTGTGGCGGCGGTGTTCCTCCGGTTGCCTTGCGGTCTATGAAGTTCTCCGGATCGTAATTCGCGGGTAGAAAGTCTATAAAGTTTTTGAAGGTGACGAACCGTTCAAAGCTGTACTTCCCAGTTATGAAGCTCCGCGGATCGTTTACGGTCCTTGCGTAGTTCTCTGCCGCTCCGATTACGTCATCAGAATGCAGACCCGGATGGTTCGTGTGTATGTATGCCATGCCGTTTTTGAAATCGCGTTGTAAAAAACTTATAAAGTTTGACCTTGCGCATGGTAATCCTGCATTTTTGAAAATTTCAAATACTTTTTGTGCGTAGGCCTGGAGAGGGGGAGATTCTTTAATCGGCAGCTTTGGTGCGTCAGATTCATTCTCAGTCTCAATTTCATTATCAAATTCATTAACATATTCAAATTCAATATCACCAGCCGGTGTTTCGTTTTCGGTCTCCGACATTGCTTTGTCGGTGTCCGACGACTCGTTCTCGGTGTCCGGTGTTTTTTGAGCTTTGTTTCTGTTCTGCTTAAGGTTTGCGCATTTCTTTTCGTAGGTTCCAATGTCTGCATCTATGCGGCGCTGGATTTTAATCCAGGCGGTCTTTTCAAAGCCTGTAAGCTCTGGCACGATTCCGTGGATTCCGTAGTTGTATACGTACATTAAGAATTGTGCTTTTGCTTCGTCCGGTAAGTCCTCGATATACTCTGCGTGCATTACAAATGTTTCACGTTGTGCTTCCATGCTTCCCACCTATTTAAATTTCCTTTTTTCTCTTGCCAGGACCTGTTCTGCAATCTTTAGGCATTCTCCCTGGTCGTATCCTATGTTGCATTCCTGGTTGCATTTAAGGCTGCAAACAATGGCGATATTCTCCGGCGCGTCTATAATCCAGCTTCCCCATTTGGCGCGGTTCATCTGTGTGTTCGCGATCCGGTGTGCTCCCTGCCATGTGGAAGGCGTGAGCGTTTTTCCGCAGACTTCACAAACTCCACCGCTTTTGGCTAGCTGGATCTGACGCTGTTCCATTTGAGCCTGGTTCATGCGCTCTCCTTTGCGAGCTTTATGCCAGCGCTTCGTCTCTGGGTGTTTTCCTTGTGTGTTATGTATCGCAGGTTGGTCCAGCTGTTGTTTCTGGCGTTTCCATCGATGTGGTCGAGTTCTGTTCCTTCTGGAACCTCGCCGATAAAATACCAGGCTACGAGCTGGTGAATGTAAAGGCCGCGGCGTACTCCGTCGACATCCTTTATTTTTGTCTTGAGGTATCCTTGTCCTCTCTGGCTAGAGTATGTTGCCAGCGGAGCCTTTGTGTTGACGTTTCGGATATTTCCCCATGAGCTTATTTCGTACTTTCCTGTAAAAGAAAAGCCTTTAAACTTGATTATTTGTTTCCATTGTTCCTGGGTCTGTTTCATTCGTTTACCTCCCGTAGAATGATTCCCATCTGCGCTGCGAGGACGTGGCTTGCTTCTATGAGCTTTGCGCATTCCTCTGTGTTGCACTTTGTTTCGCGCTTTGGTACGACATGGCCCGCTATCGTCTCGAAAGGGTAGCCCATCTGCTCTACGGCGATCATCTTCACGCAGTATTTGATTATTTCGTAATCATTCCCGGTTGCTTCGCAGATCTGCATGATGTGGCCGTTCAAATGATGATTCTGTGATTTGGGTCCTGTCGTTCGTGGTGAATAAGGACGCGACAAGGTTACCGATACGTAGTCGTTGTTTTTGTCGCGGCAAAGCCGGAGCACCTTGCGCAGAGCTTCCTGGAGTTCGGGTTCTCTTGGAACCTCAAACGCTATGAGTCCGCGCTGGTCTATTCTTTTCATTGTTACGGTAACTCCGGCCATGTCTTATCTCCTAGAAAACATCAAAGGTTTGTTGTGCGCCTTCTTCTTCCTTTTCTGTTACTTTCTCTGCTTTGCCTTTGGCTTCGTCGTGTATTGCTTTGGCATCTTCAAAGTAAGTTCCCATTCGTTTGTCTACTTCGCTGTTCAGATATTCGATAACCTGGGCAGCGGTTCGTTCTTTGCGCCAGCCTGCTACTTTGCTTTTTTCTTCCGTGAACATTGGTTTTCCGTCCGGGTACTTTGCATCGAGCAGATGTTTGATTGTGTCGTGCTCTTCCTTTGTATCCGGTCCTCCGGCGGGTCCGTTGTTCTGCTTCTGGGCAGGCACGTCGCGATTGTTTCCCCTCGTATCACTTGGTGCCTTTTTTCCGTCTACGTCCTCGTCGCTTGAGATTCCAAGCATTGCGCAGAGTGTGTAGCGTTTCATGTAGGTAATGGCTGCGCCCAGGTTCTGGGCTGCGTTTCCCTTTGCAAGTTGTACCGGTGGGAGAGGTGTCGTATCCTCGATCCATTCTCCCGATGAGTGAATGAGGCGTGTTGTGATTGCCGGTTGGTTTCCTTCCAGGGTCGAGAGCATCTGAATAAAACCGAGGCCGTGTCTCTTCAAAATCGGGCGAATGTATGAGATTACTGTATCTAAGTCTGTGTAGTTGTATCCGTATCCGACCTTATCTTTTGGCAAAGTTGCAAACTCTGATTGAGCTTCTACAAGGCTCTGCAGCAGGGTGTTTGTTTTTTCTGTCTGTTTCATTAGTAGTCTCCGTATTCGTAGTCGTCGTCCTGGCTCTGACCTTTGTCTTTGCCGCCGAGCAGCTGGATGTCGTTTGCATTGATGATTACGCGGCTTTTCTTCTGACCGTCTTTTTCCCATCGTTCCTGTTTAAGATATCCGTCGACTCCGATCTGCTTTCCTTTTGTAAGGTAAGGCTTGAGGTTGTCTGCCTGCTTTCCGAATACCTTAACGTCGAAGTAGTTAGCTTCGTCGTACCATTGTCCGTCCTGGCCTTTGGTGCTTCTGTTGATTGCAAGTGAAAGACTGGCGATTGCCATTCCTCCCGGTGTGTATGTAACTTCTGCATCCTTTGTAAGGCGGCCTATCATTGTTACTCTGTTTATATCTGCCATTGTTGTATCTCCTAAAAAACCGGAGCACCTCGAGGGGCGATTCTTCCCTCAAGGGTGGTATGCTCCGTTGACCGTCTTTCCGGTCTGTCCATCCAAATTGTAATTATCTTGCGCTTCGTTTTTACCCACGAAACCGAGGTTTATTTTTCGCCCATACGGGTTACTTACGCTGTCAGTTCCTGGTCCTCGTTCTGCTTGACACAATCGTGGTAAAAGTTGCAGAATTCAGAGCAGGGGCAGTAATCCTGGCATTTCTTCGATTCGCCTGGTCGCTCCTGGACGTAAAGACCACCGGCTTTTTTCCCGTCATCTTCTCTTACCAAAGATTGGATATAAAGCTCTGCGCTCTGGTTGTCGTCACACAATTTGAGCGCGGTCTTTCGTCCTTCTTTCATTACTGCGTATTTAGTAGCCGTAGCCCAGCGTTCTTCTTCGCTGCATGGAGCGATGTCGTCATCGCCGAGCTTGTAGGCTTCTGTTACTGATTTAATCTTTGCGTGGATCCGTTTTTCGGTTTCTTCCAGGTCGTAGTCTGTTACGTCAAACTCATAGATGAAAACCGGTTTTTGAGGGTAGTCGCTCTTGCGTTTGGCTTCTGTCTTTGAGTGATCCTTGAGCAATGCTACAAATCTGCAGCGTTTTACCTTCAGTCCGCTCTGTTTCATAAGCCATGCGTAGGTCAAACCCTGCGCTTTCCAGTCTTTGAAGTCTCCGTGTATTACCTTCCAAACCGAGGCGGTTTTCCAATCCTCGAGTAGTTCGTGCTGCATGTCGTATCTGTCGACTCTTCCGGTTACCTTCCACTCGTCTACGTCTACGCTGAATGCTTCTTCTTTGAATGCGTCATCCTCGCTCTTTTCCATTACTGTGTGGAAAGCCGAGCCGAATGTGGCCCATACCAAGTCTGCGGCATCCTGTTCGAGCTCTTCAAAGTGTCTATCGTATAAAACGATTTCTTTGTCTCCTTTGAGGAGTGTTGTGGCACTGAGTGTGCCGGCGGGGTTGTGTCTTACATTTGACACAAAGTTTACGAAAGCCTGGGGCATGTTCATCTTGTTAGTTGTTACCATTTTCTGCCTCCGGTTCTTTCTTTGGTGTTTCTGGCTGGATTAATAACATCCAGCTGCCGTCTGCATGGCGTTCTGCTCTAATGATGCGCCAGCCTGGTTTTTCGCTGTAGCCTGCTAAGGCTCCGGCGATGTCCTTAAGTTCGTTATCCATATTGATAACCTCCTTGTTTGTTTTTTCCGCTTATGCGGTAAACCGCGGCCGAGGAGTTGCACCTCACCGGTTCGCGCGACCGGTTACTTTTCCGCAGTTGTCAGCTCTCCAGTAGTCACCTTCAAAACGCCTTTGCTTGACCTCCTTGACGTTTTTAATGCAGGGTTTCCCTAGGCCTCCTGCATCGGCTCTATCTATAGGTGCGGCCAGGAGTTGAACCTGGCGAGCTCTCTGATGGTTTATTGGGTGGAGCTCCATGGGGACCCTGCGCACCGGATTTTTCTATTGGTTCGCCTTTTCTCTAAGGTAAGCGAGCACCTTTTCGGCTTCTGTCTGGTTCTTTGTTTCGTAGATCTTCTGACCGTTGTTTTCTACGGCGTACACCTTTTTGTTCTTTCGGATCACCATATTTGCTCTCCTGTCTAACCCTGCAGCTTTCAATTGAAATCCTATTGCAGCTTTGCGGTAGAATTTCTCCAGCAAGGGTTCGCCTTTTTTGTGATAGGCTTCCATTTTGTTTTTGCAGGCTTGTGCCTTTTCTTCGTAGTCCTTTTTCATACGCCCTCCCGCGTTAAAAAAGAAAACCCAGCGAATGCTATCTTTTCGCTGGGTTAGAAAACTTCGTGAGAAGTTCACGGCCAGAGCCGTGAGTTAAGATAGCAAGAACTCGCGGCTCTGTTCTTGCCTCTACTTTAAAGGGTTAATTTGATAGTGTCAAGTAAAATTTTTAAAGTAGAGGGTTTTTTTGTAATTTTTTTTCTTAATTTCATTCTAAGGCTACTTTTCTTTGAAGTCAAATAAAATTGTCAGATTACTTGATTAATTTTTAATTTTTCTTTAAGTTTTCGGCGGGTGGGAAATCTCATAAAAATAGGGGTTTTCTATGACGTGCTATCAGTCCATTCAAAAAAGAAAAGCATACTACATCCCGCTCTGCTGCTCCGGTCAAATCTCTATTTCAAAATGTGCAGAAATCTTAAACCTGGCGCCGGTCAATGTCTGGCGACTAAAAAAGCGCTACCGTGAAAAAGGCGACGCCGCTTTTGTTAATGGCCATAAGGGTTTAGTCTATCAAAAAAAGAAATACTCAGACGAGCTTCGTTCTCAAATCGTCCGGCTCTACCAGGAACATTGGGTCGATTCTCCGTTCGCTACCTTCTGCGAGCAGCTTCCTCTTTGTCACGATCTTGATGTTCCTTATCATGTGGTCCGGGAGGTTCTTTGTGCTGCCGGTATAAAACCTCCCAGGTCCTGGTCTACCAAAGAAAAACAAATGCATAAACCTCGCGATGAACGGCCGCGGGAGGGAGAGCTTGTTCAAATGGACGGCTCCTGTCATGACTGGTTTATGAACGGGCTTTATGAAACAATCCACGGCGGTATCGACGATGCTACGCATAAAGTCGTCGGTCTTTACATGTGCCTCAATGAGTGCCGCCTGGGCTATAACGAAGTTCTCCGGCAAACGTGGAAACACTACGGGGTTCCAGGCTCTTATTACATTGACCGGCATTCGTCCTTTGTCCGCTCCGTCAGAAAGAAAAACCGGACGCTCGGCCAGCGCCTGCTTTACTCAAAAAACGAAAGTACGCATTTTAATGACCTATGCGATGAATTGTCCATTGAGGTAATCCTGGCGCTCTCCGCGCAGGCAAAGGGTCGCATTGAGCGCCTGTGGCAGACGCTGCAGGGTAAGCTTCCGTATATTTTCCGGTACCTTAAGATCCAGGATATCGACTCCGCTAATGCTTTTCTAGCGACCTGGCTTGATTCGTTCAATCGTAAGTATGAAAGGCTCGCAAAGTGTGAAACAAAGGCATGGCGCTCTCTCCCTGCTGATTTTGACTTTGACTACAAGCTCTCCGTCAAGTTCTCTTGTCGCACCGATTCGTCCGGGTACTTTATGTTCCATGACTGCGATTTCCGCCTTATTGCTCCGTCCAGGTCTTATGTCGACTTCGAGCTTTGCCTGTCGGAGCAGTTCGGGATCCGCGCTTACATGCATGGCCGTTGGTATCCGGTCGAGCTTGCAGTCGGGTATCTGCAGGACGTCCGTGGCGATAAAATGCCGGCGGTAGAGAAGGACCTTATCGGTCGCTTCCTGCTTTCGGATCTGCATTGCGACTATGCGTGATTTCTGAAGTACTCCAGCTCTCTGTATGTCGGATGTCCGTGGCGCTTAGGTTCTTCTGTGAGTTTAGGAAGCGGTTTTACTTTTATGTTCAAGGGTGGCAAATATATAATCAAAGTACTTTGATAATGTACTTAACGCCTTTTCGTTTACCATGAGTGGTGTCACAGAGCCAGTATTTCTTGAATAAATATTATATTGACCATAATAATTACCATTTGCTGCAAGATTACTCGTTGATTCTGGTTTAGTATAACTATGAGTATGACTTTGCATTTGGTCGTCCTTAAACTCTCCGACCGGAAGGAATTACAAAACCTTTATAATAAACTTAACACCTTTACGCTTACCACGGTTATGGCCAGTAGGGTTATTCATTGTAGTTCCCTGCAAAGATGAAGGACTATCTACATAAGGACTTTTAAAAGCATAGCTTGCATCTCTTGCAGATACGTTATTATTACTGCCGCTATATCCCCAGCTCCCGAAAAAATCATAATATGTATGATTATGACTTCCTATTTTTTCGTCCTTAAACTCACCGACCGTATAAACATCATGGGATGCAATTGAGTCGCTGTCGTTTTGTCCTGCTCCTACGAGGGCGACTTCCCTGGTGTCTGGAAGGTAGAAGTGTGTGCTGTCTGCGGATCCGAATACTTCCAGCATTTTCTGGGCGCCGATATAGTGTGTATCAAAATAATTAAAGAGTTTCGGGTAATCAGCGCGGAGCAGGCTCTGGTGTTCGCATGCGAACCATCCGTAGTCGAGTGTGTCTGTAAAACTTGGCTTGATAGTTGCAATGTTTCCGCCTTCAACAGTTCCGTCTGCGTGGATTGCGTGTCGGATAGATTTGAGTACGATCGGGTCATTCACAATGATAAACTCGGCACCGTCGTATAAGAGTTCCAGTGTTGTTCCTGCGTCCAGGTATCTGTATACGGCACTTGCATCTTCCCATGAAATCTTGGCGGCCGTGAAGTTCGACAAGACTCCGTCTTTGTAAACTTTTACCGGCAGCGACAGGCTGTTGTATGAAATCGCGAGCCCTGTTGATGTGTCGCTTCCTGCAATTGCCGCAGTAAATAAAACGCGGATTGTGGCGCCGCTTACTAGGAGCGGTCCTGCTATTGTTGTGCTGCTGGCTGTGAGGAATGTCGAGCTTAATCGCATTGCTGTGAGAAGCTGGTTGTTTGTTGCTTCTGCAGCTGTAATTCCAAAACTTGCGAGTACGCTGTTGATTTCTTTTTCTACGCTGTCGAGTCCTTGGTTTAAGTCTGTAATTCCTTTTGAGTTCTTGTTCCAGGCCCAGTTCATCCATTCTGCTGGCAGGACGTCGCTCTGCTGGAAACCGTTTGTATATTTTGCACCGCCGTTGTCTGGCATTACCTTTGTGGCGTTGTCTCCGAATACCGGATAATTCTCAAATGTTTGTGAAGGTATCATATTCTATTCTCCCTGGTCTGAAGTTATAAGTACTTGCGGTTCTGTCGCGATTCGATAGAACAGCTGTGTTAAAATCCATATGTTCTTGTAGCCGATGTTTTCTGCAAACTCGATTACTATGTCTCCGTCTGCATTAAAGCTCAGCGTGTAATTGTCGCTTAGGTTCTTGGCGATTAAATCTACCGACTTGAGTGTTACTCCGTACCTTTTGAGTTGGGCTATGGATTTCAGAAACTTTCTATAAGTTCCTGTATCCATATAGTTCGTCTCGTCCGGTACAATCGTGGAAAGCTCACCACCGATCTGCGAGTTTACCGAGGCAAGACCTATCTCTTCGTCTGTCTGAAGAGGCAGAGTTCCCAGGAGGAGGATGTTCTCTGCGTTGAAACCTTCCGGTACTACCGGTCGTGGGTACCCGATAATAAGACCGATATTGTCGAGCTCCGTGTCGTCTGCGGTGTCTATGCTTAATCCGTGGAGGTATGACTCTATAGCCTGCGCATCTGAGAACCTTTCATTTACCGCCTGGCCGTTTGCAGAAATAACCGGGCCGTTCATCTGGCTTGGGTACAGTCTGTTTGGTGTTATGGCCATTCTTTAGTCCTCCAGCTGCTCTACGCTGATTGTTCCGTCCGTAACGCGAGGGATTTCATTTGCGTTCATTTCGAGTACGTCATCCCATGTAACTCCGTCCTTGCTTATTTTTGCGTAGGCTACTTGGGTGTACAAACAGTTTACGAACGGAGCGCATGTTAGAACCTGGGTTACTGTTTCTCCGATCTGCCAGTTGGCGCTTGCGTAGATTAAGTCCTTTTTAATCTGGTTTTCTACGTTTACTCCGGCATCCGCATTCTTCTCGAGATAAATCTTGATATAAATGTTTGCCTTCTTCGCGTCGTCGTACTTGATTGGGATTGCCTGTCCGCTTGATGTTATCCAGTCCTGCGAATGCTTAGGGTCCGGGCTTCCTGGAATTGCCGGGTTCATATTGTACACGGTGTCAACGTTTGTGATTTCCTGGTCGAGTGCTGTAATTCCAAGAGCAGGCACTTCGTATTCTCCCCATTCGGTACATGTAAATCCTACGTCCTGTGAGGTACCGGCTGCTATGGTTGTGGCTGAGTCAATTTCGAATACATGGCCGTCGTAGGTTACTGTCGTTTCTGCTGGCAGCACGGCATTTCCGTCTGCCTTTGCCGTTATCGTTACGACCACTGTCGAGTAGGTTCCTTCTGCGTTTGCGTCGTTCTGTGTTGGTGCGTTCATGTATTCTGCGTAGGTTTCTGCGATTTTGTCGCTAGATCCAAGTA
>Ga0265298_10010208_pt1 | contig 11129 bp, 9 predicted proteins | sample AusTroGonzalo_MG_3_FD_193486 | JGI IMG/M metagenome (GOLD analysis project Ga0265298, IMG submission 193486) | Bovine rumen microbial communities from tropical cattle in Woodstock, Queensland, Australia - Gonzalo_01 | ecosystem: Host-associated > Mammals > Digestive system > Stomach > Rumen ...
TGCACTACAAGAACGTGATGGGGCGCTATCCGCATAATGCACACCGCAAGGTGCGTACCATCGCGCTGGCCAAGGACGGTAAGGTGTGGGCTGGTTCTACCGACGGCATCCTGATTATGCAAATCCGCAACGAGAAGATTACCATCGAGGAGATGCAGTCGCCTGAGCGTATGGAAGACGGACTGATGAGCTACGACATCGTGAACCTGCTGGCCGATAAGAAAGGTAACATGTGGGTGGGTACGAACAGTGGCGGTTTGAGTCGTACTGACGGACACGACGAGAACGGTGCTTGGAAGTTCAAGAACTACGGCATAGCCGACGGTCTGCCCTCCGAGGAGATACGCAGCATCGCCATCGACGAGCAGGACAACGTCTGGTTTGCTACCGACCACATGCTGGGTTCGCTGAACACCAGCAAGGGCATCTTCAGCAGCTTCTCGAATCTGGACGGTGTCGACGAGACCATGTGTTCAGAGAGTGCTGCCGTAACCACTAACAACGGCAAAATTCTGTTTGGCACGATGTACGGCTTCTACACCATCGACCGCAAGAAACTGCAAACCTCGACAGGTTCGCTGTTGCGCCTGCGCATTACCGACTTCTATCTGGACGACAAGCTGATGAGTCCACGTCTGGACAGCACGTTCCAGAAGTACATACCAGAGACGATGGAGGTAGAACTGCCGCATTCAGGCAGTACGATAGCCTTCCACTTTGCTGCCCTGAACTATTCGCTGCAACACCGTATCCAGTATCAATATATGATGGAGGGACTGGACGACGACTGGCAGAATGCCGATAAGACACGTACGGCTACGTATGAAGACATGCCTTACGGCGAATATACGTTCAAGGTGAAGGCCTTCCTGCTGGAATCGCCCGAAGCCTACGACATGCGTACGGTTCGCGTGGTGGTGCCCCCACCCTTCCTGTTGTCATCGACAGCTGTCTGGATATATCTGGGCATCATAGCCCTACTGGGCATCGGCTTCATGATATGGTACCAGAACAAGCTGCGTCGTCAGAAGCAAGCGGAAGAAACTGGGGACTCCAAGGCGGAAAGCGCTGATAATGACGAGACTATGCAGCAGATAGAAGCCGAGAAAGCCACGGAGCCGGAACAAGAAGTGACGGACGAATATGAAATAATGGAAGAATAATTTGGAAGTTTAAAAAATAATCACTATCTTTGCAAACAGAACAGGGAGCTGTGCCGGTTCGATCGGGATACTCATCAAATTACATCGAAAACCGAGTTTTCTCCTCTTGTTGATGGCGGGCCACAATAAAAGCCGAAAGGCCGGTGGATTACAAAGACAGAGGGTGCTCAAATCTTTTAACAAAGGAGTTTTCATCACATCACCGGGCGGCATCCCTTTTCTTTAGTGAATAGTGAATAGTGAAAAGTGAATAGTTTATGTTTTCAGGCATCATTGAAGAGTTTGCTACGGTTGTAGCCATTCAGAAAGACAGAGACAATATTGATTTCACGTTGCGCTGCTCGTTTGTCGACGAGTTGAGCATCGACCAGAGCGTAGCCCATAACGGCGTATGCCTGACAGTGGTACGCATTGAGAACGGCACGTACGTGGTGACAGCTATGAAGGAGACGCTGGAGCGTTCGAATCTGGGTCTGCTTCAGGTGGGCGACAAGGTAAACGTGGAGCGTTCCATGCTGATGAACGGACGTCTGGACGGACACATCGTTCAGGGACATGTGGACGAGACAGCCCGTTGTACCGCTGTGGAAGATGCCAACGGTTCGACGTATTTCACCTTCGAGTATAAAGAGGACCTTGAGATGGCCCGCAACGGCTATTTCACCGTCGACAAGGGTTCCGTCACCGTCAATGGTGTCAGCCTTACCGTATGCAATCCCACACGTAACACCTTCCAGGTGGCCATCATCCCCTACACGATGGAGCACACTAATTTTCAGGATATCAAGGTGGGTACCGTCGTGAACCTTGAATTCGACATCATCGGCAAGTATATAGCCCGTTTGCAACAGTTGTAATATCGACATTTGTTAAAATAACTATAAATCGGCATTTCTTATCGAAGATTTGCCGATTTATTTCTATTAACCGCGAGAAAACTTCCATTTTATTTTTTAGTTTCGTCGATATTATTTACCTTTGCATCGACAAAATAGCTATTTTAGCGATAAAACATAAAAGGTATATATGAAGAAAATGATTTTGTTTATGGCAGCGTCATGTTGCCTAAGCATGCATGCACAGAAAAAGTGGACGCTTGACGAGTGCATCAACTATGCTATGGAGAACAACTTGACGCTGAAGGCATCGAAGTTGAAACAGCAGAGTGCACAGGAGGATGTGTTGCAGTCGAAGGCCGCTTTGCTACCCACCCTTTCAGCCAGCACTAACCAAGGATTAGGCTATAGTCCCTTTGATAATACCGGTGCCGACAAGGCCTATTATAACGGTTCGTATAACGTCAACGCACAATGGACCGTATGGAACGGTGGCCAGAACACCAACACGGTGAAACAGAACAAGTTGACTGAAGAGCAGGCAGAACTCTCGACCAATACGACAGCCAACTCGCTGCAAGAGCAGATTACGCAACTGTACGTTCAGATACTGTATATGTCTGAGGCTATCGAGGTGAACCGTCAGAGTCTGGAAACCAGTAAGAAGAACGAAGAGCGTGGCCAGCAGATGGTGGAAGTGGGTAAGATGTCGAAAGCCGACCTTGCCCAGCTGACTGCACAGCGTGCCTCCAGCGAATACAGCATCGTAGAGTCTGAGACGCAGTTGGCCAAATACAAATTACAGCTGAAGCAGGTTCTGGATCTGGATGCCGGAACAGAGTTTGATGTGGCTATTCCATCCACTTCCGACCAGCAGGCTTTGGCTGATATTCCCTCGCTGATGAGCGTCTATGAGGCCGCCATGGCCCAGCGCCCTGAAATCAAGAATGCCCGTCTTGGCATCGAGTCGAGCAATCTGCAGATGAAGATTGCCAAAGCCGGTGCACTGCCCACCGTTACCGTCAATGGTGGCGTCGGCACATCTACCAACAGCATGTCGTCATTGGCATGGGGCAGCCAGATGAAGAACAACTTTGACCTCTCGGCCAGTGTGGGCGTCAGCGTACCCATCTTCGATTCACGTCGTACGAAGACCAACGTCAACAAGGCCCGTATTGCTCAGGAGCAGGCACACGTCAACTACGACAACGAGCAGCACGATTTGTATTGTACCATCGAGAGTCTTTGGCTCGACGCTGTCAACAATCAGCAGAAGTTCCGTTCTGCCTCGGCCTCTGTCGAGAGCGAGCAGGAAAGCTACAACCTGCTGAGCGAGCAGTTCAATCTGGGACTGAAGAACATCGTGGAACTGATGACGGGTAAGGACAAGTTGCTCAGTGCCCAGCAAAACAAGTTGCAGTCGAAGTACACGACGATACTGTCGCAGCAGCTGCTGAAATTCTATCAAAATGGAACGATAAAGATTTGATGGAAGAAGTAAGATGTAAGATGTAAGAAGTAAGAGAAAAAAAATTTAAGATATGAAGAACAAGAAATTGTGGATAGGCATCGTAGCCGTTGTGCTCGTAGCCCTCGTCATCTGGATGCTGTCAGGTGGCAAAAAAGAACAGACCGTTGAGTTTGAAACGGCTAAAGTCGAGAAGCAGAACATCAGCACCTCGATTACGGCCACAGGTACCATTGAGCCCGTGACCTCCGTAACCGTAGGTACGCAGGTGTCAGGTATCGTGTCGAAACTCTATGTCGACTATAATTCTGTGGTCAGAAAAGGTCAGGTCATTGCCGAGCTCGATAAGACCAACCTTATCAGCGAGCTGAATCGTGCCAAGGCCGACCTCACCAGCGCCCAAAGCACGCTGAACTACGAGACGGCAAACTTCAACCGCTATCAGACATTGTTCGATAAAGGCCTCGTATCAGCCAATGATTACGAGAGTGCCCGTTTGTCGTACGACAAGGCCCGTCAGTCGGTAGCCTCCAGTCGTGAGAGTGTGCAGAAGGCACAGACCAATCTGGGCTACGCTACCATTACTTCACCAATCGATGGTGTGGTACTCTCGAAGTCGGTAGAGGAAGGTCAGACGGTGGCTGCTTCGTTCAATACCCCTGAGCTGTTTACCATTGCACAGGACTTGACGGATATGCGCGTGATTGCTGATATCGACGAGGCAGACATCGGTGGCGTTCAGGAAGGTCAGCGTGTGACGTTTACCGTTGACGCTTTCCCTGAAGACAGGTTCGAAGGACAGGTGACGCAGGTACGCCAGCAGGCCACTACATCGAGCAATGTGGTAACCTACGAGGTCGTCATCTCGGCTCCCAACAAGGATTTGAAGCTGAAGCCCGGTCTGACGGCTAATGTCACTATCTATACCCTTGAGAAGAACGACGTGCTGGCAGCTCCCGCCAAGGCCCTGCGCTTTGTACCCAACGAGGCACTGCTCTCAAAGGGTCAGCAGATTGAGGACGTAGAGGCCAAGAACAAGGTATGGACGTTGGAGGGCAACACCTTCAAGGCCCACGCTGTGGAGGTTGGCACCTCGAACGGTATGCTTACCGAGATTACCAGCGGCATCAGTGCAGGCACCGAGGTACTGGTTGACTTCAAGATTACCGGTGGCGAGGTGGAACAGGCTGGTCAGCAGGCTCAGAACCCCTTCATGCCACGTCCACGTAGCAACAACAGACAGCAAGGCGGTAACGCCGGTGGCAGTCAGGCACCAAGAAGATAAGATGGCTGAGGGCCGATGTCTGATGTAAGATGTAAGATGTAAGAAGTATGGACGACAATAGAAAAGTAGTCATAGAACTGCAGAACGTCAAGCGCTACTTCCAGGTAGGCTCTGAGACGGTGAAGGCGCTGCGTGGTGTCTCGTTCAAGATTTACGAGGGCGAGTTTGTCACCATTCAGGGTACTTCCGGCTCAGGCAAATCGACGCTGCTAAACCAATTGGGCTGTCTCGACACCCCTACCTCTGGCGAGTATCTGCTGGATGGTGTCCCTGTCAGCACGATGTCGAAGACACAGCGTGCCCACCTGCGCAACCAGAAGATTGGTTTCGTGTTCCAGAACTACAACCTGTTGGCTAAGACCACCGCTGTCGAGAATGTGGAGCTGCCGCTGATGTACAATTCGAAATACGATGCCCGTCAGCGTCGCGAGGCTGCCATCAAGGCTCTGCAGGCCGTTGGTTTGGGCGACCGTTTGGAACATAAGTCCAACCAGATGTCAGGTGGTCAGATGCAGCGCGTAGCCATTGCCCGTGCCTTGGTCAACGAACCCGCTGTGCTGTTGGCCGACGAGGCTACTGGTAACCTGGACACACGCACCTCGTTCGAGATGCTGGTACTCTTCCAGGAACTTTACAAGCAGGGCCACACCATTATCTTCGTGACCCACAACCCTGAAATTGCGGAGTATGCTTCGCGCAACATCAATCTGCGCGACGGCAAGATTCGCGAGGATACTGTCAATACGAATATCAAGTCGGCAGCAGAGGCACTTGCCAAGTTGCCAGCACCAAATGACGATTGACGCTTCGCTAGTGAAAAGTGAATAGTGAAAAGTGAATAGTGTGAATTATGAATATAACAAACTTATTTAAGGTTAGCCTCAAGGCCGTCGCCAACAACAAGATGCGCTCGTTCCTCTCGATGTTGGGTATCATCATCGGTGTGGCAGCTGTCATCATCATGATGGCCATCGGACAGGGCTCGAAGGAGAGCATCCGTCAAGAGCTGTCGACGATGGGTACCAACCTGCTAACCATCCGTCCGGGTGCCGATATGCGTGGTGGTGTGCGCCAAGACCCTTCGGCTATGCAGACGCTGAAGATGGCAGACTACGAGCGTATCATGCGCGAGAAGAAGTTCGTGTCGAAGGTGTCGCCCGAGGTTACTGCCAGCGGACAGGCCATCTTCGGCAACAACAATACCACCTCGTCCATGTATGGCGAGTCCATCGACTATATCGACATCCGCCAATGGACCATCGATGAGGGAGAATGCTTCACGGAGGAGGACATCAAGAAGGCCGCTAAGGTGTGCCTGATTGGTGCAACTGTTGTCAAAGAGCTGTTTGGCGGTCACGATCCCATTGGCAAGACCATCCGTTTCAAGAGTATCCCCATGCGCGTCATTGGCGTGCTGAAGGCAAAAGGTTACAACTCGTGGGGTATGGACCAGGACAATGTCATCATTGCCCCCTACACCACCGTCATGAAGCGTATTGCTGCACAGACCTACTTCTCCAGCATTGTCTGCTCGGCACTCACTGAAGAGCTGTCCGATGCCGCTATCGAGGAGCTGACCCAGATGCTGCGCGACAACCATAAGCTGAAAGGCGAGGCTGCCGACGACTTCACCATCCGTTCACAGGCTGAGATGATGGAGACGATGTCGTCGACGATGGATACCGTGACGCTCATTCTTGTCGTGGCTGCAGCCTTCTCATTGCTGGTGGCTGGTATCGGCATCATGAACATCATGCTCGTGTCGGTTACTGAGCGTACCAAGGAGATTGGCTTGCGTATGGCTGTGGGTGCTACGGGTCCCGTCATCTCGCTCCAGTTCCTCATCGAGTCCGTGCTCATCTCCGTCACAGGCGGTCTGATAGGCATCCTTGTCGGGTGTTCGGCCAGCGCCTTCCTCGGCTCTTTCGGCATGCCCAGCAGCGTGCCCGCATGGAGCATCTACGTGTCCTTCCTGGTGTGCGTCTGCATTGGTGTACTGTTCGGTTATATTCCTGCCCAGAAGGCAGCAAACATGGATCCTATAGAAGCCATCCGTCATGAGTAAAGGTAGTTATTTCGACATCAACAAGCATCTGGCAGGTGCCTGCCACTTGGCCCTTTGGGCGTTCCTGTTCCTGTCACCCCTCACCTATTGGAGGGGTACGGGTTTCCATTTCATGCACTATCTCATGACGTGCATGACCCCACTGTTCCAGATGATAGCGTTCTACTTGAATTATATGCTGTTGGCCCCTAAGCTGTTCGTTCGCGGCAAGCACCGCTACGACCTGCTCATCAACATCTTGTTGCTGACCACGCTGGGTGCCGTCCTGCATTTCTGGATGGTCTATGTCAACTCCATCTACGCGCCAAACTCCAATATAGCCAATGACGCTATCGGCACCATCTCGTACATTGCCCGCAACAGCCTCAATCTGGCCATCTTCGCCGGTGGAGCCACCGCTTTGGCTTTAGCTCGTCGTTGGGTCACCACCGACCAGAAGCTGAAGGCTGCGGAAGCCGCACGTGCCAAGGCTGAATTGAGCAATATGCGCAACCAGATTAATCCGCACTTCCTGCTCAACACGCTCAACAACATCTACGCCCTCACAGCCTTCGACACCCCCAAGGCTCAGCAGGCTATTCAGGAGCTGTCAAGGATGCTGCGCCACATTCTCTACGACTACCAGCAGCCCAAGGTATCACTGAGCGACGAGGTGGAATTCCTGCAGAACTACGTCAACCTGATGCGCATCCGCATGTCCGATTCCGTCGATGTGACTTTCCATACGTCCATCGCCAATCCCCAGCTGGAGATTGCACCCATGCTCTTCATCTCGCTGGTCGAGAATGCCTTCAAGCATGGTGTCAGTCCCTCAGAGCCGTCGTTCATCCATATCTCGATAGAAGGCAGTGACAACCAGGTTGTCTGCGACATCAAGAACTCTAACCATCCGAAGGCTGCCTCCGACCATAGCGGTCATGGTATCGGACTCCAACAGGTGCAGCGTCGTCTCGACCTCTCCTACCCCGACCATTACGAGTGGCAGCACGGCCCCACGCCCGACGGTACCTACCAGTCGCGCATCGTCATTGATTTGAAAAATTAAAGGAATAAAATAAGTAAAATTATAAAAAATCAAATATACAAATATGATTATCAATTGTGCTATTATCGACGACGAGCCTTTGGCAGCAGGACTGCTGAAGAGCTATGCCATCAAGACACCTTTTCTGAATCTGGTAGGAACCTACAATAGCGCCCTCGAAGCTATGAAGCAGATTCGCGACAATCCTGTCCAGCTGCTGTTCCTCGACATTCAGATGCCCGAACTCTCAGGCATCGAGTTTGCCAAGATTCTGCCTCCAGAAACCAAGATTATCTTTACGACAGCCTTCCAGCAATATGCTATTGATGGCTATAAAGTATCGGCTCTCGACTACCTGATGAAGCCCATCTCTTACGACGACTTCCTCAAGGCAGCCAACAAGGCTCTCGACTGGTTCAGTCTCAGCCAGCGTCCGATACCTGCTATTCACGATCGTTTCATGTTCGTCAAGAGCGATTACAAGCTTATCCGCGTAGCCCTCGACGACATCCTCTACATCGAAGGTCTGAAGGACTATGTGCGCTTCTATCTCGAAGACGGCAGCAGGATTATGTCGCTCATGAATATGAAGAAACTTGAGGACTTTCTGCCCCATCCCGAATTCCTGCGCACCCATCGCAGCTGGATTGTCCACATGCCAAAGTCACGCCAGGTCGACCGTCTGCGCATCGTTTTTGGCGAAACCTTCATCCCCATCTCCGACTCCTATAAAGAGGACGTCCAACTCTATTTCGACCAACATACACTGCAATGAACAATAACAACATACTGCTCAAGAATGTTGACCTGCTGTCCAAGCTAAGCAAGCAGGAGGTCAGCATGATGCCAGCCACAGAAGCCCCCCTGCCCTCTGTCGAGCAGGTGAAGCAGATAGTGGCTCTGGTGAAGAATATCATCTTCCCCGACTATTTCAATCAGCGCCAGCCCGACGAGAAGCTGCGTTCGTATAATATCGGCGTACACATGCAGGAACTGGCACGTCTGCTTATCAAGCAGATAGCCCATGGTCTGCAATTTTGCGAGGATTGTGAGACCACACGCACCAAGGCACAAGTTTATGCCGAGGCCGAGGGACTGGCATTACAATTCATCGACGCCCTGCCCGAAATCAAGCGTCTGCTGTATACCGACGTGCAGGCCATGTTCGACAACGACCCAGCCGCCCGCAACTATGGCGAGGTCATCTTCTGCTACCCCGTAGTCAACACCATGACCCACTACCGCATTGCCCATAAGTTGCACGAGTTCAACGTGCCCGTCATACCCCGTATTATCACCGAGCAGGCCCATTCCAAGACGGGTATCGACATCCACCCGGGTGCCCAGATTGGCGAGTACTTCGCCATCGACCACGGTACGGGTGTCGTCATTGGCGAGACCAGCATCATCGGCAACCACGTCACGCTCTATCAGGGTGTTACTCTCGGTGCCAAGAGCTTCAAGTACGACGAGAACGGCAACATGCTCAACATCCCTCGTCACCCCATTATCGAAGACCATGTCACGGTATATTCTAATGCCTCTATCCTTGGGCGCATCACCATTGGCCATCACTCCGTCATCGGTGGCAACATCTGGGTCACCAACGACGTCCCCCCCTACTCTCGCATCCAGCAATCCAAAGCCGTCGACGTATCCTTCGAAGGTGGTTTGGGCATATAATGTCGTTCAGATAGATAACTAAAAAGGGCGGGCGCAATCTGCGTCCGTCCTTCTTACTTCTTACATCATCCATCTTACATCATCGCACCCATGCACGATGTAGTGCCCAGTGCGGTCAGTGCCGCTGTCAGGATGCTAATCACCACCTGAATCACCGTCTTCCAAGTCTCTTTCTTCATAATTTCTCAGCTCTCAGTTCAAATCATATCTCTCATTTTTTCATCTATCATCTCTCATCTTAAAGAGTTGCCCCGAAGGGCAAACTCTTTACTAGTTCTCGTCCGGCTCGTCGTCACCGCCGCCGCCGTTGTCACCTCCGGTATTCGAACCTCCGTTACCCGTGGTTCCGCCACCCGTAGTTCCGCCACCCGTAGTTCCGCCACCGCCGCTTGGCGCGTTGCTGTTAGACTGCTCCTCGCCAGTCAGCTCGCTGTACAGCTGGGTGCTCAGCTTGGTGCCCTGCTTCATGGCCGATGCCTTGTACAGCGACTTCTTGCTCTGGTCGGCCAGGAACGATACGCCCACGCGGGTCACGTTCTCCTGTGCGCTGTAGTCCTTGGCGTCAGCCACACCCTCTGAGGTCAGCACGGGGTAGAGCGTTCCGATGCCGTCCAGCTTCACCTTGTAGCCGTCCGACAGCATCTCCTGGATGCAAGTCTTCAGCTTGGTGATGACACCGATTACCACGTCCTCGGTATACACCGTACCATGCTTCATGATGTGCTCGGCCATGTCGTTCAGCGACATTGTACCACGGTAGATGATCTTGCCGTAGGTCTTCTTCACCTTCTGGCGGTTCTCGCCCATCTTACCAGTTGTTACGGTCTTTTCGACCTTTTTAATCTGAATTGTTCCCATAGTTGTTAAAAATTTTTTAAGGTTAATTTAAAGATTGGTTGAACATCGTTCGAGGCTGCTTTCGCTCGGCATAACATGCTAGCCTGATTCTGCTCTCGCTTAATCGCAGCCTTCTCTCGTCCAGGGTTCCGATTTTGGCGCCTTATGTCATTACCCTGTTTGTCTCGGAGTGAAAGGCCGTTTCTCTGGTAGCAACATGCCGTTTCTCCATGAGCAACACGCCTTTTCTCTTTGACACTGCAAAATTACTAAATTTTTAGGTACCAAACAAGCTTTTCCGGATTTTATTTTCAATTTATTTTGAATTGTTAAAATGACGAACGAAGCAAGAGCAGAGTCAAACAAATTTACTTGTTTGAACTATGCCTTGCAAGGAGGAATTCGACAAAGTCAAATGTTGAGAAAACGGAATCTTTTCCACGCAGTGACGCAGCTACGCAGCTACACAGCGTCATTGGCAAAATGCGATTGTAGACAAAAATAGCATAATTATTATATAATATATATTATATTTATAAATATAATATATATTATAAATACAAACCCTTCCCAAACCACGACACATCGAAAAACCTAATGACGCTGTGTAGCTGCGTCACTGCGTAGCTGCGTTTGAAATTGTCACTGGGACAGGTGCTTGGGTATGACTCAGATCTGTCCCCACGGCTATTCTTTATCCCGTTCACAAAAAGTGACATGCACGATGTCGCCGAAACTCTTTCCTATCTGTTTGCGAATGTCCTTCCG
>Ga0265298_10010209_pt1 | contig 11128 bp, 12 predicted proteins | sample AusTroGonzalo_MG_3_FD_193486 | JGI IMG/M metagenome (GOLD analysis project Ga0265298, IMG submission 193486) | Bovine rumen microbial communities from tropical cattle in Woodstock, Queensland, Australia - Gonzalo_01 | ecosystem: Host-associated > Mammals > Digestive system > Stomach > Rumen ...
GCCATCGACGAGACGGCGCGGTGGACGGAGGAACGGCGCGAAATGGACGAGAACGAGCGCGCCGTCCTGGACAGCCGCCTCCGCTTTCTCTCCACTCGGATTGAAGAGCAGCCGCAGGTGGAGATAGAACACTTCGTGCCGGACAGCCGCAAGACAGGCGGCGCATATGTTCGCATAGATGGACGACTTGCGGCAATTTCTCCAACCGCTCGGACTTTGACGCTTGCAGACGGCACGGTCATCAATCTGGATGACATTACCGCAATCGAAAGCCCCTTGTTCAACACAGTGGATGATTTATGACGGCCAAGGGCTTGAAAGTCAATGAAATACCCTGACACCATAAGCGGCTGATAGCGCCATCGGCGCTGTAAGCAAAGACATGATTGTGGTTACGCCACCATCCCCCCCGTAATGGGATTAACAATAATTGTCAATACTGTCTGGACCAGTCCATTTTTCGCCCGCCGCCTCTGTCATTCTTTGCATAGCACCGTTTTCTTCAAAACAAGTATGCAAAAACTCATGAACAATCTCACCGTCAGCGCAATAAATTCTATAGGCCGCAAATGGCTTTATGTCACTTGGCATAGTCACGGCAACACCAATTGAGGATTTATCTTTAGCCAACATTGCCTTGATAACATTACTATACCCCCAACGTGTTTTTGAAAAAGGCACACCTGGAGTTAATTTGGCAAAGTATGCTTCAAGATCGATGAGATCCTCCGGTGAGTGTAGCAGATACTCCACAAATGGTTCATTTCGGTCCTCACCATGATTCATAGGTTCATCATCGTCACGATTGTTCTTCGTTCTATCAAGCTTTTTTTCTAATTCTTCCGATTTTGCATTCAAATTTCTTTGTTGATTATATTTATTCTTCTTGAACATCCATTCCCTATCTCTTTCCTGCATATCAATATTACCGGGGGAAGGTGCTGTCTGAGCCCAGCGCATTAGATTCTCCATTGCTGTTTTTGCCTCCTGGGAAGACACCGTCCGCATCCATGACAAATCCTGTGCTTTAGGATTATCAGTTCTCAAGCAAGAGGGGTCATCGATGAATTTCTGGATGTCTCCCCCGCAAAGCATTTCAATCCGTTTTCGCGTTATTGGGTTATTCAGAGCATTCTCAAGGCGCGTAAACCAACGTAGATTCTCTACACGGTTGTTGCAGCGATTCGTGTCTATATGATCAACGACATAAATCTTGGAATCATGTTCTCCAAGGAAGGCATCGGCGACAATGATGTGGATTCGGTGAGTTCCCAGCATCATATAGGCAGTCTTGCTGTCCCGCGTGCCAAATGTCCAGACATTATCCTTGGGTCGGGGCTTCCCATTCTTTGGGGGATGCCGCATGACTGCTCCATTATCCCTTACGGAATAGTGTTCGCCCTTGTAATCGCATTCTCGAATCTCTGAAAAGCTTTCAAGTAAATTATCCATAATTATTTAAGCGGGTATTCCCGCATTTGAGAACAAGTCTTGCGTTTGTGTGTCGAAAACTTTAGGCAATCTATTTGCTGACAGTTGAAGGGTCAAGCGTCATCCTCTTCAGCAATTCTTTGTATACTGTAGCCGCATCCAGCGCATCATCAAGGGCGCGGTGCTCCTGCGAATCCTCGACGCCAAGCGCCTTGCGTAGGTCGGAGAGGCCGAGCTTTTCGAAGGCGGGCTTGCCAGTCTTGAGGCGCACAAGGTCGTTGTAGGCGCAGGCGAGACGTTGGGAATCGCGGATGAAGCGATGCCCCAGCGTCCGCCCGAGTTCGGGGATGTTCGCCTCGATGAAGGAGCGGTCAAAATCTGCGTTCTGGCCGAGCATCTGAATCTTCCCAATGCGGTACTCCTCCAGCCAGGCGAGGAGGCGGGCCAGGAACTCGTGGTACTCGTCACCATCATTCAGGTCGAGTCCGTTGACCTCCATCGCCTTCGCGCTGGCGTTTTGCGGCCTTCTCGCCTTGATCCTCGCCACGAAGGGCGGGATGTCCGCCAAAGGCTCGAAAGAGCCGTCCAGCGGCTGGATCGCGATCTCGATGATGTCGTGGAAATGCGGGTCGAGCCCCGTGGTCTCCAAATCGATTGCGGCGATGATTTCGTTTTCCATCATGGTGTCCCTCCGTGTGTTCAGTTGTCGATTGGGAAGAAGCGGATGCCGGTCGGCAGTCGCTCGTGGCCGACACCAAGCTCCTTCTTGAGTCTAGTGAGGAGGTTCTTCAGCACGGCCTCGCCCGGCTTCTCGTCCGTCCTGAAATACTCATAGTCCTTCCAGCCGCAGTCGTTGGCGATCGTCTCGTGGTCGATAAAATCGCTGACGCGGTAGTGCGTGAAAATGCAGTCCAGCAGGAGGTTCGCCTTGCGCCGGTTCCCTGTGGTCAGCCGCCTCGGCGTCCCCGCAGGGGTGGTGACGCGCCATGTGGTCGTCGTGGCCTGGAGTTCGCGCCGCAGCCAGACCTCGCCCTGCTGCGGCTGCGCGGCGACCGTGCGCCCCGTCTGTCCGATGCAGGCGCGGATGGCCTCCTCAAGCGTGTGTTCGCCCTCCAGGGCGGGCTTGACGAGAAAGTCATTGGCGAGGGTGAACATCAGTCCTGTCGCCTTGCTGACGTCGCGCTTGTACATCTCCACGCCCGTGACGATAATCACGGGCAGCTCGTCCCTCGTGTACCTCTTCCTGATTTCGCGCAGGCAGAGCTCCCCCGCGTTGTCGATGGCGACGCCGTCCGGGCACATCGGCATCTGCATGTCCATCAGAATGTAGTGGTAGTGCCCCGCCGCCAGGAGATCGTAGACCTCCTTCGCCGAGCCTGCGCCGTCGTAGTCGTGGCCGAGCGCGCGGATGCGCTCGCCCTCCACCTCGCGGATGCCGATGTCATCCTCCGCAATAAGTGCCTTGATTCCATTCATCGTTCTTCTCCCTTGTCCGGCAGGAACACGGTTACGGTTGTTCCCTCGTTAAGCCTGGACTTAATTGACATGTTTCCGTTGTGGTCGCGCACCTTCGCGCATGCTATGGCCATTCCAAGACCCGTTCCGTGCTGTTTCTTCGATATTCCGCACGGACGGAACTGCCTGACGACCGTAAGCTCCTCCTCGGACATCCCGCGCCCCGTGTCGCGGAAGTCTATCTCCAGGGCGGACGGCAGCCGCCTCGCGCTGATCACCACCTCTCCCTTCCTGGCGAATCTGCCGGACTGCATGAAAGCCTCGTATGCGTTCTTTATGAGGTTCTGGAACACCCTGACCATCGCCTCTCTGGCTACTCGGCACTGCATGTCCTGCGGAACGTCGAGCGTGAACACGATCCCCGCCGGTGTCTGGCCGACGCTGGCGAAGAAGTCCATCACGAGCGAATGCGCCTGGCGCAGCATGTCGGCAAGCAGTTCGACCTCCCTTGCGGCGGGCGTCGGCTTGCTCCACATGCGGATGTCGTCGGCGATGGCCTCCATCATCTTCGACCTCTCCAGTATGCCGCCGACAAGCCGCGCGAGCTCCCGCTGGTCGGCGTCCACGAGCGGCTGCTCAAGTATGCGGGCCGCGCGCTCACCGTTGGAGACGATGGGCAGGAGGATGTTCCTGATGTCGTGGCCGACGGCGGAGAGCATGACGGCGAGCTGTCGCCTGTATATGCGGTCGATTTCGTCCACCACCTTCGCCCCCGTCTTCCCGCTCTCCCTGATACGGTCCAGCTTCTGGAACAGGTCGAGGTTCATCTTCTGCCTCCGCCCCGACTCCTCGGCGAACGCCCCCGCGCGCCGCATGGCGCTGGCGGCCGCGGCGCGAACAAAGCGACTCTGGTCGTCCAAAAGAGGCATGAAGCGGAACTGCCTGTCGGGAGGGACGTAGAGCAATGCGTCCGCCACGGCCTTGCGTATCTCCCACTTCGCGTCGTTCGCGTATGGCGCGAGCTGGGCGACCAGCTCGTCGTCGAACTGCATGGAGAGCCGCTCGGCCAGCTCCGCGACCTTCGCGCGCCTTTCGCGCCATTCAGAAATTGAACAGTCCGCCATCCTCGGCCTCCTTTTTCTTCTCTATCCTCGCATAGCATTCCTTGCGCTTCTCGAAGGCCTCCTTGCCACCCTCAAGAAGATTCACGATGTCGTCCTTGCAGTGCTCGATGGAGCCGCTGTTGCGCAGCCGCCCCTCCGTGCCGTTGGACTCCAGCACAAGCATCTGCTCGGCCTCGCCAAGGACGGGGATGTTGGGATTGTGCGTAACGAACAGTAGCTGCCGCCTGCGCTTGACGGCGGCCACGCTCCTCACCACGGTGCTGTGGATGAAGGCGTTGTCGAGGTTGTCCTCGGGCTGGTCGATGATGAGCGGACGGTCGCTGTCCAGCAGCAGGATGGGCAGGATGGCGTTGCACTTCTGGCCTGTGGAAAGATCCTTCGTCGCCTTGTAGGCCGATCCGTCCAGCAGCTCAATCGTGGTCAGGTCGGGCAGATCCACCATCTCGATCTCCAGCCGCGCCTCCTCGGCCTTGAACACGTTCATCACGATGTCCGCCTGCCGCAGGTTGATCCCCGTCGCGCGGATGAGCTCGTCGCGCCCCGCGTTCCCGCGCCCCAGCATTCCCGCAAGCTCGGCGGGCGTCACATGCTCGGTTATCTTGTCCACCACCGCGGAGTACTGCATCTGGCTTCCGCGAAGCGCGTTCACCAGCGCATCGCGGTACAGCGAGGAATTGGAACTCGGCTCAAGGGTGACGCGGACACTCGGTCCGACCGCCGCATTGATGCGGTCGACGATGTTCTTCCTGGCCGTGAAGCGCTGCTCCCGCTTCTCCGAAAGGCCATCGGTAAGGTCGTCCCTCTCCTCCTGGCACTGGCGGAGAAGGCTTCTCTTCTCCTCAAGGAGCGCGTTCTTCTTGCGCAGCTCGTCCCGCTCCCGCTCCAGGCGGCGGCGCTCCACGATGGCGGCGCGGTCGGCGTTGGACTGCTCAAGCAGATTGTTGTACTCCAATTCCTGTGCCTGGTGCGCCTCGGTGAGGCGTCCCTGGATGTTCTCGAACTCCGGCCATGCCTCCCTCATGTACTGCACGATGGCGGCTATCTTGCCGGATATCTCGTCACGGCAGGCCGCGCTGTGGCTTCCCAGCTCATCGAAGAGCGCCGTGTTCGGGGACGTGTCGAACTCCTCCAGCCTGTAGAACGCCAGGCTGTTCTCCATGTCGCGGCAGAGCTGCTTCATCCCCCTGACTGTCTTCGTGAACACCTCCTGCATGCCGGGGATAACCGCCGCCTCCCGCTCCCTCATGGCCCGCTCTGAATTCGCCTTCACCATTTTCTTCGAGTCCTGGCCGCTGATGTTCGTGAACCCCTTGAGCTGCTCCTCCTTCGCGGCCAGCCCGCTCACGGCGTCCTCAAGCTCCGCTATCTCCCGCTTGAGGGGGACCATCTTTCTGGCGTTCTCGCGCAGCTCGGCCTCCTTGTCCGCGATGGCCCTGTCCATGTCGCGGAGATTCGCCTGGTCGAAGGAGTCGATGAGGCGCAACTGGGAGCCGATGTCGTCCGCGATGCGCTCGACCTCGTTCTGGCTGAAGATGTCGATGCCGAACAACGAGGCTAGGTACGCCTTGCCAGTGGGCCGCCCCTCGCCATCGAGGAGCATGGGCGGCTCGCCCTGGGTGCGGCTCACGGTGCAGTCCGTGCCGTTGCATGTGGTGAGGCTTAGCTCGATGCGCCCGCCGGCAAGGTTGCCCTCCACAATGCCCATGATGCGGCGACGTTCCGGCTCGCTGGACGGCATCAGGTCCAGCGCGTACCTTATGAATTCTATGAGCGATGTCTTGCCCGTGCCGCGCGCCCCGATGACGCAGTTGAGGTGTTCCGAAAGGGGCGTGTCGAGCCCTCCGAGGAAGCCGTGGGTGATCTTGATGCCCCTGATTACGCTTGATTTCCTGTCAGCCATTTCCGTTTTCTCCATTGTGATGTATCCGCCGTCCGCCATGCGGCGATGTCGGCTTTCCTCTCTCAAAGTCTCGTCCGGTTGCAGCGTTCATCCACTTTTTTCATCTTTCTGTGGATTTTTCGCCGCATCCGGCTGTATTTTCTGTCAACACGCATTACTTTATCACGAGCGAGGGTCAAAAAGCGACCCTTGCGAATTTTTCCGCGTTTTTTTTGATTTTTCTTCGATTCAAGCATAAAAAAGGAATTTTCTCATGGAAGGCAAGGCTTCGCTGTCAAGAAAACAGCTCCACAGGATGTCGAGGATAGTCGCCGCCCTCAAGCAGAGCGACAACGTCACGCAGAGGAAGCTCCTCGACCTCTTCGCGGAGACGGAGATGGACGCGCACGGGCCGTTGCTGACATGCGGCGAGAAGACGCTCCAGCGCGACCTTCGCATACTGCGCGAGGAGTTCGGCTGCCCCTTCGAGTACGACCGCTCGATGCGCGTCTATACGCTGTCCGACAGGCAGTGGTCCTTCCCCGTGCCAGCCGTCCTGAACGACGACGAGCTGTTCGCCATCGTGCTTGGCGGCAAGATGGCGAAGGACATGCTCCCGCCCATGCTGGCCGCGAGGATATCGCGCGCCGTGGACGAGGTGGTCAGCTGCAACAGCACCGAGCGGGCGGCTCCGGGGCTCGTGGATTCGCTGAAGATACTGACGGGGACCGCCTCCGACCTGCAGGAGGAAATATTCCTGGCCGTGTTCGACGCCTGGACGCGCAGGCGCGTAATACATATTGTATATGAGGACGAGAAGGGGAAAAGGACGGAGCGCGACATGGAGCCGCAGACGCTGATATTCCACGACATGCAGTGGAGCGTGAAGGGGCGATGCCACCTTCGGAACGAGGACAGAACGTTCAACCTCCTGCGTATGGTGTCCGCCGAGGCGACGGACAGGCCGTTCAAGAGGGACCGCGCCCTCGCGGAGTCCATCACCATCGACACCTTCCCCTACACGGAGCGCACGGAGGACGTCGTGATAAGGCTGACGAGGAAGGGGCGGCAGTTCGCGCGCACGTGCATTCTGCACACTCGGCAGTGCTTCGAGGAGCAGCCCGACGGCACGTTCCTGATGCGCGTCCCGACGGTGGCGCGGCAGGTGCTCGTGCCGTGGGTGCTTCGCCAGGCAGGCGAGGCTGCGGTGGTCTCGCCGCCTGAAATGGCCGATGAGGTCAGGAACGGCGTGAGGCGTCTCATGGAATCCTGCGGAATGGCATAGGCGAAACAGGGATCGCATTTCCCAAGGCCGCCCCCGCATCGTGAAAACGGTGTCGGGGGCGGCTTTTTTTGTGCCATGACGGTGGCTGGACGCTCTCGAAATTCAAGCACGAATCCCAGTTCCACGCATAAAACAGGGAACGGTTTCCCTGTAGGAAATCCCTGTTCCGCGCATGGAACAGGGATTTCACAGGGAACAACAGGGAAAAATTCCCTGAAAACAGGGATTTGCATTTTTTTCGAAAAAAAGTTCCACGCATAGGCCATGCTTGAAAAAGGCGTTCCCTGTTCCTCCCTGCAAATACCTGCTAACTGGGAATGGATTTTTATGCGAATTTAATTCACGTGCCCAACGAAATGCACACAGACAAAAACTCGAAGCACGGAGAACCCAAAATGCAGTACAAGTCCCTTTCCAAATCCAACCAGAGCATCCTGAACATCTGCCGCGAACTTCGCTACGGCTCGGTCACCTCGCTGAAGGTGAAGGACGGCGAAATCCACGCGACCGAGAGCACGCGCAAGTGCCAGTCGCTGCTGTTCGCCAAGCCATCCGAGGCGGTGAAAGGCGGAGCTGAGGGCGACTTCACCCTGAGCGCGAACCAGGAGAACCTGATCCTCGCCGCACGTCGGCTCGGAGAGGCGTTCATCATCAAGCTGGAAGTCCAGAACGGACAGCCCGTCCAGGCGAACATCGAGGAGGCGATCCCTGCGTTCTAGCAAAACACATCACAATCGAACCACACGGTATTAACTGACAGACTTACCTGAAAAACAGGAGGCGTCGGGAATGCCGCCAGACACAAGACTGGCGTATCCCGACTGCCTCCTTTTCTGTGCCCGGCGGCTTCCCGGCTTCCTCCGCAACCCGAGAGGAAACCACGATGGAAGACACCATCCAGAAGAACGCCGCGGATGCGGCAAAGGCACAGAAGAACGAAATCAAGCGCAAGGGGACGCGCCGCACGGGCGACAACTTCCTCGACGCCATCTACAAGTTCGAGACGAGCTATCCCGGCGGCATAACCGCCGACACGCTCTTCGACGAGAGGACGGAGCACATCGTCGTCGGCCATGCGGACAAGCTCGTCGGCACGGGGCTGTTCCCCCAGCACGAGCGCGACGACATCCAGCAGATCATGCGCCTGGCGCTGATGCACGAGATGTCCAACTACGACCCGTCCCTCGACCGCTACACCTTCGCGGCCAACGTGTGCGCGAACTACGGCAAGAACCTCATCGTCAAGCGGGCGGCGGAGCGCGACCGCACCAACGGCGCGGTCATGTCACTGGACGTGGACGCGGGGGACGGCGAGACGTTCGCGGAACTTATCATGGGCGAAGGACCTTCTCCGCTTGAGGCGGCGGTGTACTCGGACTTCACGGAACGGCTGATGGCCGCGCTGCCGGAGACTGACCGCGAAATCTGCAAACTGCTCATGCAGGGCTATACCCTCCGCGAGATCAGCGACGAGATGAAGCTCTGCCTTTCGGTCGTCCACAAGCACGTCTCGGGTCGCATCCGCAGGGAGGCCGTCCGCATGGGGGCGAAGGAGGCTGCGCTATGATGGACAAGGAGAAGGAATGCCCGCAGTTCCGCAGGCTGCCGTCTCGCATGAGGCAGGCCGTGGAGGTCGCCGCCGCGATTGTCAGGAGAATGTCGGCCAGACGACTGGATATCCAGGAAAACAATGGTTTAATTAGCGAAACACCAGATAGCAATGAGGTGAAACATGGCAATGGACAGAAATGAATTCCTCAAGCGCCAGTTGAAGGCACTTGAGGCGATGGACGCGCCGGCTCTCCAGGCGAAGTTCCTGGAGCTGTACGGCTTCGAGACGAAGAGCTTCAGGCTGGAGACGCTGCGGCGGCGCATAGCGTACCGCCTGCAGGAGTTCCACCTCGGCGGGCTCTCCGCCGAGGACGAGGCGTTCCTCGACGGCCTCGCGGACAGCGATGACCTGGCGCGGCTGGTGAACGTGCCCGCAGTGAAGCCCAGAAAGAGCGCGGGGACGCGCTATGTTCGCGAGTGGCACGGCAAGGTGTACGAGGTTGTCCTTCGCGAGAAGGGGAAATACGAGCTGGACGGCGTGTTCTACACGTCGCTCTCGGCGGCTGCTTTCGCAATCACGGGGACGCACTGGAACGGGAAACTCTTCTTCGGGGTGAAAAAACTATGAAAAAGACAGACACAAGTGACACGCCGCCCGTGAAACGGTGCGCAATCTATACAAGAAAGTCCGTCGAGGAAGGGCTGGACATGGAGTTCAACAGCCTCGACGCGCAGCGCGAGGCGGGCGAGAACTACATCCTCAGCCAGAAGAGCAAGGGCTGGGTGTGTCTCCCGAACCGCTACGACGACGGGGGATTCTCCGGCGGAAACCTCAACCGCCCAGCGCTGGCGCGGCTTCTCGCCGACTGCGAGGCGGGGCTTGTGGACGTGATCGTGGTTTATAAGATCGACCGACTGTCCAGAAGCATCTGCGACTTCGCGGATTTGACGAAGAAGTTCGACAGCTGGAACGTGTCTTTCTGCTCGGTCACGCAGGACATAAACACGGCGACGAGCTCGGGCAGGATGATGCTGAACATACTGGTGACCTTCGCACAGTACGAGCGCGAGATCATAGGCGAGCGAATACGCGACAAGATGGAGGCCACGAGGAAGAAGGGGCTCTGGGCGGGCGGCTGCGTCGCCATCGGCTACAGGCTGGAGAACAGCCGCCTCCTGCCGAATCCCGACGAGGTCCCTATTGTCAGGCGCATCTTCACGCGCTACGCCGAAATCCAGTCGGCCAAGCAGGTGGCGATGGAGCTGAACAACGACGGGGTGAGGACCAGGAACGGCAGCGAATGGAACAAGCCCCGCATCTACAGGGTGCTCAACAACTACGCCTACATCGGCAAGATACTGTACAAGGGGACCGTCTACGACGGCGTCCACGAGGCCATCATCGAGAAGCCGCTGTGGGACCGCGTCCACGAGTACCTTGACGACAACTCCAGCAGGGAGCGCACCGACCACACTGTCGTCCCCTCCAACATCTCTCCGCTCAAGGGGCTGCTGAAGTGCGGCCACTGCGGCGGGCCGATGATGGCCTACAACCGCCGCAAGAAAGGGCGCGTCTACACCTACTACCGATGCCTCCGCGACAGCAAGCGCGCGGAGAGCACGTGCCCCATCAGGGAGGTGGCCGCCCCCGTGGTGGACGAGCTTGTGCGAAGGCAGCTCACGGCGGTCCTCCGGTCGCCGCAGATGCTGGGCGCTCTGGAGGAGAAGTCGGGCGTGGAGGCGGCTGGCGTCCTGAAGACGCTCGACGAGGGCTTCTGGAAGGAGGCCACGAGCGCGGAATGCAGGAGAATCGTGGAGCTTCTGGTGGCCGAGGCCGTCCTGACCACGGACAGGCTGGTGCTGGAGCTCAACACGGAGGGAATCAACTCAATCATGGAGGAAATCGAGAATGAGTCAAATCAGGACTGAACGGCTGGAGAACGGCAACATCAGGGTCACGGTCCCCATCGTCTTCAAGCAGACGGCAAACGGACGGCGCATCGAGGCGGTTGACGAACCGCAGGAAAACGACAACCGCCAGGCAATGCTCATGGCGATCGCCCGCGGACGCCGCTGGCAGAAGCTGATCGACGACGGCGAGGTGGCCAGCGTGACTGAACTTGCCAGGATCATCGGACGCAACGAGAGCTATGTGGCGGGAGTCATACGGCTGGCCTGCCTCGCCCCCGACATCGTGCATTCCATCATCGAGGGGAACTATCCCCCGCAGCTTTCGCTATGCGCGATGAGGGGATGCTTCCCGATTGCCTGGGAGGAGCAGAGGAAGCGGTTCATCGAGTCACGGCGGAAATAGCGGGCGGACAGCTTCTGCCCGCACGGGAAGGCCGGCAAGGCGGCTCCCTGAGGGAATCAGTCTTGATCTCCATCTCCATTTGCTGGGAT
>Ga0265298_10010210_pt1 | contig 11128 bp, 10 predicted proteins | sample AusTroGonzalo_MG_3_FD_193486 | JGI IMG/M metagenome (GOLD analysis project Ga0265298, IMG submission 193486) | Bovine rumen microbial communities from tropical cattle in Woodstock, Queensland, Australia - Gonzalo_01 | ecosystem: Host-associated > Mammals > Digestive system > Stomach > Rumen ...
AACGGTTCATTGCGTTGGCCTTTTCGGCCTGGAGCAAACGCTTTTTGCAAGACTTGTGTTGAGGCACCTTAAAATCTCCGGGTGAAAACCTACTTAAAAAATGTTAGCACAAAGATAGTAAAAGTTTAGAAGTTGTCAAGGGGCATGTGAAGTTACTAGTTAATAGTTACTAGTTAATAGTTAAAAGAAATTTTCAGATCAAGATATTCTAGTAACTAGTAACTCAGAACTCTTAACTTGATTTTCTAAATTACAGTTTATGATTCCGTTTATCAATGTACGAGCGCAGCGCGAAGCCTATTTGTCTGAATTTAAGCAAGCCGAACAAGAAGTCCTAGACAGCGGCTGCTTTATCGGAGGACCGGCGGTCCAGGCGCTAGAATCGGAACTTGCGGAATTCACGGGAACATCGCACGCCATCACCTGCGGTAGCGGAACAGACGCACTGACGATTGCGCTCCTTGCACTCGGACTTAGACCGGGCGACGAGGTCATCGTTCCCGATTTCACCTTTATCGCCCCCGCCGAATGCGCAATGCGTCTCGGAGGCGTCCCGAAATTTGCAGATATCGACCCGGAAACGCTCCAGGTCAGCGCAGAAAGCATTGCAAAGCTCGTTACGCCAAAGACCAAAGGCATTATCGCAGTAAACCTCTTCGGGCAGTGCGCTCCTTATAGCGAAATCAAAAAAATCGCCCGAGCAAACAGCCTGTGGCTGATCGAAGACTCGGCACAGGCGTTCGGAGCCTTGCAAAACGGAGTCCCCGCCTGCACATTCGGCGACATCTCCATCACGAGCTTTTACCCAGCCAAGCCGCTCGGTTGCTACGGCGACGGAGGAGCCCTCTTTACCGCAAACGACGATCTTGCGCAAAAGATCCGCCTGATAGCAAATCACGGCAGCAAGACACGATACGTTCACGAAATCTGCGGCATGAACAGCAGGCTAGACGCAATCCAAGCGGCAGTCCTTCGCATAAAGCTCAGCCATTTCAAAGACGAACTCAAGCTTCGCGAAAAGAACGCGAGCAAATACAACGAGTTTTTCAAAGACGTTCCGGGAATCACGCCGCAAAAGATCGCAAACGGCAACACGAGCACGTATGCACAATACACGCTACTTGCCGAAAACCGTAATTCTTTTATAGAAAAAATAGACACCGCAAAAATTCCATACTGCATCCACTACCCCGCCCCGTTGCACACACAACCATGCTTCAAGGAATTAATCCAAGCACGCGGGGCAGTCAGCGAAAACGCATCACGAGGTAGCATCGCAAATAACGCCACAGAAGTGAGCAAAAAAGCCATAAGCCTCCCCATGTGCGCCTTTACAGATGTGGATGAGATTATCGCGAGACTTAAGAAAGTAATGTAAAAGCGAAATAGCTAGTTATTAGTCAATAGTTATTAGTTTAAGTTTGGCGACTTCGTCGCGACATTTCAACCAACGACCAAAGACCATTGACTAACGACTACATCACAAATTTCTTGATAACTTCAGTAATTCCCGAATGATTGTTGTCGTGTTCGGTCACGTAATTAGCAACAGCTTTCGCCGCAGGTGAAGCATTCGCCATCGCCACCCCGACGCCAGCCGCCTCAATCATCGGACAATCGTTTTCTTCATCGCCCACGGCTATCGTATTTTCAATCGGCTCGTGATAGAAGTCCGCCATGTAGCGCACCGCAGCACCTTTATTTGAAAGCATGTGCGAAAACTCAAGCATTTCGGGCTTGCTGAACACGTCAAAAAGCTTGCCAGCCGTGACAGTCCGCATCTCGGCACGGAAATCCACGAGACTTGAATGTTCAAACGGCGTAATCACGTTCACCTTGATCGGCGGCTTGACCACCACATTGATTGGACCGTCATTGCCATTACCCCCACCATAATAATTGCGGATATCGTCTACAACAACGTAATTCATTTTCATCAGGCGGCAATACGTCTTGAGCTGTTCCGTCTCGTATTCAGAGACAACCAAATCGCCTGCATACGTGTGCGCATGCATCCCGCGCTTGTGCGCCTCGTCCATGATGAACTTTACCTGATCCACGGCAATGCGGCGAGTCAAAATGGGCTGTTCCGTTCCACAATCATAAATGAGTCCGCCATTAAAACTCACCAGAAAGTACCCCGGCTTCAGGAATCCGTACTTTTCGGCAATATGCTTAACGCTTGTAAGCGGGCGCCCAGTCGTCATCACGAACTTGTGTCCTGCGTCAATCATCGCGCGAATCGAAGCCATGTCCGCATCGCTAATATTCTTCTCGTCGTCAAGAAGCGTGCCGTCTAAATCAGAAAATAAAAGTTTCATCGCGCCAAATATAGAAAGTCCGTCCAGCCTACCCAAAATATTTATTTACATTTTTCAGAAAAGAAGGATTGCAATTATGCAAATAGACGACTTACTGAAAGAAGCGAAAAGCGTTGCCATTTTTGGACACGTACGCCCCGATGGAGACTGCGTAGGATCCACTCTTGGGCTTTACAATTACATCAACGACAACTATCCGACCAGCAGAGTCCATGTTTTCCTGGAACGCTACCCCGAGAACTACAAGATTCTCCCCAACTCCAACGACATCCAGGAATTTTACAGCGAAGATTTCGGAACGTACGATTTGGCATTTCTTCTGGACGCATCCACTTTTGACCGCGTCGGCGCAAACGGAGAAAGTTGCATCAAGCGAGCCATCAAGACTTGCAACATTGACCACCACATCAGCAATCCGCAGAACCTCTGCGACATCAATTACGTTGACGCCAAGGCAAGCTCCGCATGCGAAGTCCTATACTTTTTGATGGATCCAAACAAGGTCAGTAAAGCAACCGCCGAATGCTTATATCTTGGAATCGTTCACGACACAGGAGCATTCAAGTTCAGCAGCACAGGTCAAAAGACAATGATGGTCATCGGAGACTTGCTTGAAAAAGGCATTGACTTCACGCGCATCATCAACGAGACATACTACACAAGAACGTATACCCAGACGCTCGTGACTGGTTACGTCATGATGAATAGCAAGCTTGCCATTGATGGGAAAGTCGTCTACAGCTATCTCACTCCAGAAGACATGGACCACTATTCCGTAACTCCAGTTGAACTGAGCAGCGTCATCGATACATTACGCGAAGTAAGCGGCACAGAAGTCGCCATATTCCTATACCCAGTCAATGGCGAATACAAGATTAGTTTGCGCAGCAATTACGTTGTTGATGTCAACAAAGTTGCAGGAGTTTTTGGCGGAGGCGGTCACGTCCGCGCAGCAGGCGCAAGTTCCAAGGAAACGCCCGAAGAAATCATCGCAAAGCTCTTAAAACTTATTCAAGAGCAACTTCCAAACAACGTTATCGAAGAATAAACATCTTTTAAAGCGCGCGAAATGAACTTCGCGCGTTTTTGCATTTAAAGTGCAAAAAGAGCAAAAGCCAAGAAGACGAACACCGCACCGCTGAACCAGTTCAGATTGCGGTTCGCCTTCGGCGATGTCAAAAGGAACTTCTTGACAGTCCCTGCTAAAAGAGCGACACTCCCAAATACAATCATTGTCGCCAAGATAAATTCACCGCCGAAAATAGCCATCTGCAAGCTCGGGTGGATTGGACGTTCCAAACGCACCGCCGGCGGAATCAACGAAAGCACAAAAAGAATCACCTTCGGGTTCGTAAGATTCATGATAATGCCCCGCATGTAAAGGCTACGCGCAGAAGGCATTGTTGAAATTACACCTCTTTCGTCTTTCGTCCCTCGTCTTTCGTCTAATTGAACAACGCCCGAGCGGGAATCTCCATTCATCTGAACAACGCCGGCTTTTACTCCGAAACTTTTGTACGCGAGATATAGCAAGTACGCAGCACCTAGGCACTGGATGACAAAAAATGCCGTCGGGCTTGCCGCAATCAATGCCGAAACACCCGCCACAAGCAGGCAAGTGTGTATGGCGATACCCGTGCAAAGTCCTAGAATGATGCAAAAGCCGAGACGCGCCCCGTAAGTAGCGCTCTGGGCAAGTACAAATAGGTTATCTGGTCCGGGGGCAATCCCGATGACAAGTGCGGCGATGAAGAATTCAAGCATTACAATTTACTCAAGAAAGCGTCCACGTCAAGATCCGCAAGGTCTTTTTGTAGCGCGTCAAGTTCATCATCCGTAATCGCAGTGTGATTTTGGTCACGTTCTTCAGCACGTGAATTTGAGACCTCGACGAGCTTTTTAAGCGTGTTGGCCACCTCGCCCACCGTGCCATCTTGACGCATCACGACATCCAAAACTTTTGAAAGTCTTTGTCGCAATTTCGTGAACTCTTCGCGGTCTAGCTCAGATACTTCCCCGTGATAGCACATCAAAGGGGTCTGGCACCTGGCACATGGAAACACCATCATATTCGAGAAGTCTCCATCTATCTGGACCTTAAATTTCGTTCCGCAATGCGGGCATTCGATATCCATTTCACTCATATTCTAAAATCTAGAATTTTTTACAATTCCTAGCCAACATAACTACAATATTTTATCTTTACGAAGTCCATCTCGCATTGTGAACCCGTTATATAACTTTTTTATATAAAAAATAAATAACACATTTTCGCCTAAAAAGAAAGCTGAACTTTTCTGATTGCAAATTCAACCTCAAAGCGCAGCGACCCCAAAGGGCGAAGCCCGAGCCCAAACCTCAAACCTGAAATATGCTCTGCCACTGGCTATATCAAACAACAAACATTGATCTTTTTGACGGTCGTCTCTTCCGTGCAGGCGTCGCCGCCATGCTTTCCATCATCCTGGTGCTATTTTTCATGCCGAAGTACATTCGCTTTTTGCAAAGGCTGGACGCCACGAGCGATTTTGACAAGGACGGAAAGACAAAATCCCCTCCGATTATGGGAGGCCTTCTCCTCGTGATTGTCGTTGAAGTTGTTTCACTACTCGTCTGCCAAATGAACGGCTACACCATCTCTACGCTTGTGATTTTGGCTCTGTTCAGCGCCGTGGGCGCCACTGACGATATGGCGAAAGTCCGTGCCAAGCGCCTCGTGAACCAGGGCAAGCTCAAAGCCGCCGAATACATGGACAAGGCTGATGGCATTTCCAGCTCGCTTAGACTATTCCTCTACTTTTTGTTTAGCTTTGTCGTTGCCGTTTTCTGCTACAAGTTCATCCCCGAACTCAAGGGCGATTTGACCATTCCGTTCTGCCCAATTGACGTTTTCCAAATTCATCTCCCCAACTGGCTATTCGTTGCCTTCATGACGTTCGTCATCGCAGCATCAGCAAACGGAACGAACTTCACAGATGGTCTTGACAGTCTCGTTTCAGTACCGATTCTTACTAGCATGGTGTTCGTCGGACTCGTCGCCTACGTGAGCGGAAACTTCATCTTTAGTCAGTACCTGAGCGTTCCGTACCTCCCTGGTTGCGACGAACTTTTCCCGCTTGCAACCGCCATCGCAGGCGCTCTGCTTGCTTACCTTTGGTTCAACAGCCCTCCAGCAGAAATCTACATGGGTGACGCAGGCTCCGTTGGCTTCGGTGCAGCCATCGGCATCATGTTCATCTTGGTGCAGGCAGGGCTTTTCCTCCCCATCGTTTGCATCATCATCATTGCCGAAGCTTGCTCCGTACTGATGCAAATCACATGGTTTAAGATTACCAAGAAAACGACCGGTACAGGCAAGCGCATTTTCCTTTGCGCTCCGCTTCACCACCATTACCAAAAGAAGTGGGATGGCCGCTTCCCAAGCAAGCCGCTCATGAACTCCAAGATTGTGTGGCGCATGCACCTCGTGAGCATCTTCGCCCTCATCTTTAGCATGGTTGTGTTCTTCGGAATAAGGTAGTATAGTGTACTAATCAAGCCTCGCCGCAAATACAAGACTTGTCATGCCCGCCATTGAGCGGGCATTTTTCTTTTTATTATATTACCCCACATGAATATTATTGAAACTTTGAACGCCGCAGGTCAGCAAGAACTGGCCCAACATTTGGAATCTTTGACGGGCGATGCCCGCGCAAATTTGGAACGCGATATACTGAGCCAGGACTGGCAAGAACTCAAGGCTCTCCATGCCGAAAAATCTACAGCCAGCTTGAGCGACAACGTTTCTGCCGACCTCACTCCGATGCCATGGAAACTTGCAACCGACGATCTCCGTTACGAATTCTGGAAAGAGACGGGTGAAATTCTCCTCGGTCAAGGCAAAGTAGCCGCATTTCTCGTGGCAGGCGGTCAAGGTTCGCGTCTCGGTTTTGATGGTCCGAAAGGCATGTTCGATATTGGCCTTCCGAGCCACAAGAGTTTATTCCAGTTGCAGGCCGAACGCTTGCGCAATTTGGGCGCCCGCGTCGGTCACGCCATTCCGTGGTGCATTATGACGAGTCCGCTGAATCACGAAGCAACGGTCAACTTTTTCAGCGAAAACAATTTCTTTGGTTTAAATCGCGAAGATATCCGTTTCTTCCAGCAGGGAACAATTTGCGCTCTTACCGCTGACGGCAAGGCTGTCCGCGATGGCGAAGACCATTTGGCTCTCGTGCCCGATGGAAACGGAGGTTGCTTCCGCGCTCTCGCCCAGAGCGGTACGCTTGCATGGCTTGTAGAACGTGGCGTGCAATACGTATTCCTCTATAGTGTCGATAACGCCCTCTGTCGCATTTGCGACCCAGCATTCATTGGAGCGCTCGCCGAAAAAGGCACTATTCTCAGCGCCTCTAAGGTCGTCCACAAGGCCGGCCCAAACGAAAAAGTCGGTATTTTCGCCTTCCAGAACAAGAAGCCGGGCGTTGTCGAATACAGCGACCTTCCAGAAAACTTCCGCGACATGACAAACGCCGATGGAAGCCTTACGTTTGATGGCGGCAACATCGCCATTCACTTGTTTAAAATTAGCGGACTCCGCAAGTTGCAGACAAGTAAGCTTCCGTGGCACACAGCACGCAAAACAGTTTGCGGCATTGAAAAGTGCTTCAAGTTTGAACAGTTCCTCTTTGACGCCTTCCCGCAGCTTGGTTCCATGCTCCCATTCGGCGTTGTACGTGAAGAAGAATTCAGCCCGGTCAAAAATGCCGAAGGCAACGATTCTCCGAAGACTGCACGCATCATGATCGGCAAGCTCCATCGCGAATGGCTCCGCAAGGCTCATGTGAAGATTGACGAGAAAAAGTTGTACGAAATTTCGCCGACCATCAGCTATGCTGGCGAAGGCCTCAAGCAGAGCATCTTCGACCGCGAACTCGGCAGAAACATCCTGGAATTTGAAGAGGATTAGCGACTTCGGCGCAGTAGACAGTAGGAAGTAGGCGGTAGGAAGCTGGATTTGTCATGCCCGCCACTGTGCGGGCATCTCCTTTTTAGCAAATGCACAGAATACAAGTCATAACGTACAAATTTCTAATTAACATTCTGTTGCGTTTGCCAGATGCATTTTACGCAGTTCTTTTTGCTACCGTTTTCCCTGTTTACAAGGCTTTGCACAAGAAGCGCGCCTACGGGCGCGTTGAAAAGCACTTGGCACATGCAAAGGAATACAAGGCTAAAAGTTCAAACGCGATTTCAAAGATAAATGCGCGCGACACATTCCGAGGTATCTTCAGGAATGCGCTAGAATCCTACCGCGGCCTCGCCCGTTTCAACAGCGTTGAAAAACGAATTGTGTACGAAAACGAGCATATCATCCGCAACGCCATTGCCGAATGCGCTCGTCAAAACGCCCCCATCGCAGGGATCAGCATCCATCAAGGAGCGTTTGAACTTATGCACCGCGCTCTTTGCCGCTACAGCGAACACGTTCATTTGATTACAGATTCCGTCGGTGATATCGCATTTCGCGAAGTCCTCAAAGACCTCCGCAGCGATCCGCACCTGACCGAATATCATCCAGACGAAACAGGACGCCTTATTCGCGAGCTATTCCGCACTAAAGGCATTTTAGCGATGGTCATTGACCAAGGCAAGCACACCAAGGGAAACACAGTCTCGCTATTCGGCCGCCCAAGTACGCTCTACTTACGTCTTCCGCAAAAAATAAACGAAATGGGAGCAGGAATCGTCACATTCCGCACGTGGAGCGAAAAAAAGCGCATCGTCATCCGTTTTGAAAGTTATTACCCACCAAAGTATGATATACAACAAGGCAACGAGACGTCTGCTAGAATATACGGTCAAAGCGCAGAAAATGCCGCACAATCAAAAAATCCACTCATCTTGGGAATCGCGCACGAAGTTGAAACGTGGATTGCCGAGCACCCCGAACAGTGGAGCTGGAATTACCACGGGAATTTCATTGGTTAAAAGCCTTTTTATTTAAAAGTAAATAGTACTTCATGCAGGCGGGGCGTCAGCTCGGAGTTGACGCCTACTCCCCACAGAGGATAACTCAAGCTAAGTCACTAAAGTGGCAAGTTTCGTATAGGCGTCAGCAGTACCCAGCTACATTCATAACGAAATTAAAATTTCTATGAATGTGCAAGTTACATCGGTGGCTTTTTCATCATTATAAACTATGAACGGAACTAAAGTTCCGAGCCACACAGAGCTTCACTCGGTTATGCCGGTCTGCAAGCAGCCCGTCGCAACATTGACGCTAGCGCGTCATGCTTACGGCTCAACTATGCTTGTGCTAGCCCAAGCGCAGCATTCGCCTTTGGTCATACTCGTTTTGCACGCTACTGCGAAGAAAATACCTTGGCCGACGCTTTTATTCACAATACGATTCATTCCAATTATCTAATTCAATAGTTTTTCTCGCTTTTACTGTTTAAGAAATTCAACAAATTCTAGGTTGCATTTTTTATATTTCGCTAAAAAGAAGGAATGACAATGCCTTTAAATGCAGAAGAAGAATTTCAGTTAGAGTGGATTAAGAACCACCAAATGGAAGACAAGGACGAACTTGCAGAAATCCAGGCCGAGGCAGAAGCTGAAGCAAGACCGCAACGTGCCACACGCGGCAAGAAAATGCGCCGCAATCCCGCCGCCTGGGAACTTCCGAACCCCGAAGATGAAATTGACCTTCACGGTCTCACCTCCGAAGAAGCTGCCGAAGCTGTCGAGCGCCGCATTGACGACCTCCTCATCGCAGGACTCAGCGTTTTACGCGTCATCCATGGCGGTGGCAACCCGGAATACGGCAATGTCAAGCGCATCATCGACCGCAAAGTCCGCTCCGAATGGAAAAATCGTGTCGTTTTCTACAAGGTTGAACCTGACAATGCCGGTTCCAGCATCATGAAAATCGGCAAGCCGCGCCCGCAAGTCACAAAAAAGAAGAAATAATGAAAAAAATTTCACTTTTTTTGCCCTTACCCCTTTAAAAGTCAATAAGAATTAACTATAATTGTGCGCGTCAACGACGAAGCGTCAAGACAAAAACAAAACGGAATATAGCTCAGCCTGGTAGAGCGCTTGCTTCGGGAGCAAGAGGTCGTGAGTTCGAATCTCGCTATTCCGATAAAAAAAAAGAAACCACCTACAAGGGTGGTTTTCTTTTTTATATCTGAACATTGACGAGATGAAGAACTCACGAAGTGAGTTCGATTACGCTCATAGTAAACAAAGTGAAACGTAGAGCGGAAGCCTTGTTCTGCAACAAAGTTGCAGGCAAGCCCGAAGGGCGAAACGGGAATAGCAAGACCGTTTCGGCAATCTCGCTATTCCGATAAGAAAAAGAACCATCCTAAGGATGGTTCTTTTTCTTATTTGACATCACGCGAATTTGAACGAACGACGAAGTCGTGAGTTCGACTAAATCACTCCATGAGCAAAGCGAATAATGAGTGATTTAGAGATTACGCCGCAAGGCGTAACCCGAAGGGAAAAATGCGAAACGCAAGTGAGCATTTTGTCTAATAGCATGCGAGGCGAGCGTCGCAGCGGCAAGCTTGCTTGCCGATATGACCGAGCCGAAGCAGCGGACGCCGTAGGCGTCAATCTCGCTATTTCAATAAAACCCGGAGGGCAAAAGTTGAAACGAAGTGAAACTTTTGTCTCATCTCGCTAAAAATTTGCTCCGCCCCCAAACCGTTTTTCCGGATTCGGGCAATGATCCTCATGACCGTCGGGCCAAACCCATACTTCATCTGCAAACGGACACGATTCGCATTTGCCGCCAACAGCGCATTGTTCAACGCTATTATCAAAAAATAAACTCCCCTCATACTTCACATTCAAAACAGAAAGCGTACCCGTCCGAAGTTCCTTGCGCAACGATTCTAGCAGCGCATCATCCAGCGCATACATTTCACGGAGTTCTCGCGGAGCAACACTCAACACCACCACTTTATTCCACTTAATCCTGTCAATCCCAATCGCAGAAGCCCACGACACTAGCTCAGGCATATTCTGCAAATTTTTCTTGTGCAGCGTCACTTGCAGCGAGACCTTCGCGACTCTCGAATTCGCAGTCCCCGCGCATTCCTCATCAGCAGCCCCCGCGCAATCTGCATCAATACCCAAACGGCCCGCATTCTCGCGCATTCTATCGCGCACTTTCACTAACTTTTCGACATTCGCTTTCCAGCCATCAAACTGTTCCGACGCCAAATAGCTCACCTTGATATCGCTGCACGAGCGCAACAGCAATTCCATCGCATCATCAGCCCCCCACTTTCCTGGGAACGTTCCATTCGTCGTGAGGTTCAGCGGGATTTCAAGCGCCCTACACAGCTCCAGCAGTTCATCAAAATGTGAATAAAGTAGCGGTTCACCCATCGTCGAAGGGATGACCTCGCGCAACAAGCGTCTCCCCGAAGAGTCTCGTTCTGTGGCATACTTTTCAATCGCCGCCCGTGCTATCTCAAAAATCATCTCGCCCATGCCAAACGCGCGACGGTTTCTATTACAATTAAAAAGACGCTCACTATCACTATCCGGCGGGCAGTCCCCGTTACAATTTGACGCACCACAATTAAGTAAAGCCCGCTGGTTCAAAAAACACAGCGGACAATGCAAATTACAAACGTCAGGATTTGTGAGAAGCGTAATGCGGCGCATTTTCAGCGCCTTACTCTCTATGTTCTCTCAGGTACTTAATTGCAGCAAGGCCCGCAATAGCGCCCTCGCCAACGGCTACAGCCACCTGGAGCGTACCACCCGTGCAGTCGCCAGCAGCAAAGAGTCCCGGAACTGTT
>Ga0265298_10010212_pt1 | contig 11125 bp, 6 predicted proteins | sample AusTroGonzalo_MG_3_FD_193486 | JGI IMG/M metagenome (GOLD analysis project Ga0265298, IMG submission 193486) | Bovine rumen microbial communities from tropical cattle in Woodstock, Queensland, Australia - Gonzalo_01 | ecosystem: Host-associated > Mammals > Digestive system > Stomach > Rumen ...
TCCGTCCGTTGTGAGCGTCGTGGATACCACATGGACCGCTTTCTGTCCTGCCAGCTCCACTTCCCCGCTGGTCAGGATCTTTTTGGCGTTGGCGCTGTCCTTCACGCTGCTTTTCACCAGACGCAGGAAATCGGCCCGAAAGGCTTCCACCTGGAACGGCATCAGCGGGCCTTTGTTGTCGATGGCCGAAGCATCAATGGCCAGCCGCAGACCTTTTTCTACATTCTCACCCCGCAGCACGGCCACCGGGTTGATTCCCAGCGGATATAGCTGCAGATCTGACGGAATGAAAACCCGGAAGCCGTTTTTGGCATCCGAGAAGGCCACCACGTCCTGTCTGCCTTCCACGGGTTCTGTCGCGGGAAACTTCTTTTCTGCTTCCGTTGCTGTTTCTTCCTGTTGCGGTGCGGCCTGAACCTGTTCTCCCGACTGTGCTGCATTCACCGCCGGCTGCGCATGGACCACATTTGCCAGACCGCAGGCCCTTCCCAGCACAAGGCCGAGAGCCATTACAAGTACTGCCAGTTTATTATGCAAAACGCCACCTGCTTTCCCTGATATCTCTTTCATATTTTAACACAACAAAATCAAAGTTTATAATTATTTTTATGGAAACGACTGAAATGAAATGTTATAATAAATTAATACGATTTAAGTATATCATAAACAAATCAGAACCGATACAGCAAATTACAAATCAAACTGGATTTATAATGAACACAAATTATAATAAGGAGCCATGTATTATGCAACTACGAATCCTCTCTGAAAATAAATATCTGGCAGCAGCAATCCTTGCTTCCCTGCTTTCCGCAACAATAGCCGTGCCTGCCCGGTCCGAAGAAATCCATACCGAAACTCCTGCCGTACAGGAAGCTTCCTCCGGACAGATTCGCTCGGGCGTTGACCCGGAGAATACCGACGGGAATACCGCGACTATTGACCATTCCGCAGAATTCAAACCCATTCAGAACGAATTCCTGAAAGAAGGTGAAGGCATTCCCGGCAGCGAGGTACCCTATCAGAGTGAAAGAGAGCTTTCCGGGAAAGAATGGAAAGAAATAGCGCAACTGGAAAAGGATATCAGGATACTCCAGAGACAGCGGCAGGAATTCCTCAAAGACCGGATAAAAGAAAAGGAACGGAAAGCAAAAGCTTTTACCGATGCGTTTAAAGGCAGGCAGGAATACAGTATCGTTTTTAATCCGGAAGACTACTCCACAAAAACGATGAACGCCAACGGGGAAACTGTAACCTTCCGCGCTTATGAGCATCTCGTTTATGTTAAAAAGCCTTTCGAACCGGAAAGCCAGATGCTGAGCATATATATTCCCGAAGCGTATCTGAAGGGCGGAACTATCAACGGCTTTACCGCAGAAACCGCTCCCATATTTATGCCCAACAGCGTAGGCGGCTATATGCCGGGGACAATCGTAGAACCGCAGGAAGACTCCCGTCACGGCGGCGCCAATGCTGCTTTATACGCGCTGAGCAACGGGTACGTTGTGGTCTCCCCCGCCGTCCGCGGCCGGTCACTGAAACATGATAACGGCTACGAAACCGGCAAGGCACCTGCACTGATTGTCGACTACAAAGCTGCAGTACGCTTTGTACGCCGCAACCGCAAAGCAAAGCGTATTCCCGCGGGCGACACAGAAAAGATCATTTCCAGCGGTACTAGCGCTGGTGGCGCGCTTTCAGCCCTGTTAGGCGCTACCGGAAACGCAAAGGATTATGTTCCGTATCTGAAAGAACAAGGAGCCGCCAAAGAACGGGATGATATTTTTGCTTCTATGGCCTATTGCCCCGTTACCAATCTGGAAAACGCAGATATGGCATACGAATGGATGTTCCACGATGCCAACGCATACTACAGTAAAAGGGACGGTACGGGAATTGCCATCACGCCGGAACAGAAAGAAGCATCCGCGGAATTAAAGGTAAAATTTTCTGAATACCTGGATTCCCTTAATCTCCAGGACACCCTTGGCAATCACCTGAACCTTTCGCCGGAAGGAGACGGCCTCTTCCGGGAGTACATCGAGTCGTTATATCTGGAATCCGCACAGGACGCCATCGACACCGGGGATAAAAAGGTGTTAAAAACCCCCTGGCTGACTATCAGCGATGGTATGGCGGTTCATATGGATTTCCCGAAATATATCAAGGCTGTTAAGCGATTAAAAGGCATTCCCGCTTTCGATGCCTTTGATTTGACAACCTTCGAAAATAACGAATTTGGCACATATGATATCGCCAACAAGCATTTCACGCGTTATGCATTGGAACACAGCCAGTTTGTTACAGTGCCTAAACTGGAAGAAGAGAAAGAGCTTGCAGAAGAAAAAACGCGTCAATACAACCTTGCTTTCCCTGTCGAAAAACGGCAACTGAGAAAAGCGAATTTGGAAGAACAAATAGAGAAAGACAAACTGGATCTTTCCCAATATATGGCAGACGGGCAGGTCATAAAAATGATGAACCCCATACGCTATATAGGAAACCCGGAAGTACAAACTGCTCCCCATTGGCGAATCCGTCACGGCGCGCTTGACAGGGATACGGTGCTGGCAATTCCTGCTATACTGGCAATAAAACTTAAAAACAATGACAAATCTGTAGACTTCAAAGTGACATGGGGATACGGACACGATGGCGATTACGATTTGCCGGAACTGTTCGCCTGGACTGACCGCATCTCTAAACTGAAAGACAAAACAGATGATATTTAGAAAGAAGAAAAAGAGAAACAAAACAAAAAAGAAAAGGAAAGCAAGGAATAAAAAAACAGCAGATTACGAATTGTAATCTGCTGTTTTTATTTTTGCCTTTACTCCACATCCTTCTTCATTGCAGGCGGTGTCATGGGTTCTTTGTCGATGACCCGTACCACCAACAGAGTAATCGTGCAGATGATCCATTCAAAGTAAATGGGATGCGGCAGGATCCGTACCGACGGGAACATCTGCCAGGCCAGCAGGCCCAGGAGACCTACCAGAGTCGTGTAGAACGCCGTATTGCGGCGGCACAGATCCGGGGCGAACATGGTAGCCAGGAAGACCAGGGTGAACGCTGTCGTCAGACTCAGGCCCGTCAGCATCATCTTCACGATGCCCACCGCATTGAAGGCCATCCACAGGGTCACAAGACCTACAGCGAAAATGATGAAACGGCTGGCCTTCATATATTTATCCGGTGTAATGTCCGGATTGAAGAAGCGTTTGTAAATATCCTGAGCGATGAGGGTGCCGGCGCCCAGCAAAATGGTGCAGGCCGTGGAAACGTCTGCCGCCCACAAAGCCGCCAGGGTGATACCGGAAGAGAACGGATCCAGACTCATGATGATCTGGGGCAATGCCAGAGTGGGATTGATGTCCGGATACTGGGCCTTGGCCGCCATACCTAACACCGCAGAGAGGAAACCGATGGGGAAAATAATCAGGCCTCCCAGGATGAAACCGTTCCTGGCAGCGCTTTCCGATTTGGAGCTGGTAGCGATTTGAACCGGCGCGCCGGTCACGGTCTGGGTCATCATGACGATGATCCAGCCCATCAGCATGGCCATGGTCAGCCCGCCGAAAGGATCCGCCCAGTCAAAGGCCGCAGGAGGCAGTTTGGCCACGATGCCGGCCATGCCTCCGTCACGGATCAGCACCTTCACCATGCAGAAGATAATTCCCAGATAAATAATCAGTACGCTAAGCACGCTGGACAGTCCGGAGGACCACATGCCGCCGATGACCGTGATGCCGATGAACACAATGGCGCTGGTGATCATGCCCGTCTTCATGGTGAACACATCGGGCATCAGGGTGGAAAGGATGGAACCGCCCGCCACATACTGCAGCGAGGTGATGCAGGATAAAATAATCGCCAGGCCGATAACGCTGATGATGCGCGCTTTTTTATCGTAGCAGCGCTCGAACAGTTCCGGTACCGTGGTACATTCCAGCTTGCGGTACTTACCTGCCGCCACCAGGCCCATGAAAATGGCGCCGATGGACCAGGCACCGTTGTACCAGCCGGCAGATAAGCCGATACGGGTAGCACTTTCCGCCACACCTACAGTGGAAGCCGCGCCCACCGCCATGCCGGTAACGCTTACAGCGATCAGCAGGGCGCCGAACTTACGGCCGGCAAACTGATATTCCGTGGCGCTGGTTTCCGCCCTCCTCTTCACATAAAAGGAAATCGCGAACAGCATCACGACATACAACACAACAATCATTAATTGAATGGACATGGCAAAACAATCCTTTCCTCTCTTGCTAAATAATAAGTTTTTTACAATATATTGGTATGATTTTACCACAGAATTAAAAAAAGTAAAATAACTAAATGTAAAAACTTGTATTCACGTACCGGTTTGTGCTAAAATTTAGTGTATGCAAATTGTAAATAGCCTGACTTCCCATGCAGGTTAATAAAGTCTGGTTATAGAAAAGAGGAGAAGAACATGAAAGAATACAAACCCTTTAAATCAGGAAAAGTCCGTGAACTGTACGACCTGGGCGACAGCCTGGTGATGGTTTGCACCGACCGTATTTCCGCGTTTGATGTGATTCTAAAAGACCCGGTGCCGGAAAAAGGCGCCGTCCTGAACAAGATGTCCAAATTCTGGTTCGATTTCACCAAAGACATCGTACCGAACCACATGCTTTCCATCGATACCAAAGACATGCCGGAATTCTTCCAAACTCCGGAATTTGAAGGCCGCAGCATGAAGACACAAAAGCTGGAAATGCTGCCCGTAGAGTGTGTCGTCCGCGGCTACATCACCGGCAGCGGCTGGGAAAGCTATAAAAAAGAAGGAAAGATCTGCGGCATCGAACTGCCGGAAGGGTTACAGGAATGCCAGAAACTTCCGGAACCCCTCTTCACCCCTTCCACCAAAGCCCCCGTTGGCGAACATGACATGAACATCTCCATGGAAGAAGGCGTTGTCTGGGTAGAGAAATTCTTCCCCGGCAAAGGCAAAGAATACATGGCAAAGATGCGTGACCTGACCCTGGCCCTCTACAAAAAATGCGCGGACTACGCGCTTGAACGGGGCATCATCATCGCCGACACCAAATTTGAATTCGGCCTGGATGAGAAAGGTAACATTGTGCTGGCCGATGAAATGCTGACACCGGACAACAGCCGCTTCTGGCCCCTGGCAGGATATGAAGCGGGCAAGTCCCAGCCTTCCTATGATAAACAGTTCGTCCGTGATTACCTGAAAGCCAACAATACGGAAATCCTGCCGCAGGATATCATTGAAAAGACCATTGGTAAATACAAAGAAGCTTACGAACTGCTGACGGGCAAGAAGTTCGCGTAACTGAAAATTAGCAAATTAAACAATACATAAAAAGTAAAGGAACAGGCAACGCAATGTTTTGTTTATGCCTGTTCCTTATTCTTTTTGTTACTATAAAATGCAGTTTATCTGTCTTCCGCTGACCTGTTCCTGTTATTAATAATCAGGTTATTATGTTTTTAGTCTCAGTAACACTTCCTGCCAGCATTATCACTTCGGTTTGTAACGTTGGATAGATATGGTATGATTATCCCCTTAATGATGTACCCCTGACTATTGATTATTTTATATTATAATATTTATATATTTCTATAAATACCAAAAGCTAATAAAGCAATTAAAAATAATGGCATAAAAAACCTGTTATAAACATTGGAAGTCTTACCCTGTGGTAAAAAAGCACTGCAACAAAAGCTAAAAATAAAAAGAGGTAATGTATAGAATATAAAAATATTGGCTTCTTTTGCACTCTGCAAATCGCCACATGCCAAACTCAAAAACAGCGTAGTAATACCACATCCTGGACAGAGGAAGCCCGTAAAATATCTAAAAGGGCATGGCACAGAAACACCTGTATAGCTGGCAAAACAGCCATATAGCACACCTAATAAAATGAGAATAGCCGTCCTTTTTATCAAGACCCCTTTTTCAACAAATACATGATTAAAAAAAGACAACCACGACCAAGTTATATTAGTACTTTTCCAATTATTCTCAATAGAATCCATCAATCTTATCATTTATCGCATCCTGTGCCAACGCAACATTAATAATGCCAAAACCGAAAATATAGACAATCAAATACAAGATACCCGTATTACCGCTGCGACTCCCTTTAAGAAGATCAACATTATCACCAAGTTTATAAGCCCAGAAAAAACCATAAAGTCCGCAAGTAATAATTGTAAAAACTATTGTCATTAACCCGCCTGTAGCATTCTTCCTGTCAAGCAGGATGTTAATTTCATCAGTTACTTTAGCAATCCAGTATAATCCATAAAAACCACAAGTAACTAATGTAAAAATAATGGAGGATACGATGCCTCTTTTATTTACCCTGCCGTTGATCGGTGGTTTTCCGTTTGGAGCTCCGGCAGCAGTAAATTGTGATCCTGCATTAGTATAATTCGTATTGTTAACTGGAATATCGGATGCTGTTTCCATAACCTGCGCACCACAGTTTGGGCAAAACTTCGTATTACCTTCTATTTTATTTCCACAATTTGAGCAGTATTTCATAATTTAATTAACACCTACCTTTAATTTCAATAATATATAAACACTGCTTTTTTCTATTATATATTATAACATACTATTGTAAAATTATTAATATTTATAAGCACAAACGCCTATGTCCGCCACCAAAGCACTATAGTGGTGGGCAGAGGGTTGCTTATGCCTCAACTTCCGTCCCGTCCCGGAACGTGACTATGGTTTCCTTGTTTTGATTATACATTAGCCATAGCCATTTGCGGGGCAAAACTTAAAGCCTCCACACTCTGGCAGTTTGAAATTTGTATCTTATGGCTTCGCCTATAGAGACATACAAACTGTCTCTCCTTATATTAATAGAGTATAGGGAACCAAACCCCAGTATTCATGCGGGTTTGCGTTGCGAGTCCGGGTGTTTTTACACCCAAGACCGGTTTTTTCATATATTTAGATTGTAAATTGTACTTTTAAATTCTTATGTTTAGCATATTTGAAGATAAACGCAGCGCCGGTAAGACGTAAGCAAAACATCGTGAGCGTTTGCGACATTTCATAAGGCGAAATTTGCCGCAGTGGCTTCGACTGTCTGAGGGCGAAGCCCGAGTTTCGAAGCCACAGGACAAACGAGCCCATGAAATAGCAAACGGAAACGGTTTTGCGACGCCTTACCGGCGCTGCTTTTTTTACAAATATGAAATTAACAGTGAATCAACCTTTAATGTATCAGCGCATGCCACTCCTGCAGCGAAAGCACCTCACTGTTGCCGTGCTTGTTCATCTGGTTGATGCCTTCCGCTGCCGCCTTGGCTGCCACCATGGTCGTGATGTAGGTGACCCGGTGCTTGATGGCTCCCTTGCGCAGATAGCTGTCGTCATGGGCCGCCGTCTTTCCTGCCGGCGTGTTTACGATCAGCTGGATCTTCCCATTGATGATCCAGTCCTCAATGTTAGGCTGGCCTTCGTAGATCTTGTTGACCTTCTCTACCGGAATCCCCGCTGCGCTGATGAGCTTCGCGGTTCCTTCCGTGGCAATAATCTTGAAGCCGTCCTCATAAAACGCTCTGGCAACGTCAACGGCCTCGTCCTTATCTGCGTCGCTGATAGAAAGCAGCACGGTACCTTTTAACGGCAGTACAGACTTGGCGCCTTCCTGGGCTTTGAAGTAGGCTTCCCCTACTGTCTCCGCCAGGCCCAGCACTTCGCCGGTGGAACGCATTTCCGGGCCCAGTACCGGATCCACTTCCGGGAACATGTTGAAGGGGAACACCGCTTCTTTTACGCCGTAATACGGAATCTTCTGCTCCTTCAGCTGCGGTACCGGCGACGGCCGCCCGGTAAGGGAGCCGGTGATGATATCAGTAGCCAGGGGCACCATACGGATACCGCAGACCTTGGACACCAGGGGCACGGTACGGGACGCTCTGGGATTCGCTTCCAGTACATACACCTTGCCATCCTCGATGGCATACTGCATGTTCATCAGACCTACTACGTTCATCTCAACCGCGATCTTGCGGGTGTACTCTTTAATCGTCTTCAGGTTCTCCGCCGAAATCTGCCGGCTGGGCAGGATGCAGGCACTGTCGCCGGAATGGATGCCGGCCAGTTCGATGTGTTCCATTACCGCAGGCACAAAGGCATCCTTTCCATCAGAGATGGCATCGGCTTCGCACTCCAGGGCGTTATGCAGGAACCGGTCGATAAGGATGGGCCGGTCCGGCGTGACGCCGATGGCCGCAGCCATGTAATCCTTCATCTGGTCGTCGTCATGGACTACTTCCATGCCGCGGCCGCCCAGTACAAAGGACGGACGCACCATGACCGGGTAACCGATCTCATGGGCTAAAGCAATGGCTTCTTCCACAGTGCTGGCCATGCCGGACTCCGCCATGGGAATGCCCAGCTTGTCCATCACCTTGCGGAACTGATCACGGTCTTCCGCCAGGTCGATGACCTCCGGTGTGGTGCCCAGAATATTGACGCCCTCCTCTTTCAGCTTGTCAGCCAGGTTCAGCGGAGTCTGGCCGCCGAACTGGGCAATGACGCCAACAGGTTTTTCTTTATAGTAAATGCTTAACACATCTTCCAGTGTCAGCGGCTCGAAATACAGTTTATCTGAAGTATCATAGTCCGTGGAAACCGTTTCCGGGTTGCAGTTGATGATGATGGTCTCAAAGCCCAGTTTCTTCAGGGACAGGGCCGCGTGCACACAGCAGTAGTCGAACTCGATGCCCTGGCCGATGCGATTGGGGCCGCCCCCCAGGATCATGATCTTCCGCCGGTCGGACGTGGGGTTGTTGTCCGGCGCGTTGTAGGTGGAATAGAAATAGGCGCTGTCCTGGGTGCCGCTGACATGGACGCCGTCCCAGGCTTCCACCACGCCGATCTTTTCCCGCGCGTGGCGGATATCGTCTTCGGAAACCGCCAGGATCTCGCTGAGGTATTTGTCGGAGAAGCCGTCTTTTTTCGCTTTGGTCAGGGCGTCCGCCGGGGGTACCGTGCCTTTGTACTGCAGCAGGGCTTCCTCCTCTTCCACCAGTTCTTTCATCTGTTCCACAAAGTAATGCTTCACCCAGGTGATATCAAAAATCTCATCCACCGTGGCGCCTTTGCGCAGGGCTTCATACATCTGGAAGTAACGGTCCGAGGAAGGCGTGCGCAACAGGTTCAGCAGTTCTTCCTTGCTGAACTTGTCAAAATTCTTCACATGCCCCAGGCCGTAACGCCCTTTTTCCAGGGAACGGATGGCTTTCTGGAAGGCTTCTTTATAATTTTTGCCGATGCTCATGACTTCGCCTACGGCGCGCATCTGGGTACCCAGCTTATCGTCCACGCCCTTGAACTTTTCAAAAGCCCAGCGGGCAAATTTTACGACAATGTAGTCCCCGTCCGGCACGTATTTGTCCAGGGTGCCGTACTTGCCGCAGGGCAGGTCCTTCAGGGTCAGGCCGCTGGCCAGTTTGGCAGAGACCAGCGCAATGGGGAAGCCGGTGGCCTTGGAGGCCAGCGCGGAGGAACGGGAGGTCCGGGGGTTGATTTCAATGACAATGACACGGCCGTCCTTCGGATTCCGGGCAAACTGCACATTGGTTCCGCCGATGACACCGATGTGTTCCACGATCCGGTAGGCCTGACGCTGCAATTCCTGCTGCACGTCTTCCGGAATGGTCAGCATGGGGGCGGTGCAGAAGGAATCGCCGGTATGAACGCCTACAGGATCCACATTCTCAATAAAGCAAACCGTGATCATGTTGTTGTCTTTATCACGGACCACTTCCAGTTCCAGTTCTTCCCAGCCCAGGATAGATTCTTCCACCAGCACCTGACCGATGATACTGGCCTGGAGACCCCGGGCGCAGACAGTTTTCAATTCTTCTTTGTTGTAAACCAGACCGCCACCGGCGCCGCCCATAGTGTAGGCCGGACGCAGCACGACAGGATAGCCTAACTCATCCGCAATAGCCAGCGCTTCTTCTACGCTGTAGGAGACTTCGCTGCGGGCCATGCCTATGCCCAGCTTGTTCATGGTTTCCTTAAATTCAATACGGTCTTCGCCCCGCTCGATAGCGTCTACCTGAACGCCGATGACTTTCACGCCGTATTTGTCCAACACGCCGGCTTTGTACAGTTCGGCGCAGAGATTCAGGCCGGACTGGCCGCCCAGGTTAGGCAGCAGCGCATCCGGGCGTTCCTTGGCGATGATCTGCTCCACCCGCTCCACATTCAGCGGCTCGATATAGGTTTTATCCGCCATCTCCGGGTCCGTCATAATGGTAGCAGGATTGGAGTTCACCAAAACGATTTCATAGCCCAGGCTCCGCAGCGCCTTGCAGGCCTGGGTACCGGAATAGTCAAACTCGCAGGCCTGGCCGATGACGATAGGACCGGACCCGATGATCATTACTTTATGGATGTCTGTTCTCTGTGCCATACTTCTCTCCCTTTATGTATATGTAAAATACAAAAAACCAAAATACTCTAACGGTTATTGTACCATATTTTATACTAAAAAATACAGCAGTTTTTGTTTTTTAAAAAAGAAAAATCAGAATGAAAGATTCTCTGTCCCGCGCAAAGTGAAAGGGCTGAACAAAATCGGCGTCAGCCTCTTTTCATTACAGCCCTTTTTACAGTACTCATTTTTAAATTATCGCTGCCAGCCGGTCCCGGGCTTCCAACACTTTCTTATACCCTTCCGTATAATCCTTTTCCTCCCCGGCCCGTAACGGTTCTACAATTTCACACACCGCATCGTACAAGGGATCCAGCGCCAGATTGCCGGCAATGCCTTTCAATGCGTGGGCCGCTTCGAAGGCTTCTTTTAAATCATGCGCTTCCAGCGCCTTGCCTAACTTTTCAAAGTTTGCATCATTGACGCTGGCAGTGATCATCTTGAAATAAAAGGCTTCCATGTTGCAGCATCTTGCCAGGCCTTCATTGGTCTTCACGCCGTACTCTTTTAAGGTTTCCATTGACAGCATAGTTAATCATTTCCTTTCAGCAATTTTTCAAACTCTTCCGCAGGCATCGGCCTGCCGAAATAATAGCCCTGTACCATATTGCAGCCGATGGCCTTCAGATAATCGGCCAGCTCTTTGTTCTCCACGCCTT
>Ga0265298_10010216_pt1 | contig 11124 bp, 22 predicted proteins | sample AusTroGonzalo_MG_3_FD_193486 | JGI IMG/M metagenome (GOLD analysis project Ga0265298, IMG submission 193486) | Bovine rumen microbial communities from tropical cattle in Woodstock, Queensland, Australia - Gonzalo_01 | ecosystem: Host-associated > Mammals > Digestive system > Stomach > Rumen ...
GGAACTCCCACAGAAGAAGAAAGCAAAGAAATAGCCGACGAAATGAATGCTGTTGCTGATACGAATACGGCCGACTATTTCCTCACCGCTAAGAAGGTTGTAGATAAAGGTATTGAAAACGGCGGTGTATTAACAAAAACTGGCAGAGGTTCAGGTTCGTCCTTCTGCACAAACTATAGCCTTGGTTTTACTTCCCTTAACAGGTTGCACAGCCCTGTTAAGCTTTATCCGGAAAGGTTTATCAGCAGAGAGCGTATGGCATCTGGCACCTTGCCTGACTTGGATTTGAACCTTACAAATGTAGAAGCGTTCGAACAGGCTGGCAAAGAAATTCTTGGAGAATACGGCTGCCTTCCTATGATTGCTTACGGTACGGCAAAAACTCTTTCTGCGTTCAAGCTCCTTGCGAAAGCAAGAGATATTGATTTTGATACAGCTAATGCTGTTTCTAAGCAAATCAATACATATGAACTTGACGTTAAACACGCTCTGGAAAACAACCAAGACGACCCTGACTACAACGTAGACGACGATGTCGATATTGAAGACTACGTTGACGATCAGTACATCAATTTGATAAACGACTCCAAACAGTATAAAGGCATCGTTGTTAGCTGGTCGCCTCATCCTTGCGCCCATCTTCTTTTAGACAGAGATATTCGTAGGGAAGTTGGTATCGTAAAGATTAAAGATCAGTATTGTGCCTATATCGACGGAGCTACCGCAGACGCATATGGATATCTTAAGCTGGACTTCCTGACTGTGACTGTGGTCAAGATTATCTCCGAAGCCTTCAAGCAGATTGGATTACCCATGATGACCGTTGATGAACTGCTTGAGAAATGCAAGAACGATAAAGAAGTCTGGAACTTATACGCAAGAGGATTTACTCAAGGACTGAATCAGTGTGAACAGCCAAAGTCTACTGAACGTGTTATGAATTTCAAACCTCATAACATTGTAGAACTTGCCGGCTTTGTAGGAGCTATTCGTCCGGGCTTTAAATCCATGCTGGATACGTTTATTACACGTACTCCGTTTGCTTATAACATTCCGTCACTTGACAAGTTATTGCAGACTAAAGAAATGCCAAGCTCTTTCCTGCTTTACGACGAACAGGTGCTTTCTGTTCTTATAGCGGCTGGAATTCCGGCAGCAGATGCTTACAAATGTCTGAAAGCTATCAAGAAAAAGAAAGCTGATAAGGTGGCTCCTTTTAAGAAGCTGTTTAAGGAAGGTTTCTCGAAGCATTTGCAGGAAGATGAAGGCAGAACAGAACAGGAAGCTGAAAAAGTCTGTGACCAGATCCTGAAGATTCTGGAAGACTCTGCTTCTTATCTGTTCAATGCAAGCCATGCGCTGTGCGTTGCTTGCGACTCTCTTTATGTGGCGTGGCTGAAAGCACACTATCCTTACGAACTCTATCTCACAATGCTCAAAATCTGGGACGAGAAGAAGAACAAGGATAAGATTGCAAATATTATCTCTGAAATGCGCAGATATAGGGACATAAAATTAACTCCTGGGCGCTTCAGGCAGGACAATAGAGATTGGCTCGTCGATAAAGAGAAACACGTAATTTCCCAAAGTTTGTCCAGTATTAGGTACATGCAGAAACAAGCGGCTGAAGACCTGTATAAACTCGGCAAACAGGAAGAAGCCGTGATTGGAACAAACTACTATACCGATGTGTTAACAAAGGAAGCAAAAGCAAGAGTAAGCAAAATCAAAAAGACGTTGAAACCGTTACAGGATAAAGCACAGGCGCTTCTCGACAGCGGCGTTGACCAATTCGATGATAAGTTCCTTGAGCTTTATGATGAAGGCTATCCGCTTGAGCAGGAACTGAAGCAGATTTATGCTGACGATGATTCTTATGAAAGCAGAGCCCACGAAGAAACGGTAACAGCCAAACTTGATTGCTTCACAAATGTCTTACGTGCAATCCAGATGAACACACGACTGGACACAAGACAGATTGAAATTCTTATTCAGCTGAATTATTTCGAAGAATTCGGTAAGCCCGGTAAACTCATGAAGGTGTTTAATTATTTCTTCGACGGAGAAAAGAAGCTGACTAAGACAATCAAGTCGTTTGAAGAACGACTGGAAGCTTGTCGTGCTTACGAGGCTTCGCTTGAGGATTCCGATCTTGAGATCGGCTTACGCCTTCGCTCAGAGTTTGAAAATGTTGGTCTTTGTATTACGTCTATCCCCGACGGGCCGCATATTTACTTTGTGGAAGAAATAGATGAACGGTACACTATTAAAGTAAAACTTTATAATGTACAAAAGGGTACAACTACCGTAGTCAAAATTGCGAAGAAAGACTATCGCACAATGGGCGTAGGTTCTTGTATCGTAATTTCAAAGGCTGACAAAAGGCAAAGGTATTCCTACAAGAATGGAGTCAGGACGGCAATTTCCGGAGAGACAGATTTCTGGGTAACAAACTATAAAGTGCTGAAGAAAGGCGAGGCTGCATAAGCTCGCCGTGACTCCCCAACCGACAAATAAACGGAGAAAGAAAATGAAAAGGATTTATAGCGTTGAAAGTGCCATTGGTGGCTCTAACTTTTATGACGAAGATGGTAATATGGTTGGATACTCCGTCCCTGGTATCGGGGGCGGAGAGGACTACTATATGAACGATGGACGAACTGGTTTTACCGTTGATTCAGCTATCAGCGGTCAGGATTTCTATGGATCTGACGGAACACGGGCATGGTCAGTAGACTCCGTGACTGGAATGGGTCAGGATATCTATGGTGACGTGCAAGGTTTCAGCGTAGATTCGCCTATTAACGGCGCAGATTTCTTTCTCGACGAATAAAAGACAAAGGGAGTCCCATAAACAGAAGGGGGACTGCCTATGGGCTACATTATACCTTTACGGTTTATTAAGGTATCAAACAAACGAACCGACCAAAAGCAATTTGACGTTGCCTTATGTGCAACAAGAATAATTGCCTTGGCCTCTACTGACTCTTACCAAGCTCGCCGTACTATCCACGACGAAAAAAAATCAGGAACCCTAATTAATGCTTGCGGTACTCGTGCCGCTAAGACAGCTATTTTTTTAGATAATGGGGCGGTCGTGGCTTCGCCGTTAAGCGTTTCGGTTCTTATGAATGCGATTGAAAAATCAAACACAAAAGCTGCTCCCGGGCAAACTGTCCGGCTGAAAGTTTACGATGTGGTAGATGAAGAACCGAGAGAAGACGATGAAGAAATGACTGAAATTTCAGGATTATATGATGTCGATGAAGACATAGACGAGCTTGAATAAGGTGATTACTGTGGTTCTGGACACAGTTTTCATAAATTGATTAAGGAAGTGATTACTATGGAAAACTTCCAGCAACCGTCGATTACAAATGAAAGGAACGATGACAACATGAAGCAGGAACGGATTAAGCAGATCGCGAAGGACATCAAGAACTATGAAGAGGCTATCGAGAACGCCGAGGGCGCACTCGCTGAAGCCGAAAGGGAACTTGTAGACGCTCTGAACGACGCTTATTCGGAGTAACCACGAATGAGCCGGGGATTAATTTCCCCGGCTCTTTTTTAATTCCAGAAGAAAGGTAATTAAAATGCTTCGTTTTCTATCCGGTGTTATAAAGAGTAACATCATCCCATCTGAAAGAACGTTGTATATAAAGATTTCAGATAACGAAGACGGTCAACCTTTAACCGAAAACATCAGCATAATCGCTGATACATATAAAAAGCATGTTACATGCGTATGCTTTGCAGGAGGAGAAGAACAGCAACAAAGTCTATCAAGTTGCTGCAAGACATTTCATAAGTACGGAATAAAAACTGCATTCCATACAAAACTAACCGAAGTATCTCAAATCAACAAAGGTTTAACCGGCGAACTAGATTACATTATTTTCGAAGATAAAAAAGTTTATATAAAGGATTTTTGCCCGTTCGGAAACATCGAAGACTGGACTCTGCTTTAATACAATATTTTGTGTAAACATGTCATATCTGGTGGCGACGTTCTAAAAACTATGCATAGGGAAAGACGCAAAAATCAAAGTGCAAGTCGGGTGATGAAATGATTGTTTTTGCCATAGACCCAGGTAACGAACAAAGTGCATGGTGCATAATGAACGACAAATATGAACTGTTGGATTTCGGAAAACAGCCAAACAGAGAAGTAATGAGTATTCTTATCGGAAGATTGACCGATACAGAAACAGCCGTTTCCCTTATAGACAACGTCGCACTTGAAAGAGTGGCAAGTTACGGTATGCCAGTTGGCAGAGAAGTATTTGAAACCTGTGAATGGATTGGTCGCTTTGCACAGGAAGCCGAAAAGAAAGCAAAGGTAAGCTACGTCTACAGACGAGATGAAAAGCTATACATTTGTTATGACTCAAAAGCAAAGGACTCAAATATCCGTGCAGCATTGATTGAACGCTTTGCAAAGCATGATTTCAAAAACGGCCGTGGCACAAAGAAAGACCCAGATTATTTCTATGGGGTTAAAGCAGATGTATGGGCATCAATAGCCATTGCAACAACGTTCTTAGATATGCAAAAGGAGAATGCTAAATAATGGCAAGGAAAAAGGTTTACATTTATCATGTGTTAATAGGCAACAACGGCGTGACTGAAATCGATACGTTTATACTTGCAAGAAACTCAAAAGTAGGAGAAGACTTTTGCAGAAAAACGTATACCAATAAAAAATATAACACATATAAATTTATCAAGGTCGGTATTTCCCATGAAAACGAGGAAACCCAAATCCTCTCGGCAGACCTCGCACAAAGACTCCGCGATAACGGATATGCGGACGGCGACTTCTACCGAGAAATTGAGTAAAGGTGACTTATATGACTATACTTTTCTTTAAAGTGGAAGATGTCTTAAATGATGAATCCACTGAAGCTGTAGCTCCAGACGGAGGGAAAGGAATTGCTACTGAAAAAGTCAGATATCTGCGGGATAACCTACAGGAACTTGGCCCAGGTACACAGCTGGTGTTATACGGAGAATGGGCTCGTGACTGGAACTTTGATGATGACAAATGCACTCCGAAAGGAAAGTATCTGATTAAAAAACTCGACAGAAAAGGTCTCCATATTATGGATAAAGCTACAGATGAAAACAATCCAATTACAACTTACTTAAACTCGCATCACGTAGATCATTATAAGGTGTTGGCTTAATATGAAAGAATTCAGTATTAAACGAATTATTGTGTTTACGATAATCGCAATCGTACAACTTATCTTGATTGGCTTAAAATCGTTTGAAATAGTTGATTGGGACTGGTGCTGGATATTCGCCCCGATATGGTTTTCATATCTCGTTTTTATCCTTGGCATGGCAATTATTATTATTTGTATTGTTCTGTGTAATGGAATAAAAGTAATTAAAAAGAGGATTAAAAAATGGAAGAATGGCTGAACGTAAAGAACCCGGATGAAGAACATCGTAAAAGGGTACTCGCTGCAATCAGAAGGAACGGTGGATACTGTCCGAGTAAATCTCGTCGTACGCCAGATACCAAATGCCATTGTAAAGAATACAGAGAATACGGGGTTTGTGAATGCGGAATGTTCCTGAAGATCCCGTGTATAGATGTTACAGGAGTTGGTTAATGTGCAATCAATTAGTTTCCAAAAGGTTCCCTTTGAAGATTTTTTTCATGAAAGTGTGATGTCTGAATTTATCAACATCACAGATAAAGAAATCGCAAAAGTAGTTTGGGACAATATAAAAGAACCAGAAGAAAAAGGAGGCGTTTGCCGCCTTTATACTCCTTGGCCGTTCTGCTCTTGCGTAGGTAAACAGGTTACTGTCCCAACAGGCTTTGCTATTTTTTTTGAAAACAATATACCTGTTATAACAGCATCTTCTGGTGATTATGAACTTAATAGTAAACTTAAAACCGGAAGACAAGTTATCCTGAAGCTAACAACAAAAAAAAATTTCAGCATAGGCGAAAGTGACTGGATCGCCAGCTGTAAATTGGGGGTATAAAAATGACACCCCAAGAATTAATCAACAAGCTTGTTAACCTTGAAGGTCCATGCATGAGATTTTGTGCATATTGTCCAGAAGAGCACGACACGGCTGAAATAAAAGAATGCGTAGAAGAAATGCTTAGAAAGATATATGTAACACAACAATGTAATGACGACCTTATGAAAGAGTTAATCAAAATCCGAAAAGCTTATAAGGATGTGACTGGATTTGAATATAGAGACGATTGAGATCGGTGGATTAAAATCCGCCTTACATGCAATGCGTAATCCGATGGACAGCTGGGCTAAGTCTGATACCACATTTGATGATGGAGTTATAACCATCGGAGAAAATGATATGGATTTATCTAAAAGATTACAGGAAGCTGGAACAGAACACGCAAAGCATCTTCGCATGGTAATGGTTTATGCTGATATCAAAGCTCCACGCTATTGGTGGAATGAATTCGACACATATCGTGCGGGTGTTGAAAAGGTATCTTGTAGCACGATGCATAAACTAATGGCTCGACCGCTTTCTGAGGACGACTTTGAACACGAGTGTATGAATGATGAATATCTCAAAGATGCTATTGCAAGTATTAACTCAAGTATGGAAGTATGGCGCTATAGCCATGACCAGGATTACAAGAAGAATGTTTGGAGAGGTATTATACAAGCTCTTCCACAGTCATATCTTCAAATGAGGACTGTAATGATGTCTTACGCTGCCTTAAGAAACATCGTCAAACAAAGAGAAGGTCACAAGCTCCGTGAATGGAAACAGTTCATTGATTGGTGTCATACCCTGCCCGAAAGTTGGATGATATTTGGAGGTTAAGATGACCAGCTTTAAGATGAACATGCCTATTATCTGTCTTGGGTGCAATTTCCAAGCAGATGATACCTGTGTCTTATCTAAAAAAATGATTACAGAAGAAGATTTATATGACAGGCGGCCCGACCATTGTTATCTGAAACCTTCGGATGTTGAAGGTTGGGTTAATATCGACATTGACAAAATACCAGCAGATACAGTTTTAAATATCGGCATGACTGATGTAGATAGCATGTCTTCGGCTGAACCGATATAAGAAAGGAAACATTATGTGGATCAAAGTTACAACAACAGAAAAAGAAAAAGCAAAACATTTGATTAATGTAGATAAGATTATGGATGTTAATTATTCGGAAGAAACAGACCTTTCAATCATTACGTTTGACCGCTCCGCATATCCTTCTCTGTACATCAGAGGAAATATTATGACAGAATTAGCTAAGCTTATCGCTAGTGAAGGCGGTAGCGTCGCTACAATAACAAACAAAAATGAATAACGAATCGACTATCTGGAATTATCTCTACGGTAAAATAAAGAATCCATTCGGCGTTGCTGCGTTGATGGGAAACTTATTTGCCGAGAGTTCTCTTAATCCGATATGCGCAAACGGTGTAAAGAAATTAGGTCTGACAAATACTGAGTATACAAATCTTTCCGATGCTGGTTCAAATAACTTTGCTAATGATGGAATTGCTTATGGGCTTGCTCAATGGTGCTATCATACACGAAAAGAAGCATTGTTGGTATATGCGAAACAACATAACAAATCAGTTGGAGATATTAATCTCCAACTTGATTATTTATGGGAAGAATTACAGAAGTATAAGACTGTAATAAAAGCCTTGCTTGAAGCGACAAACATCAAAGATGCTTCCGATGTTGTTCTATTGAAGTATGAGCGGCCCGCAAACAAAAGCGACGCCGTAAAAACTAAACGAGCTAACTATGGACAATCTTATTATAACAAGTTTGCTTCACAGAATGAAACAGTAAACATAACTCTCAAACGCAGCGAAGCAAATGAACTATACGACAAATTAAAACGCAACTTGACGCAATAAATCAACGAGAGGTCGAACAATGATTGGAATTATTGCCATAATTTTGATTGCCGTTGGAATGTTGTACGGCATGAAAAAATATCGGAGAAAGTGACGTTTTAAGTAAGGTGAGAACATGACAAACAAAGAGCATCTTGCAACATTATCATCTGATGAATGGGTGCAAAGAGTTGAGTGGTTATACCATATTTACGGAAAAGGATTCACGCAAACATTGTTGGCTGTAAAAGATTGGTTAGATAAAGAATACAAACCCGTAAAGCCTTATCATGGCGTATGTCCTGTGTGTTATCTGATTCTTGCGGAAGGCGAAGAAAAATGCAGAAGATGTATAACAGATATTGAATGGGACAAATAATTTAAAAGTGGACACGTCTAAAAGCATATTTAAAAAGGAGATTAATATGTTATTTAATTCTGAAGAAGAACGCCTCGAAGCATTTCTCGTAGCTTGCGAAGGTGCGGGACTCACGCGAAATGAAGAACTGGAACGTTGGCTTTATGAGAATGGTTTCTTCAATGCTCCCGCTTCAACAAAATATCATGGAGCGTATCCTGGTGGTCTGTTTGACCATAGCTATTCCGTTTGCGGACGACTGGAACAGCTGACAAAAGACAATCATCTTGAATGGCAGCGTCCGCAGAGTCCGTTTATCGTAGGAATGTATCATGACTTATGTAAGTGCGATCAGTATATCGCAATTACATCATCTGAATACGTTTCTGATGGAAAAGGAATGCTTGAACCTAAGCCAAAGATTTTGAAGTACGAATATAATCCGAACACTTTGCTTAAAGGTCATGGTACAAAAACGCTTATGATTCTTTCTCAATTCATTAACTTAACTGAAGAAGAAATGCTGTGCATCAGGTACCACATGGGAGCGTACGGGAACGAGCAGGAACAGAAGGATGAATGGGCTGGTTTCGACAAAGCAATTCATAAATATCCGAACGTTTTATGGGCTCATATGGCAGATATGTTGGCGAGTAAGGTAGATGATGTCTAATGACTAGCATAGAACCGACATCCGTTGACAGACATGGACGCATGTTCTTGCTCGCAAGAAGCAAACAATTCAGAAAGACAATACGAATATTTACGGATGCTAACCACAGCCTAGATTCGCCGTTCGGTGTAGACTTAAGCTATTTTTGCGATCACGACGTGTTGCTTTGCGATGAAACTGGTTATCTGTTCTACCAAGGAGCGTTAATAGACATAGGAGAGTTTTCTTTGTATTACTCTACTTACCCTGTTCCAGACGCTTGGTTTGACAACGAAACCATAATGCAAGCTCAAGGCAATCCTCGCTGCAAAGTGACTGGAGACAAGACCGTTGTGTTTTCTTGCTTATCTATACCAGAAGACGAGTGGGCAGCCTTGTTAGGAGGAAAGAACATTGATTAACTTTGGCAGCCGCGCTAGAGAATTTTGGTGTCCGGATATAGGCAGAGATATAACAATATTTACATTTGAACATGTACCTATTTCCGGATTTAACGCAGATAACTTTGGTGACTGTGACATACTTAATCTCGAAAACGGACTCTATATAAAGAATCCTGTAACACATAACTGGACACCACTTCCTGACTGTCGAATAGAAGGTGGTGTGAATGAACCACTTTGTTTCAGAATAGACAGAGATTGCTTATACCGAGATGTTATACGTGATCCACTTTTCAACTTTGATAATGTTTTCAACTTTCCTTTCCCTGATCGTGCGGTTTCATGGATGGAAAGAAGCCCCGTCATTCAAAACGTAGAACCAGAACCAGAAATAGAAGTCACAGAAGAAGAATGGAATGCTCTTATGGAAGGTGCTTAACATGACTGGAAGACTAAAAGATTTAACAATGAACAGAGACGGCACCCAAAACATTACCCTTATTGTCAACGCAGATTTTCGCGAAGAATACGACAGGCTTAAAGACAGCGAAATCGAAGCCGACATCAAAAAGGTTTCATCTCGAAGAAGTCTTGATGCAAATGCTTTTCTTTGGCACCTATGTTCAGAAGTTGCTAAACGCAGCTCAAAGTATTCAGCTGACGGCAAGAATGAGATATACCGCGAAGCGATTCGTGCAAAAGGAGTCTGGAAGGAAGTGTATATCCGTTCTGATGCCGTAAGCACATTTGTCAGAGACTGGTCGGAGCATGGAGTAGGCTGGTTTGCAGATGTGATGGATGAATTTACGAACAGTAAAGGCGTAACCTACAAACAGGTTCATGTTTATTCAGGAAGTTCAACCTATACATCTGCGGAAATGAGCCCTGTCATTGATTTTGTTGTGCTTCAAGCAGAAGATCTAGGTATCCCCACCATTACACCAAAGGAACTTGAAAAGCTCCTTGGAAGATGGACTGTAAAACAACAAAAGAGAGGTATTGTATGAGTAAATCTATCATACAACTAGGCGACGAGGAGGTATGCTATGTGAGCGGTAAAAGATATGATCTTGACCGCCACCATTAGCATTGTATCCACGGTTCTGCAAACAGGAAGCTTGCGGAAAAGTTTGGACTCTGGGTCTGGTTGTTTCACGACATTCATATGAAACTTCACAACGAAGACAAGGAGCTTGATAGAGAACTAGAACAAGAAGCTCAAAGGGCTTTTGAAAAGAAGTATTCGCATGAAGACTGGATGCGTATTTTCAAAAAAAATTATCTATAGAAAGAATGTGATGATATGCCACCAGGCCAAGACGATTATTCAACGCTTGCATCAACCTATTCAGTTGTTTCATCTCCGTATATAACAGGAACTGATTCTAGTGTTACTGATTATCACACATGGAGTACAACAACAAGACCCACTAACGTATATTCGGACTACAGACAAACATTACAAGATTATTCAGATAGCTTTCTCAATCTTGATATTTCTTCTGCCGGTATATCGCTTGGAGACAATATCGAAAAGAAGATAGAAGACATTGTTGAGAAAAAGCTAAAAGAATTATTTGGCAAAAGAGCATATATGCTCGGACTTATTAAATTAGATACAGGAGATTACGATGGAGACTAATAATAATTTCAAGGCTATTGCCTATCTCAAGACTGGTAACAACATTACTTTCTTTGGAACTATGCATGAATGCGCCGAGTTCGCCGACAAGATTCTCACCAGCTACAAGAACGATCTGACAGAAGTCAAGATTAAGAACCTTGACATCAAGCGCGAACCCAAGCCTCAGACAGAAGCCAAAGAAACTGAGTAAGGAGTG
>Ga0265298_10010217_pt1 | contig 11123 bp, 7 predicted proteins | sample AusTroGonzalo_MG_3_FD_193486 | JGI IMG/M metagenome (GOLD analysis project Ga0265298, IMG submission 193486) | Bovine rumen microbial communities from tropical cattle in Woodstock, Queensland, Australia - Gonzalo_01 | ecosystem: Host-associated > Mammals > Digestive system > Stomach > Rumen ...
AATCCCAATACCCTCTCGATGCTGGCTGACGCCAAGGTCGCCGCCCGGCAGGATTCCACGGCCCTGGCCTATTACAACCAGGCCCTGCTGATGGATCCGGAGTTCGCCCCGGCTCAGTTCGGGCGGACGGAGGTGCTGCGCCGGACGGGCAATTTCCCGGCTTTCTTCGCCGCGCTGGAGGAGCTGATCCGCAACGAGGACCTGCGTCCGGAAATGAAGAGCAACTACCTGACCGTGCTGATGGACAACATCGACGCCCCCTTCTACTGGGTGTGGGGCGACACCATCAACCGACTGGTGGACCTGGACCGCGAGCTGCATCCGGAAGACTACGACATCCAGCTGCTCAAGCTGCGCATGTGCTACATCAAGCAGGACTGGGACGCCGTCCTGGCGCAATGCGACGTGATGGCGGACCTGGCGCGCGCCCAGGGCAACAACGACCACCTGGCCGAAGCCCTCTCGATCGCCGGCGACGTCTATTACCAGCAGATGGAGGACAGCAAGAAGGCTTACGAAATCTACGAGCAGGCCCTGAAGGTCGACCCGGACCGCACCTCCGTGCTCAACAACTATGCATACTACCTCTCGCTGGAGGGCCGCCAGCTGCGCAAGGCGCTCAAGATGAGCCGCCGGACCATCGAGCTGGAACCCGACAACGCCACCTACCTGGACACCTACGGCTGGCTGCTGTACCTGCTGCGCAAGCCCAAGGAGGCCAAGCCGTATTTCAAGCACGCGATGCTCTACGGCGGCAAGGACAGCGCCGTGGTGCTGGAGCACTACTCCAAGGTGCTCGAAGCCCTGGGCGAGCAGGATCTCGCCACCTACTACAAGAATCTCTCGGAACAGAAGAATAAATGACGCGAACCCTGCGCATACTGGCGGCGCTCGCCGTCCTGCTGCTTTCAGGCACCGTCCTGCAGGCGCAGGACACCGCCAAGCAGGAGTCGCGCCGCGACGCGCTGCGCAAGGAAATCGCCCAACTGGAGCAGCAGCTCAAGGAGAACGCTTCCAAGAGCAATAACGCCATGACCGAGCTCAAGCTCGTCCGCAAGCAGGTGGCCACGCGCCGCGAGCTGGTGGCCGAGAGCGAGCGCGAGATCCGCGCGCTGTCGGACACCATCGCCGCCCGGCAGGCAGCCGCCGAGCGGCTGCGCGAGCGGCTCGCCACCATGGAGAGCTACTACCGGAAATTGATCCGGAATGCCTACAAGAACCGCGATGCGCGCGTGTGGTACTCCCTGCTGCTTTCCAGCAAGAATTTCGGGCAGGCCACGCGCCGCTATGTCTACCTGCGCGACCTCTCCGGCACGATGAACTCCCAGGCGCGCCGGCTCCAGGCGATGCGCCGCGCCCTCGAGGACGACCTGGCCCGGCTGACCATGCTGAAGGAGGAAGCCGAGGCCGTCCGCAAGGCGCGCGAGCAGGATCTGCAGTCCCTGCGCCAGGAGGAGCTGCGCTCCGACCGCCTGGTCGCCGACCTGCAGAAAGACAAGAACCGCTACCAGAAGGAACTCAACACCAAGCGCAAGCAGGTGGAGGCCCTCAACCGCGAGATCGAGCGCATCATCGCGCAGGCGGTCGAAGAGGCCCGGAAGAAGGAAGCCGCCTCCAAGCAGCAGGGCAACCGCCAGACCACGACGAAGAGCACCCAGCAGGACATCAAGCTCTCCGGCGAATTTGCCGCCAACAAGGGCAAGCTCCCCTGGCCGGCGGACGGCCCGGTCGTGGAGACCTTCGGCAAGCACAACCACCCCGTCTACACGACCCTCGTCATGCCGGCGAACAACGGCGTCAACATCGGCCTGTCGCCCGACGCCGAGGTCAAGGCCGTCTATGACGGCGAAGTGAAACGCATCATCGTGATGCCCGGCTACGGCCGCTGCATCCTGGTCCAGCACGGCGACTATTTCACCTTCTACTGCAAGCTGGGCCACGTGGACGTGAAGAACGGCGACAAGGTCAAGACCGGCCAGACGCTCGGCCGCATCGACACGATCGACGGCCAGACCGAGCTCCACTTCGAGGTCTGGAAAGAAAAAGAGCCCGAGAATCCCGAGCTCTGGTTACGTAAAAAATAGTCTTCCGGCTTACTCATCCAGGTATGCCACCCGGGTCATGCTGAAGGAAGCGGTATACAGTTCGCCGTATTCGTCCCGACGCAGGGCGGTCCAGACCATCGTATGATCATCGAGGGCCATGATTTCCCACCATTCGCGGAACTCAACACCGTTGTCTACCCAGCGCGTGAGCAGGAGCCGGCCGTCCACGAAGTACTCGTTCGTGCTGTTGGAACTGGGGACCCAGTTGTCTCCATCCTTCACGAAATAGACGTAGTTCGCGCCAGTATACTGCCAGCGATGCACCTTTCCGTCGTCATTCCCGGAACGGTCACTGATGGCGCGGCCTTCCCAGGTGCCCAGGATGTAGGACGAATATTTGACGGGCGTCTTTTCCTGCTTTCCGAGCTCAACGCTGATCGTCGGAGAAGGAGTAGCCTTTCCGTCCACGATTTCCGTGTGCATGTGCAGGCAGTGGAGGCTTTCATCATCAATGTAGCCCACAATCATTTCTTCAACAAGGGTAGTATGCTCGTCAACCGTGCAGGTAAGGGTAATCTTGTTCCCCTCCACCTCATAGTCATATTCGCGCTGGCAGATCCAGCCCGTCAGACCGGCAGCCTTATCGTCAACGGAAGCGGTGATGGTCGCCTGGGTTTTGGAGATGAAGGTGAACACGGCTTTCTGGTCGGTGAGGGCCACCTCGCCGTTAAACTTCTCCGTCATCCACTTGCCGGTGAGGGCTTTTTCGATTTCAGCTTTCGTAGGAACGCTGACTTTCTTCATGCTGTAGGCGGCGGTGTACCGGGTGCCGTCCTTCCGCTCACGCAGGGCGGTCCATACCATGGCATTATCGCTCAGGGCGGTGATATCCCACCATTCGCGGCTCTCCTGCGTACCCAACCCGACATTCTTCCAACGGGTGCAGAGCAGGTCTCCGGCTACGAAATAGTCGGCGAACTCGTCATTTTTTTCCACCCAGATACCCTTCTCGTTTTTGATATAGTACGTGAAGGTGCCGTCTTCCTTGTACAACCAGCGGTGCTCCTGCCCGTCGTCGTAGGCAGACTCCGAGCTCACCATATGGCCTTCCCAAAGGCCCAGGATGGCTGTGCTGTAGTCGGCATGGACTCGCTTGAAGCGGACGGGGCCCCGTTCCGAGACGACCACTTCTCCATTGGTGGTTACGGTCACTGCGGCGTAGGCGGAGAACTCGCTGTCGTTGATGGAGGAGACGGAGAAATCATGGACCGCCGTGATGTTCGGGCCGGGATGATAGGTCACAGTGACCCTGCTGCCGCTAACTGCGACGTCGGCCTCCAGGAGGTCTCCCCAAAGGGTGCCCAGATCCGGATTGGCGTCGAGCGAGGCGCTCAGATAGGCCTTGGAAGCGGAGACGTAGTTATACGCGATCTTGGAATTGGTCAACACGGGAGCGTCGTCCATGGCGTCCAAAACCCATTTGCCCATGAGTTTTTCGGCCAGACTGGTATCCGGCGCAATTTCCTTGTAGCATCCCACCAGGAAGATGCTCATCATCGCCACCGCGATGGCTGCAAATACTTTTCTCATACGATATGATTGGTGGTTCATTAATGACGGTGAAGTGATTATGAAATGCAAACATAGTGTTTTCTGAGCAATAATGCTAAGGGTATAAGTCCAAAAGAAGCAGAGCCCGGGAATCCCGGGCTCTGGTTAAGAAAGAAATTAACTTGTAAAAGCGATCAGTTGACCCGCTTCATCGTGTAGATGGAGGTGAACGGTGCGCCGGAATCGCCCTGACGGACCGCCGTCCAGGTCATGTCCACCCCTTCGAGCGTGGAGATAACCCACCATTCGCAGTACTCTGTACCACCGTCTACCCAGCGCGTGCAAAGCCGGTTGCCGTCCACGAAGTATTCGTTGAGCGTGTTGGCGCTGGGCTCCCAGGTATTGCCGTTCTGGACATAATACACATAGGTCCCGTCGGCCCGGTACTCCCAACGGTGCTGCTTGCCGTCTCCATACGTATCCTTGCCGGAAGGTTTTCCTTCCCAGGTGCCCAGAATATCCTTCTCGAAGAACTTTTCGACCCGTTTATACTGGATATTGCACTCGGGATGCGTCCCGGCCACCTCGCCATCCACATAATCCGTCATCTGGACAACAGCCTGTATGAAAAGCTCACCGATCTCAGTGACGGTAATCGTGGTCACAGTCGATTTGTGTTCGTCCAGCTTGTGGGTGAGCGTGACGACATTGCCGCTCAGCGCGGCGTCCGCCGCTGCGTGATTGTATTGCGACGTGCTGATGGTGGCCTTGGAGAGAGACTCGAAGGTTAAGACGGTCGTTTCGTCGGTGAGAATCGACTTCATGTTGATGCGATCGACGAACCACTTGCCCAGAAGGTTTTTCTCAATCTCGGCCTGCGTGGGGAATACCACTTCCTCCCACGTAGCAGTCTGCAAACCGACTGAGCCATCTGCTTTTTTGCGCGGCGCGGCCCAGGTCATTATGTTCGGATCCACCCTTACAATGGTCCACCACTCATAAGTCATCGAGCCGCCCGTCTCTTGCCAGCGGGTCCCCAGGTTGTCATTGTCCAGGAGATACTGATTCGCCGTGCGGTCTTCCGCCATTTTCCACAGGCCGTTTTCATCCAGCTTATACAAATCAAAAGTTCCGTCGGACTTGACAGCGATGCGCGTTTTGGCATATTTGTATTTGCCGTCAACTACGGTACTTTCATTTTTGCACTCCCACAGCTTGAGTATTTTCTGACTGTAGTCTTTCTGGGTCGTTATCCGTTCCCAATAGGAGATTCCGGCTGCAGGGGAAGGCGTTGTTTCACCGGCCTCCAGCGGATAGAACAGGAGTTGGATGTTGTCAATGGCTACCACCTTCATCCGGATGGAGTAGTCGCTGTCATGCTCTTTGAATGTGGCGATGTCTCCTTCGACGGTGATGTCGAGTTCTGTCTTCTCGCCGTTCCATTTCTTCTCCGGGTCGTATTTTTGGGGATCCAGCGGGGTGTCGGAATAAGCCTTGGTCGCAGAGACGACCGTGATGTTCTTCCGCGTGTCGGCAGGTACCGATTTCCTGTCAATCTCTCTTTCACGCCACGTTCCAACCAGTTTTTCGGGGAGGTTCTCTACCGGCTCTTTCTTGATGGTAACCCGGAGTTCCAGGTTGATGCTGGTGCAGGGAACCATGTCTGAGTCATGCTGCAAGGCGGTCAGGATAACGCCATAGACAATGCCGCCGCTTGTGACATAGGTTCTGCCGGGAATCGGGGTGTCGACAAGTTGAATCGTTGTCTGATCCAAAAGAAGCCTTCCCTCGGATTGCTCAATAACGAATGTCAGATTTCCATCATCCTCACCGCCTTCTCCACCCATAGCGGGTATAAAACGGGGAAGGTCGATCACATCCTCCTGGACCATACCATACGGCTTCAGTGCGTCCGTCAGATCCACTTTCCAGCCTTCTACGATATCTTCGGCAGAAACTTCGAAGTCGAGTGTAACCTGCCGCTTGTTGTACCAGGACATCTTCAGGGGCAGATGGGATTCGCCGTTCCAGCGGTCTTTCAGGATGAGGGTGCCCGTCACATCCTGACGCTTGAGCACGGTCGTGTCCTGAAGCGCCCGCCAGGTCTCGTTCCCGGTGGTATCCGGAATGAACTGAAGGTAATGATCCTTCTCATTGAATTTGAGAATGATGGGAGCGGTACACCCTTCATCCGGCGCGAAAGACGCACCGATGAGGTTTTGGGCAGAGTAAAAGCGGGATTCGCTCTCCTGCGTCGAAGTAAAGGCCTTGCCGTCCAGGGGCATATAGACAGAACCCAACGTATCCTTCTGATCCTTCTTGATATAGAGGGTCGCATGCGGGTACATCCAGGCGTCCAGGCCCTCATGGGGAAGCGGCATCATCACCGTCTGGAAGATATCGGAGCTGACGAGCTGCGTCTTGCCTTCCTGGTCCAAATAGGCGCCCACGAAGGCCATGCGGGATTCGTCCCACACCGTTTCCCCGGAAGCGGACGTGAGCGTGGCCACATACTGGCCCTCCGTCGGCTCCCCGGCGGCATTCTTATCTACCACCAGGTCTTTGAGGCTGAACGACTCGGACGCCCTGACATAGGAGGCCTTGGTCCTCGGCGGCGTGGAGTAGAAGCGCTTGCTGGACACGCAGTCCAGGGCGATCATATCCTTGGTCAGCGCCACGCCGGAGGGGTTCACCCGGAAACGGGAGGTGAAATCCAATCCCTTGACAGTGGTGTCGATGGGCGCGTCTACCATGACCAGCATGAAGGGCGTCGTGCTCTTCTTGAGGCCCTCCAGTTTTTCGTCCAGTTCTTCCTGACGCAGTTTTGTGTCATTGATCAACGCTTTCCAGGAAAGGTCATCCTTGACGCATCCGGCCAGCAACGCAAGGCCGGCCGCGAGAAACACCGATATCTTCTTCATCTGTTTCGCAGTTGAATTATTTAATGAAGTCCTTCAGTAGCTTGTGCAGCATCTTGCTGACATCCTCGTAGTCGGTGGGATGGGAATTGAACATGGGTGCGTCCTGCTTCTTGAAATAGACCACGCTACGCTCCTGTTTGTCAACGACCACGCACACCATTTCGTTGTTGTAGGGGATGTTGGCAACATAGCTCATGGAGGGGTTGGTAAGGCCCTTGATGCCGGTCAGTCCTTCTGCCACTTTGTCCACCGCATAGCTGATGGCCTTGTCCCGTTGTTCCTTTTCGTAGGCTTCCACCGTGGTGACATAGCCATAAGTGTAGATGAGCACCCCATAGCGGTCTTCACTGTCATTGAGCAGCGCTATCAGGGACTTGGGGATACGCAGGCGGCCGACTTCTTTGGGCTTGGTCTCGGCCAGAATCCTGGCCCAGGTAAGGATATCGGCATTGGCACCTTCGCCGTAATAATCGGCCGGAATCATATCTGAGAACGGGAACCGCTCTGCGTTGATGATATCGGACACGATCCCGGCAGCCTTGTCTGTCTGGGGCTGGCTGTAGTAACCTCCGTCCGTGTAATACATATCGATGCAGGCACAGGGCTGGAAGAAGAGGAATTCATCAACATCCTTGATCTTGAAGCCGGGCCCCGCGCTTGCAGGCATCACGCTGCCGATGGCTAGCAACATGGTCAGGGTGAAGGCTAACTTTTTCATATGCTTATTTTTTCAGATTAAACAATTCCTGGCAGAAGCGCTTCATCGCCTTGGGGAAGCGGGACGTCTCATCGAAGTCCTCCTCTCCCTTCGCGTCGGTGACTTTCAGTTCCAGCGCGACCGCTCCGGTCGCGGCCTCCACGACGCGGAGCGTGCCGTAGAGGCTGATGTAGCAGCTGCCCAGCGGGCCGGAGCCCTGGGTACGCTCGAGGGTGTCCACCTTGAAGAGCACCTTGTACGGCGCGTCCTCCGAGTTCACCAGCTCCAGGCCGGGGCTGTACACGTTGAAGGTGCCGAAGAAGGATGTCTCCATCTGGTGGACGAGCTCATCATAGCCATCCCCGCACCAGGTCCGGAAATCGCCCAGCTTCTCCTTGGAGAAGATGCCGTTGTTGACGAACTGGGCGTCCGAGAAATCGATGGCCCAGGATGCAGTCGCATCTTCCTTGAAGACATTCAGGCCGCCCTTGGCCACCTTGAGAGGTTTGGCGGCGAACAGGGAGAGCGTGGTCATCAAAAGGACCGAAAACAGCAGGAATCTTTTCATGGCGTCAGAATGTCCAGCTCTTGAGCGTCACCTTCTCCGAATCGGGCTGACCCAGGATGGTGCTGGGAGCGAAATAAAGGATAATGGTTCCGGAGGGCTTGCTGGCCTTGGCGTCGACCACGGCTTGCGCGGCCGCGATGGCCTTGGAATCATTGCTCCCGCTCCGGGAAGTGACGGTCCCGACGGCCGCCTGGACGGCGTGATGCATCTCATCCGCCAGGCCGATCAGTTCCGTGGAGGCTTCGCCCCTGGTCGTGACGCCGTAAATACCATTTCCGCTGCCCTGTTTCTCACAGGAGACAGCCGTAAAGATCAGTGCCAGCGCTGCAATCAGCGCAACAAATAAAGCTTTCTTTTTCATAATCTAAAACTGTTTTCATTTGTTGTGGCTATTTGTATTTATTTCGCTGCTTGGGCATCCTGCGTCACACTGTCGGCGGCGATGCGGCCGGAGACCAGAATTTCGGTGAGGGCGTTGCCGCCCAGGCGGTTGCCGCCGTGGATGCCGCCCGTCACTTCGCCGGCGGCGTACAGGCCCGGAATGGCCCGCCCGCGGGTGTCGAGAACGTGGCGATACTCATCCACCAGCAAACCGCCCATCGTGTGGTGGGTGGCGGGTGCCAGCACCCGGATGGTGAGCACGGCGTCGTCCAGCGAATAACTGGCAGGATCGTAGGTGCCGTCCGCACGGCGGCGGGCCCGGCCGATGATGGAAGTGGCGTACCGCTTGCCCACATCGGCGGGTTCCCGGCCTGCCATAATGGCCTTGTCATATTCCCGGATGGCCTGCAGGACGGCCTCGGCGCTCACCGGGATCCGGAGCGTCTCCAGCAGCTCGGGCAGCTGCGCCGGAGTGCGGGCATACTGCTTGCCGGGGATGTCCACGCTGCGCACCTCGTTGGGTTCGGTGGTCTCTTCGCCGCCGATGTAGAGGTACACGCCCTGCTTGCCCTCGAGCTGGATGCCGTTCTCGAACATCTTCACCGACAGCACGTCGCGCTCCTGGGATTCATCCACGAAGCGCCGGCCGTTGCGGGGGCTGATGAACACGGCATCCGACACGCTGCCGAAGGCGAGCTTGCCGTTGTCGATGTAGGACAGGGGCATCAGCTGGGTCCAGCCCATACCCGTCAGGGCGGCACCCACGCGCTGCGCCATATCCAGACCGTCTCCCTGCTGGGAGGCGGAGTTGGTCGTGGCCATCCCGGCGGTCAGGTACTGACTGTCCCAGAAACGGTTGGTTTCCATGACTTTGCGGATGTTGGCCGCGTAGCCGCCCGTGGCGACGATGACGCCCTTGCGGGCGAATGCGGTCACGGGGGTGCCGTCATCCATCTGGGCCTTGACGCCCCGGACCCTCCCGCGCCGCACGATGAGTTCCCGTGCGGCGGTGGAGGTTAGGAGGCGGTTCTGCGGACTGGCCTGGATGAAGGTCGTGTAGGGCGCCATGATGTAGGCGCCAAGGTTGCCGTCGAAGTGCTCGGCGATGCCGTCTCCGTCCGTGTCGATGTCGGCTCCGAGCATCTTGTTGCCGCGGAACCACAGGGCGCCGACGATGATGATCTGCCGCTCGAGGAAGCTGACGCCCATCGCGGAGAGCCAGGGCTTGAGCTCCTGTCCCTTCTCCACGATCTGGCGCGCCATACGCAGATCGCTGTATACCCACTCCGTCTTGTCGGCGCTCTGGCGCAGGCCGCCGTAGTAGGTCTGGAAGATGTGCAGGTTCTGGGTCGAGAACAGTGCCAGGTCGGTCTCCGGCACGCCGCGGGCCAGCTTCGGCCGGGCCCAGGCCAGGTACTCTGCAATCTCCTTCTTCAGGCCTTGAAGGACGGGGAGATACTCGCCGTGTACGCCGTGACGGGCCAGTTGGGCGATATCGCCCGGCTCGAACGCGTGCGTGGCATAGTAGGCCTCGTCAAAATCTTTCTCTTCCCACTGGAGGATGGTCTCAAGCTCTTTGATGCAGCCGGGGCCGGACTTCGTCTTCGGGTAACTCACCCCGTCGTAGCCCACGCCTTCCGTCGCTTCGGGACGGGCCGGCTCCCAGACCAGATAAGGCATCACGCATTGGAAGATCCCGCCCGAGACCAGGGTGTTGCCACCCATCTCGGCGTTTTTCTCAATCACCAACACCGTGTTGCCCAGCTGGGCGGCCTCGGCCGCCGCTGCGAGTCCGGCACCGCCGGCTCCCACGACAACCACATCCCACGTGCCCTCCACGGACTTCCACTGCTCCCGGGACACGGCCTGAGTCCGGAACTGCCCGGGATCAGACACCTTCGCCTGGACGGCAGCGTCCATCACGCCGTCCAGCAGCGCGCGGCTGGTCACGGAAGCGCCCGACACGGCATCTACGCCCAGGCCGTTGGCCTGGATGATCTGCGGGATCAGCCGCTCGAACACGGCGTCTCCGATGTGCGGGGTTTCGTGCTGCTCGAGCACCCGGATGTCCGTAATGGCAGTCTCGCTGAAGCTCACGCCGAGGCGGATGTCTCCGTTGTGCCCCGGCGTGGTCACTTCATACGAGCCGGCCTGAAATGTCAGCGGCGGCGCCTGTCTGCACCCGCAGACAAGGATAAGCGCGATGAGCAGGAGTCTTCTCACAATGGAAATATGCTAGTAAGCCGCAGGCTCCACCTTGTTCATCGCGAAGGAGGAATTATAGAGCCCGCCGGTGTCATCCTGACGCATGGCGGTCCAAACCATAGCGTGCTCGTCCAGGGACAGGATCTCCCAGCACTCGCAATACTCGACACCGTTGTCGATCCAGCGTGTGCAGAGCAGGGGACCGTCCACGAAGTACTCGTTCCTGGTGTCGCTGCTGGGGACCCAGGTGTCGCCCTCCTGCATATAGTACACATAGGTGCCGCCGTTGAACTGCCAGCGGTGTTCCTCGCGGTCGTCGTACGCGGAACGTGCGCTGGTGACGTGGCCCTCCCAGGTGCCCAGGATGTAGGATTCGTATCTCGGCATTTTGGGCAGTTTCATCAAGGTGAGTTCAACCGGAGGATACGTTTTGGTCACCTCATCGTCATAGGTCACTTTGCGCTTGAGCAGGCATTCCATTTCCTGGGCGTTGATGTCAAAGACAAAAATCTCGTCGATGATCTTCGTGTGCCCGTCCGCCGCTTCGTGGACGAGGGTGATGATATTATTTTCGATGGACATCTCGTATTCGCGCTGGAAGACCCAGTCGGACTCTCCCGGGATATTGTCGAGGGAGGCGCTGATGAAGGCCACGGTCTTGGAAGGCATGGTGAACACGACCTTGTCGTTGGTCAGGGCGATGTCGCCCTCGATCTGCTGCGTGATCCACTTGCCGGTGATGTTCTTCTCGATTT
>Ga0265298_10010218_pt1 | contig 11123 bp, 10 predicted proteins | sample AusTroGonzalo_MG_3_FD_193486 | JGI IMG/M metagenome (GOLD analysis project Ga0265298, IMG submission 193486) | Bovine rumen microbial communities from tropical cattle in Woodstock, Queensland, Australia - Gonzalo_01 | ecosystem: Host-associated > Mammals > Digestive system > Stomach > Rumen ...
GCAAAAAACAGTCTTGCCTTGAAACTGCCCTTCGTAATATGACAATTCCCTTTCTATGTCGCAAAACTGAGTATAGAACTCGTCATTCTTGTTCAGTTTGGCCTGATCTAGCAATGAATGATTAATCTCTCGTTTCATACAATCAGTGTTTTCCCTTGCCAACGGCTAATTGCCCAAACAGGTCGCACCCTAGCATACGCAAGGATGTTTCCGCAATTTCCAGCATTATCATACCCATATCCTCTTCATTCCAATTTTGTCCGTTGCCTTGCGTATAAATGGAAGCAGCCTGAAGCATCAGACATGAGTCTTCGCGTTTCACGAATTTGTTTTTGCAGAGATTCGTGTTTATGGGCATGCCATAGTTGGCGGCGGACAATCTGTCAAGTCGGTTCAATTCCCCTGAATTGTAAGTTAATATGACTTTGCGACCATCTGGTCTTTCGACCGTAACATTCTCTGTCAGGAAATTAGACCCTTGCAAGAAAAGGACATAAGGGAAATGATTTTCCGCCAACATGAAATTGGCTATTTCGGAAATGTTTTTATGGGCCCTTTCTATTACATTTCCCGCCGCCATGATATCTTGGTCATTGTGCTTTCCAACAAGTTTGCCCTCCCTGATGTTTTCTATGTCCTTCCCCTGGTGTTTGGCCTCAGAAACAAGAATAATGCGCCATCTGCCATTGTCATCCTTGACTTCAATAATACCACCATCAGTGCTTGACGCTAGACTGGGAAACAAACAAAGTCTGACCTAGTTCTTTGTCAATCTTCTGCAATGCTTCGTTTATTTCTGTTTTACTTATGCTCGATCTTAAACGGAATTCCAGTTTTGGGTATTTGCCAGCCAAAAAATCCAGTACGCTCTTGGCGACTCGCGACACCTCTGCATCGTGCAATTTTGCCTCGTTACCAAAAATTCCAACAACACCATGAGATTGCTTATGCTGTTGAACCAGACGCGTAGATTGCTTATTTTTGGCCATTGATACCCTTTACAACATATCAGACTTGCTTTGGATTAATTCGACAAGCGTTTCCAAGGCCTCTTGTTTGGCCACGTGTCGAACTGCCTGGGGTGCTTCAGTCCCACCTAATCTACAATACTGTAATATTCTCTTAATGTTTTGCAAGTATCTTTTAAGGATTTTTATTTCATCATTCATCATACGGGGCGAATCGTCGAACTCAGCCACGCAACCTTAGGCCATTCTACGCGTTCTCGCGGGAAAATCTTCAGTTGACCGCTTGAAATTTTGGCTATGGCAATCAATATTATAGAGATTTCGTATATCATGCACCTAAAAAACTGGCAGGAAAACCATGACTGGTCAAGACGATTATACACTTGATTTGCTACAGGCACGCGGCATCCTCACGGAGCAGCAGATAGCCGAGGCCAAGGCAAAGAAGGAAGAAGAGAAGCTGCCTTCTGTACTGGCGGCAGTCTATGCCCTGAAAATCCTTTCGGAAAGCGATGTCACGCAGATTCTCGCGGCCGAGTACGGCATGGACGTCTATGACTTCGACAGCGCCAAGGAAAAAATACCCGACGAGGTCATTGCCATGATTCCCGGCAAAATCGCCAGGCGGTACAATGTCGTTCCCGTCTCCGTCGCCTCGGGCATCCTGCGCATCGCCATGTCCGACCCTGCCGACATCGAATCCCTGGATGCCGTCCGCCACCTGCTCAAGATGGATGTCGAGGGTGTCATCTGCTCACCCACGCAGTTGATGAAGGCGCTCGACTACTACTACGCCGAAGGCGGCGGCGACCTCGGCGATTTCCTCGACCACATGACCGAGGCCACCGAGGACCTCACCCTCGACGCTACTACCGACACCACCACGGAAATCGATGGCAAGGCCGACCAGGCCGATGCCGCGCCTATCATCCGCCTCGTCTCACTGCTCATCATCGAAGCCTTCCGTACACGCAGTTCCGATATTCACCTGGAGCCGATGGAAAAGCGCTTCCGCATCCGCTATCGCATCGACGGCGTTCTCAACGAGGTCGAAGCTCCGCCGAAATATCTTCAGAACCAGGTCATCTCCCGCCTGAAGCTGATGGCCGGCATGGACTTGTCCGAGCACCGGATCCCCCAGGACGGACGAATCCGAATCAATGCCCTTGGTCGTGAGCTCGACCTTCGTGTTTCCGACATTCCCTGCACCCACGGCGAATCCATCGTCATGCGTATCTTGGACAAGAGCGGAGTCATGCTCGGCATCCAGGAACTCGGCTTCCTGGATGACGACCAGGCCCTGATTTACAAGATCCTGAACCTGCCAGACGGCATCTTCCTGGTGACCGGGCCTACCGGTTCCGGCAAGACGACCTCCCTCTATTCCTTCCTCCACGTCCTCAACCAGCCGACGCGCAAAATCATCACTGCCGAAGACCCTGTTGAATACGAGCTTTCCGGCATCAATCAAGTCCAAATCGTCTCGGAAATCGGGCTGACCTTCGTCGCCGCCCTCCGCTCCATGCTCCGTCAGGCGCCCAACATCATCATGGTCGGTGAAATCCGCGACTCGGAAACCGGCGAAATTGCCATCAATGCCGCCCTGACCGGACACCTGGTCTTCAGCACCCTCCACACCAACGATGCGCCGTCCGCCATCACCCGTCTGATGGATATGGGCATCAAGCCATTCCTGGTCGCATCCTCCCTCCGCGCCGTCATGGCCCAGCGCCTCCTTCGCCGCCTCTGCAAGAACTGCAAGCAACCGTACAAGCCGAACGACGCGGAACTGGAGCAGCTGGGCATTGACCGAGAATACGCCGACCAGGGGCAGTTCATGACCGCCCCCGGCTGCCAGGAGTGCAACAAGGGCTACCGCGGACGCATGGGCGTCTATGAAATATTCATGCTCGATTCCAGCATTGAAGACCTGATTTACCAGCAGGCCGATTCCGGCGTCATCATGCGCCGTGCCAAGGCTTTGGGCATGAAGACCCTGCGTGACGATGCCCTGCGCAAGGCCGCCATGGGCCTGACCTCCATCCAGGAGGTCATCCGCCTGACGGTTGCCTCGGATTAACAAGGAGAACAGACTATGCCAGCCAGCATTGAACTCAATCCCGACATAAGCATGATTTGGCATCTCCTGCTGAAGGAGAAAATCGCCGACGAGGACCAGCTGGAAGACGTGCTTGATGAAAGCGTCCGCAACAACCAGTCCTTCCAGACCTGCCTCTACAACTACGAGGTCATCACCGAGGACGAGCTGCTCAAGCTTATCGCCAATGAACTGGGTACCGAGTTCGTGGACGTCAAGCCCGGAGAAATCCCCGAGGAAGTCGTCGAGTCAATCCCGCCCGACATCGCCCGCACCTACGGCATAATCCCCGTGGAAAAGGACGATGAAAGCGTCACTGTCATCGCCGAAAACCCCTTCGACCCGCGCCTGGTCGACGAGCTCCATTTCGTCCTGGAGAAAGATTGCCATGTCCTTGTCGGACGCCCCCGCGAGGTCCAGGACGCCATTGACACCTTCTACCCGGAAAAGACCGGCAGTGTCTCCGAGGTCATCAAGGAAATGGAGGAGCTTCACAAGGGCAAGGAAGAGCAGATGGAAAACGTGGAAGACTTGGAGAAGGCCGCCAACGAGGCTCCCATCGTCCGCTTCGTCAACATCATCCTCAGCCAGGCCATCCGGGACAAGGCCAGCGACATCCATTTCGAGCCTTTCGCCGACGAGTTCCGTATCCGCTACCGCATCGACGGTGCTCTTTTCGAGATGGCGCCTCCGCCAAAATCGCTTGCCGTGCCTGTCATCAGCCGCATCAAGGTCATGAGCAACCTGAACATCGCAGAGCGTCGACTTCCTCAGGACGGACGCATCGAGCTCCGCGTCAACCGCAAGCCCATCGACCTCCGTGTGTCGAGCCTTCCCACCCGCTACGGCGAAAGCGTGGTGCTCCGTGTGCTTGACCGTACCGTTGTCAACCTGGACCTCGACAGCCTCGGCATGACCCCCCAGATGACTAGCGACATCCGCCGCCTCATCAAGCGCCCCAACGGCATCTTCGTCGTCACCGGCCCGACCGGTTCCGGCAAGACCACGACGCTGTATTCCGGGCTGCGCGAAATCAACACCATCGAAGACAAGTTGCTGACCGTCGAAGACCCTGTGGAATACGACATTGACGGCATCATGCAGGTCGCCGTCAAGGAACAGGTTGGCATGACCTTCGCCTCCGCGCTCCGCGCCTTCCTCCGTCAGGACCCCGACCGCATAATGGTCGGAGAAATCCGTGACGTCGAGACGGCGGGCATCGCCATCCAGGCATCCCTGACCGGGCACCTGGTCATGAGCACCCTGCACACCAACGACGCACCTGGTGCCGTAACGCGACTCATTGATATGGGCATCGAGCCATTCCTCATCAGCTCCACCATCATCGGCGTGCTGGCGCAACGTCTGGTGCGTCGCTGCTGCGCCAGTTGCAAGGAGCAGTATGTTCCAACAGACCAGGAACTTGCCAACCTAGGGCTCACGCGCGAGCAGTTGGGCGGACGCCCCTTCTACCGCGGACGCGGCTGCGAAATCTGCAATGCCAGCGGCTACAAGGGACGCGTCGGCATTTTCGAGCTGCTGAAGATTTCCCCGGAAATCCAGAAGATGATTAACCAGCGCAAGCCGACCCAGGACATCAAGAAAGTCGCCATTGAGCAAGGAATGCGCAGCATGCGGCAGGACGGCATCAACCAGATTCTGGCCGGAGTCACGACGTCCCAGGAAATCCTGCAATACACCATGGCCTGAGCCGCGCGGCGCACGGACGACAGGCGGCGCACGACGAAAGGAACAGCGATTAACCAACGCCATACCAGACCCCAACCCTGGTTTTCTCCATCATCATCTAACCTAATATCATCACAAGGAAAAGCGCAATGCCACAACTGGAAATGGGAGATTTGCTGGACCTCGTCCTCCAGGAGGGAGCCAGCGACCTGCACATCCCCTGCTTCTCGCCGCCAGTCATCAGGATTCACGGCGAAATGGTTCCCCTCGACACCGACCCCATGGGACCAGAGGACACGGAGTACCTGATGAAATCAATCACCTCCGAAGCCAACCAGCAGAAATTGCAACAGGACGGCGGCGTTGACTTCGGTTTTGCCTTTGGCGAAAAGGCGCGTTTCCGCGTCAGTGTCTTCAAGGCCAAGGGCAACATCGGCATGGTGCTCCGTACCATTTCCAACGACCTGCTGACTCTGGAGCAGATTGGCCTGCCCCCGGCCGTCAAGGACATCCTGTACCGTCCCCGCGGTCTTGTCCTCGTCACAGGGCCGACCGGTTCCGGCAAGTCCACGACCCTTGCCTCCATGATTGACGTGCTCAACCAAGAGAAGGCCGACCACATCATCACCATCGAAGACCCCATCGAGTTCTACCACAGCCACAAGCGAAGCGTCGTCACACAGCGCGAAGTCCACAATGACGTGCCGTCCTTCGCGGAGGCCATCCGGCGCGCCCTCCGCCAGGACCCCGATTCCATTCTCGTCGGAGAAATGCGTGACTTGGAAACCATCGGCGCGGCCATCACCGCTGCCGAAACCGGCCACCTGGTCTTCGGAACCCTGCATACCACTGGTGCCGCCGAAACCGTCGACCGTATCGTCGATTCCTTCCCGACCACCCAGCAGGCCCAGATCCGCACGCAGCTGGCCAACTGCCTCATCTGCGTCATCTCACAGCTCCTGCTCAAGCGCATCGACAAGAAAGGACGTATCGCCGCCTTTGAAATCATGATCCAGACGCCTTCCATTTCCGCCCTTATCCGCGACGGCAAGACCTTCCGAATAACCTCCGACATCCAGACTGGTGCCAAATACGGCATGAATACGCTGGATTCCCATTTGATGAAACTGTACAACGACGGCAAAATCTCATACGGCGACCTCATCACCAAGAGCCGCGACCCCGAAGGCGTCATCCAGAAGATCCAGCAAGATCTGAAGGAAAAACAGTAGGAGAAAACCGATGGCAAAATTCCAATATACAGCCGTTGATGTCAACGGCAAAGAGCGCAAAGGCACGATTGACGCCTCTGACGAGCAGGAGGCCGCCAATCTCGTCAAGCAGATGAGCCTGTTTCCGACGAGTGTCGTCCCGATTGGCGGCAAGGCCAGCGGCAAGGCTGAGGCCAAGAGCGGCGGCGGCTCTTTCTTCAGCATGCCGAAGATTCCCGGGAAGGACCTGACGCAGATGACCCGCCAGCTGGCCACCCTGCTCCAGGCCGGTCTGCCCTTGGTGCGTGCCCTTCGCACCCTGGAGCGCCAGGCCAAGGGTCAGCGCCCTGCCCTGTACAAGGTCTGCGGTTCGCTGGCCGATTCCGTGGAAGGCGGTTCGACCTTTTCCGAAGCCCTGGCGAACCACCCCAAGAGCTTCAACAAGCTGTATGTCAGCATGGTGCGTGCCGGTGAGGCTTCCGGTGCCATGGAAGTCGTCCTGAACCGTTTGGCGGAGTTCATGGAGAAGGCCGCGCGTATCGCCGGCAAGGTCAAGTCGGCCATGGTCTATCCTATCGCCGTGCTTTGCATTGCCGGTGCCATCACCGCCGGTCTGATGATTTTCATCATCCCGAAATTCTCCAAAATGTTCGATGAAATGCTCCCTGGCGAAAGTCTGCCAGGCGTAACCGTCCTTGTCATCAACATCAGTAATTTCATGAAAGACAACGCTGTAGGCTGCTTCATCGGCCTGGTCGTCGGCATCTTCGTTTTCAAATTGCTCTTAAAGACAAAGATAGGAGCCTTGTGCTTCGATATCGTATGTCTAAAATTACCTCCATTCAACGGACTAGTCGTCAAGAACATTTCCGCGCGATTCTGTCGAACTCTCGGTACCCTGATGGCCTCCGGTGTCGCCGTCTTGCAAGCCCTCCAGATTGTCAAAGACACGGCGGGCAACGAAATCGTCGCCCGCGCCATCCAGTCGGTGCACGACCATGTCAAGGAAGGCGAGGGCATGACCAAGCCGCTGGAAGATTCGCACGTGTTCCCGCTGATGCTTTGCAGTATGGTTGAAGTCGGTGAGGAAACCGGTGCCCTGCCTGACATGTTGAACCGCGTCGCCGATGTCTACGAGGAAGAAGTCGACCGCGCCGTTGAGGGCCTGACCTCCCTGATTGAGCCTATCATGATTGTCTTCCTGGCCGTGGTCGTCGGTACCATCGTCATCGCCTTGTTCGCCCCGCTGGTCAAGATGATTGATAAACTCGGCGGTTGAGGAACGCGACGTTGGCTGACCTCGAAACCACGAACATGCCAGCGGTGCTTCAGGAAAACCTGACCCGCTGGCACCTGAAAATCTGCTACAAGGGCACAGGGTTCTACGGGTGGCAAATCCAGCCGCAGCAGCGAACTGTCCAGGGTGAACTCAGGACACGCCTGCGCCTGATGTTGCGCGCCCCCGACCTGAAGGTCTGGGGCAGCAGCCGCACCGACGCGGGCGTCCATGCCCTAGACCAGCAGGTCAGTTTCGAGGCGGTCATGCCCCCGGACATTCCCCTGGAGGAGTTTCCCGCCCGGCTGAACCGCTGGCTGCCCGACGATATCATCGTCAAGTCCGCACGCATCTGCCCCGAGCAATTCAACGCGCGATATGACAATTTCGGCAAGGCCTACACTTATTGCCTGTCGCCCGGTGTGAAAGTCAATCCTCTGTTCGCCGATTTTGTCTGGCGCACGCCAAAACCCCTGGATATTGCGGCCATGCGCGAGACGGCCGCCATCCTGCAAGGCGAACATGACTTTGCCTCTTTCGCCGCGAACCCAGGGCGAGAGGTCGGCTCGACTGTCCGCAACCTCCATCGCCTACAAGTCCTGGAGCAAGACGGCTTGCTGTATATCAATGCCGTGGGAGACAGTTTCCTGTACAAGATGGTTCGCGGCCTGACTGGCTATCTCGTGCATGTCGGTGCCGGCCATGCGAAGCCTTCTGACGCCGAGGCAGTCCTGGCCGCCCGCGACCGCTCCCGCGCCGCCGACAGCGCACCGCCACAAGGCCTTTTCCTCGCCAAGGTCTTCCTGACCCCCGGCGAATGGCAAAGCTATCAGCCTATTCTCCCGCCATTCCAATTCACCGCCTGTTGACCGCTGGAAAACACGCCATCGGCGCGAACAGCCTGTCTCACCGAAGAGCAAAACGGACGAGCAGAAGCGAGTCCCTTCATTGCCATATCCTACGCAATCACACTATGGACAGCCAAGAACACGTAAGCACCGTCAGCGAGCTCAACAGTCAAGTTCAGCGGCTGTTGTCCCGCACTGTCGCCCCCTGCTGGCTGCGCGGGGAAATCGGCAACCTGACCGTCCATTCTTCGGGGCATGTCTACCTCACGCTGAAAGATGCCTCGTCGCAAATCGACGCCGTTTTCCTGCGCGGGGCCAATATCTTCCGTCAGTTGAACTTGCAGATGGGACAGGAAATCGAGGCCTACGGCAAGGTTGACATCTACCTTCCCAGCGGCAAATACCAGTTCCGCGTTTCGCAAGTGCGCCCGCTGGGACTGGGTGCCCTCCAGCAACAATACGAGGCCCTGAAAATGCGCCTCCAGGCAGAAGGGCTTTTCGACCCGATGCGCAAGCGCCCCCTGCCGGCCATGCCGCGTCGCATTGGTCTCATAACCTCCCTGCAAGGCGCGGCCATCGGCGATTTTCTCAACATCCTGCGGCGGCGTCATCCGAATGTCACTGTCCGCATCATCAATGCGCCGATGCAGGGCGAGGGGGCCGGGCATTACGTTGCCGCCAGCCTGCGCTATTTCAACCGCAACCAGGCCTGCGATGTCATCGTGGTGACGCGCGGCGGCGGCAGCAAGGAAGACCTCTGGGAGTTCAATTCCGAAGAACTCGTGCGTGCCATCGCGGAATCTGAGATTCCCGTGCTGACGGCCGTTGGGCACGAGCGTGATTTCTCCCTTTGCGACTACGCCGCCGATTTCTCCTGCAAGACACCCTCCGAGGCGGCGGAAATGGTCATCGGCGCGGAAACGGAAATCCGCACTCGTCTGCAAAATGCCTCCCGCCGCCTTCTGGCCTCCGCCCAGCTCCTGCTCGCCCCCCGCCAAAGACGACTCGACCTTGCCGCCGCCAGTCCGTTCCTCAAACAGCCACAGGAATATCTCGACCGCCTGGAACAGCGCCTCGACAACCTACGCGAACGCCTGGGACATTCCCTCCCGCTGCTAGCCGCCAACAAGTCACGCCGCCTGCAGGACATCGCCGCCAGCCTGCTTCCTGCCCTCACGCGGGCATACGATTTCCGTGCCAGCCGCCTGCTCGTCTGCCAACGCAGCCTGAACGCTCTGAACCCGAGGCAAGTCCTGTCGCGCGGCTACGCCATCCTCCGCCAGGACAGCGGTGCCATCGTCCGCCAGGCCAGCCAGGTCCAGCCCGGCGAGCATCTCCAGGCCCTGCTGGCCGACAGCGAAATGGAACTGCAACGCCTGCCAAAATAACGCCAAGCCTATCCCGTTTCTACCGCCAACCCTACAGCCCGCCGGATAACCGCCATGTCAGACAACAACCAAACAATTCCTTTCGACGAAGCCCTGGAAAAACTTGAGGAAATCGTTCGCCAACTCGAAGACGGTCGCCTGTCCCTGGAAGACAGCATGAAGGCCTTCGAAGAAGGCGTCAAATTGCAAAAGCTCTGCGCCGCCAAACTCTCCGAAGCCAGCCAGAAAATCGAATTGCTGACCAAGAAGGAGAACGGCGAATGGGGCTGGCAGGAAGTCCAGCCGCAGTCGCCAAGTGAAGACCTGCCAGAAAACTGACCGCCGCTTTTCCCCTTAACATGGCAAAATTCAGGATCCAGCCAGGCCAGGACGGCAAGTATCTCGAGGTCAAGGCCGAGGTCGAACGGAAAAGGCAGTACTACGCCTCGCAGAAGCAGTTGCTCTACGACCTGGTATTCGTCATTGGCCCCGACCTCTCGCGCCGCTATCTTCAGCATCTGGGCAAACGGGAAAACCTCCTGTCTTCGCTCCATGGCCAGTGCAAGCGTCTCCAACTCAAAATCGCCCTCATCAGGCAGGCACTCAATAGAAACGAGCAGCCTGACGATGCGGAGGTTGAAAAGTGCCTGGACCGACAATTCGGCGATTATTGCTTGCGTTGGCAGCAAACTGCGGAGACGAGTGGACAAGAGGCCAGGCCAACTTTGTCACCAGCTGCGGCAAAGGCGTTCCAGACCCGCTACAGACGCCTGGCCAAACGCCTTCACCCTGACAGCAATCCCCAGGCGGCTGATAATTCCGAGCGAGGCAGTTTCTTGTGGAACCGCATCCAGGAGGCCTACCGTCAAGGCGAGCCAGAGGAACTGGAAATCCTCGAGGAAGCGGCGGATGTCCTGCTGGACGAAAACAAACGCGAACAAAGCAAACCCAAACCTGGCACCGACCCGCTCGTCTTCTGGGAAATGCAAAACATAGACATTGATGAGCAAATCAGCAACCTCGCAGCCAAACTGACGAGACTGCAACAGCCTTTCCCCTACAAGTACCGAGATATCCTCGACAATCCCGCCAAACTAAAACAAACCCAACGGGAAATGGACAAGACCATCCGTCTCTATCGGAAATCCATCCGCGAACTGGAAACAGAACTGAAAAACTTGGCTCTGTCCTGAATGTATTGAAGTAACTTGGCACGGGAGAGGCGAGCGTAAATGCTCGGCCAAGGTGCCAGCGCATTGGTGGGACGAGGGACATGCGACGCGCGACGCGCGACGTGTAGGCGACAATCGACGCTTCGAAGCGTGACAAGAACAACCGCCTGATAACCAAAGCAACACTTTGGTAGAACACAGCCAGCACAACCGCCCCTTGGGAAAAGAGCGTACAAAAAACCTTTTTGCCTGAATTTTCCTTGCCACTTGATTTTGCCCTGCAATTTTGGTATAATTCATATTGTCATTTTTTTCCTTAACTCATAAATAAGCATCAGGAGCCCCCCAACCATGAAACGCACATTCACCCTCATCGAACTTCTCGTCGTCATCGCCATCATCGCCATCCTGGCCAGCATGTTGCTGCCCGCCCTGTCCAAGGCCAAAGAGAAGGCCAAAGCCGCCAGTTGCATCAACAACATGAAACAGGTCTG
>Ga0265298_10010219_pt1 | contig 11123 bp, 23 predicted proteins | sample AusTroGonzalo_MG_3_FD_193486 | JGI IMG/M metagenome (GOLD analysis project Ga0265298, IMG submission 193486) | Bovine rumen microbial communities from tropical cattle in Woodstock, Queensland, Australia - Gonzalo_01 | ecosystem: Host-associated > Mammals > Digestive system > Stomach > Rumen ...
ATGCAGTTCACGACCCGGCACAGGGTGGTGAACTGCATCCTTAGCAACACGCTGGCCCAGCCGAGCGACTGGAGTTATTCGACGGGGAACGGCAGCGTGACGATCAGCGGAACGATCAGCGGAACGACGAACGTGTACCTGTGCCTGAGCGAATTTTATTAAGAAAGGTGGTGAGATGACGTGGAGATCAGGATGGCGCGCGGGGACCTGGAAACAAAGACATTCAACCTGAAGACGAAGAGTGGGCAGGTATTCGACACGGAACCGGACGAGATCTACATGACGGTGAAGAAAGCGTCGCGGGACCATGACTTCCTGTTCCAGAAGACGCTTGGCGACGGCGGAATCGCAAAGGTCGAAACAGGGAAATACCAGTTTACGATCCTGCCGGAGGATACGGACAACCTGGACTTCAGGGACTACGTGTTCGACATTGAGATCGTGAAGGACGGGATGATCAAAAAAACCTTCTGCGGGAAACTGGTCATCGGACCGGAAGTCACTCACCACTATAACGAGGGGGGATCGTGATGGACGATCTGATCCTCCAATTTGACGACAGCAGCGAACTGAACCTTGTGCTGGACGGAGGGAGCGAACTGGAACTGGTGCTTGACAACGTTCAGCAGGAGTATCCGACCTATGACGGGCCGACAGAATTCACCCCGACGCAGGAAACACAGACGGTGCTGACGGCGAGGAAGGTTCTGCTGGAAAACATTACGATCAATCCGATACCGCAGAACTACGGACTGATCACCTACAACGGGAGCATCATTACGGTTTCATAAGAAAGGAAGGGAAGAACAATGGCGCAGAGCGTTATCATCAACGGCGTAACCTATGCGGACGTGCCGGAAGTGGACATTCCGCTTGCCGGCGGCGGCACGGCGAAATTCATGGACACGGAGGACGGCACGGCGACATCCTCCGATATGTTGAGCGGCGCGACGGCATACGCCGGCGGAAGCAAAGTTACGGGCAACATCCAGAGCAAGAGCGCGGAGACATACACCCCGGGCACCAGCGACCAGACGATCGCATCCGGACAGTACCTGAGCGGCGCGCAGACGATCAAGGGGGACGCAAACCTGGTCGCCAGCAACATCCTGAAGAACGTCGTTATTTTCAGCGTGACGGGCACGCTGGCGCTTCCGAGCATTTCGCAGGACGCTACATCGAAGATCCTGAGCATCGCGTAAGGAGGTGACTCCTTATGGCGAAAAATGTAAGCCTTCTGGGCGCGGACTACCCGGACGTGCCGGCGGTCCTGCTGCCGCAGACTGGCGGAGGGACGGCGCGGTTTGACGACGTATCGGACACCACGGCGGCGGCCGGAGACGTTCTGAGCGGAAAGAAATTCCACAAGGCGGACGGGAGCCTGGAAACCGGGAGCATGGGAAGCGCCAGCGCGACGATCAGCGGGAGCAACACCGTGACGCCCAGCGCCAGCCTGAGCGGAAGCAACGCGCAACTGAGCGACATAAACAACGGCGTCAGCGTAACGGCGACAGGCGGCGGAAGCGCCAGCGCCAGCGCCACGGCAAGCACGAACGCGGCCGGATACGCGGCCAGCGGCGCGACTCTGGGCACAGGCACCCTGAGCGCAAGCAGCACGACCACCACGGCGACGAAGTATATCAGCGGCGTTATCCTCACCGCGCCAAGCAGCGGAAGCAGGACGTTTACCGTGACCGTGCCGAACGGGAACAGCACGATCATCTATATATTCAACGTGGATTCCAGCGGAAACGTGACGATCTCCGTGTAAGAAAGGAGGAAGACGCATGGCAAACTTCAATACAGACATCCTGCCGAGCACAACGAAGACGTACAGCCTCGGCAACAGCAGCAAAAGATGGCTGTTGAACGACGTCGTGGCGGAGATCCTTGTGATCTCTGTCAACGGTACGTCCAGCACGTCTACCTCCGTATCCAACAGCGATATCACGAAACGCCACGTCGTGCTGAACGACGCGCAGCTGGCGGCGGCTGACATTACATGGACGACGGCGAACGGGTCCATCTCCCTGAGCGGAAGCAGCGCGATTCCGGCAATGACGCTGTACCTGGCGGCGACGTAAGGCGGGTGAGAAGATGTCGCATACTTACAAGTTTGACGCGAACCCGGTATCGGACGGGCAGACGCTTGGGACAAGCAATCTGAGATGGCTGTTCAACGGAAAGTACAGGGGCATCGTCGAGGTGGATTTTGACGGGATGTCTGCAGGGAGCCAGATGTACGTGATGCAGTTTTACGACGGCATCACAATGACGGCGGACCATGTGCTGATCAACGACATGCAGCCGATCGGGTGCAACCTGACCTACCAGACGAGCGACGGGGAACTGGACATTTACAAGGACGACACGACAACCGCCATCCCGGCGATGAAATTATATTTCGGCATTAAGGCATAAAGAAAGGAAGAGAACCATGAAGAGAGAGATCTACTTAGTGACCGCAAAGGCTGTGGACGCCAGCGGCGCATACAACGACCTGAGCGGATACCCGGCATCCTTCGACTCGCACCAAAACAGCGACGACATCAGCAAGACGGAAGCGAAGGCCTACGCTTCGTACTACAGCGCGTGCAGCGCGGGAAGCACGGCAAAGGCGAACGGCCGGCCGCTGACCATCGTTGAACTGACGCGAATCAGCGACAACGTGCGGATGGAAGCCCGGGCGATCGGCGCGATGCCGGAACTGCCGGATCCCGAACCGGAACCGGAAGAAGAAAACGAAGGAGGTGAAGAATAATGGCCAGTGGAACGATTAAGGCGGTTCTCAGCAGAAGCGACGTTGCAAACAACCTGACAACGTCCACGGCAGGGAAGGTTCTGGACGCCTCCCAAGGAAAGATTCTATCTGACCAGATTGGGACGTTAAATAGCAACTTAGAAAAGCTGAACAGTGAATCAAACACAACAAATGATATCCTTGTAGATGCACTTAATGTAACAGGGACAAAGTTTTTTAAAGCCGGGTCAAGTTATACCGGGAGCGTTCCAAATAGTTTCTATAAATATGGAACGTTTGAAGTGTTTACACGAGGAACTACAAAGATCGTTATTGCTCAATCTCAGGCAGGCGAAATGGCAATAAATACATATTACAGTTCGGCGTGGTCAGGATGGAATGAACTCGCACTTAATTCCAAAATGGCGAAGTCAGCGACAACATATGCAAGTCATTATTTTACTTCAGCAGGTACGAAAACATACACTTTGCCAAACTCAAAAACATTTCTCCTTATTGTTAACACTTGGGGGTCTGCGGACAGTAATTCAAGTGGATTGTATATCGTAAGTGCCAATTTATATGCTGGAAATGTAAGAGCTATAGCACAATCAAATACTGTGACTGTTTCTTTAACAGATAGTAAAACCAATTTAGAAATAACAGCATCTCGTGCGGACATTTCCTTTAGATTGGTTGAATTTCCGTCTGTGTAACAACGTTACTAATTCACTAAATGGTCAGATTTTGGCGATAAGCAAAACACAAAAAATATCCCCGGCGCGTCTCTGCACCGGGGATATTCTGACGGATCAGGCAACGTATTTCTGATGGGAAATCTTCACGTCCACGTTCAGCAGTCGCGCATAGCGGAGCGTCGTCTGAATCCTGGCGTGGCCAAGCCATTTCTGCACCTGGTCGATCGGCATTCCGCGCTGCAAGGCCAGAGACGCCGCTGTGTGACGGAAGATATGCGGCGTAACGTGGACGGACAATTCGCAGCGCGATACAATCCTCATGATCGCATCCTCCAAAGATTTTTTCTGTATGCCGCTGAATGGCGCGCGGGAGATCGCAAACAGGCACTGGTTATTATCCGTCCTGGACTCCAGATAGGCCCGGAGAGACACGGCCGATTCCGCATTCAGGAACGTCATTCTTCCTTTGCCGCCTTTCCCACAGCGGATGTGGACGGTATTGTCCACAAAATTTACATCAGACACTTTCAGATCGCAGACTTCAGAGGCACGGGCGGCGGAGGAATACAGGAAATCAACCAACGCTTTTTCACGGAGGTCCAGGCATGACTTCCGCACGGTTTCCAGTTCGACTGCTGTCATCGGAATGCGAAGCGGATCTTCGCACTTGATCGGATGGATATGAACCATCGGGTTTTTATGGATGATGTCCTCGTCCACCAACCAGCTAAAGAACGAATTGAGAACGACCCGCTTATGATCGAGATATGCGCTGGAAATTTTACGCTCCGCCTTGAACCAGTTAAGCCAGAGTCTTACGTCCGCAGAAGTGACGTCGTTCACGTTTTTGCAGACGACCGCGAAGAAGTCCCTGAGCGTCGAGAAATAATTCTTCAGGGTTCCAACGGTCCGGTTTTCGACCGATTTGGAGGCAAGATACAGTTTAACCGCGTCAGGAAGTCCACCGGACGTGATGATAGCCATTTGCTTCGTCTGAAAATCCCAGGAGGAAGACATACCGTCCAGCGCGGCAAGAACCATGCCAAGCTGATCGGAAGGAAGGAAATCGGATACGCGGGAGATTAGGTCTGCACGAAACGCCTCATAAGACACGGAAACACATCCTTTCTGAACACAGGAGAATAACTGTGTTATTTCTTACTACAAAAATATACTAAGTTACCACAGAAGTCAATAGATTGTAGCAAAAAATAACACAAATATTTTTAAGAGAACTGCACAAAGTAATATTTTTCTTGCAAACATGTATCCGGTTGGGGTACAATAAGACGGAAAGCGGAACAAGTAAGGCGCTGATTGCGAGAGAACTCGGATCAGCGTCTTTTCATTAAAAGAGAAAGGAGATGAGGCAATGGACACAAAGAACCAGGTATTGGCGGACGTACAGATGTGGAAGAACCAGGGGATCCCGTTGAGCGACGCAGTGTGGCAGACGGCGCTGGACTGCGTCGGATGGCCCTACGTGTTCGGTGCATGGGGTGAAGACTGCACGCCTGAAGCGCGGCGAAAACGCGCGCGGGACGATCACCCGACCATCGTCAGTTCCTGCCAGGTGCTTTCCGGCAAAAAAGGCGACTGCGCCGGATGCAAATGGTTCCCGGGCGGATTCCGGGTCGGAATGTTCGACTGCCGGGGATTCACGTACTGGTGTCTCCGCCAGTTTGGGATTGACATCCAGGGCAGCGGGGCCACGAGCCAGTGGAACACGGAAAGCAACTGGATGGCCAAGGGAACAATTGACACGATACCGGACGACCTGCTGGTTTGCCTGTTCGTTTACAAAAAAGACACAGGGAAAATGGAGCACACGGGGCTTGGATACAAGGGGCAGACCTGCGAGTGCAGCGCGGGCGTGCAGCATTTCAGCAAGAGAAAAAGCAAATGGACACACTGGGCATTGCCAAGGGGGATCACGGGAGATATGCCGGACTATAAACCAACGCTGAAGCGCGGAAGCAAAGGGCCGGAAGTCAAGGCTGTTCAGGAGGAACTGATCCGGCGCGGGTATGATCTTGGAAAGTACGGAGCGGACGGCGACTTCGGGAAGGCAACGGAAGCGGCCGTGAAAAAATTCCAGGCTGACAATGGCCTGAAGGCGGACGGCATTGTGGGTCAGGCGACCTACGCCGCGCTGGAAATGCCGAATGTACGGTATACGGTAACGATTAAGCATGTGAATAAACCGGTCGCGGAAGAAATTCTGAAGCAATATCCGACAGCCACGATGGCGGCAGAAGAGGGGTGAGACGAGCATGGAAGGGCAGGTACAACAGCAGGTACAGGCGATTGAAGGCATCACGCCGGCCATGCTATGGACATTTCTGGTCGTGCTGGTTGGCCTGATGGCGCTTGTGGTGCTGGGGGACAAGGTGGCGGACGTATTCCGCAAGGCAAAAAAGCGAAAAAAAGAAGAGACCGAACTGACCGAGACGGACATCACGGACAGGATCGCAGACAAAGTCATGGAAAAACTTCAGCCGAAACTGGACGAGAAATTCGCGGAAATCGACCGGAAACTGGCAAACGACCGAAGCGACATCGTACTACAGACGAACCAGCTGAACGCGACAACGGCGAGAGTGGACCGGCTGGACAACGACAATAAGGCGTTATTGCACGGCATGTCCGCTCTGCTAAGTCACAGCATATCAGGGAACAGCACGGACCGCCTGAAGAAGACACAGACGGCGCTTAACAATTATCTGATCGACGGGATCTATAAGGAGGATGAATGGGCATGAACGGAATCGACTGGAAGCGGAAACTGACGAGCAGGAAATTCTGGGCGGCGCTGGCGAACTTCGTCGGGATGCTGATCTTCGCCTTCGGCGGGAGCCAGGGTACGGTGGAGAAAGTGACGGCGCTGATCATGGCCGGGGCGACGGTGGTGGCCTACATCATCGCGGAGGGACTTGTGGACGCGGCGAACGCCGGACACGTCGAGGAACCCTACGAGACAGACCAGCCGCCTGAAGAGGACGTGCCGGAGGAAGACTTCACGGAGGAAGAAGTGCATGGATAAAGAACAGGCCGGAGTATCCGGAGAAACGAAGTGCAGCGTCTGCGAGAAGAAAAGCGAACCGTGCATCAGTTTCCTGGCGCACGAGAACGCCATGCTGCACAAGGACACGGACAACGAGCGGGCGCACCGGACGACGCTGTTCGTGTGCATCACGTTCCTGCTGATTGTGGTCATTTTTGTGGCGGCATACACAATCCGCACGAACATCTGGCTGGGTACGATCAAGGAAATGAACGCCGCATTAGTGGAACTGGCCCATGCCAAAGGCGTGCTCACGCCCTGAGTACAGCAATACTCAGATCAAGGCGCTTATTATGGATGTCATCCACGATAAGACCGACCGCAAAATGTTGTTTTTGAGGCTGGTGGACGGCGACACCATATCGGAAATAGCCGAAGCGGTAAAGCTGGACGACAAAACCGTATGGCGCAGACTGCAAAAAGGTGAAAAGGAACTGTTCAGGCACCTCCCGAAGTGAGAGGTGCCTTTTTGATTACATATAATACAGTTTTATGGCGTCGTTGTGGTCTTCTACGTCTCCGGAAAGGATTGCGTGGAGCATTTTCTCCTCCGGGCGCATGGTGAAAAACAGATCGACTACGCGCCAGCCGGGTTCGTCCATGAAATCCACGGCCGCATTGGCGTCCCTGTACTGCTCATACTTGACAGCATGATACGGATAGCGGCAGGTGCGCGCATAGTCTCCGTCCATGCTGACCAGGAACTCAAAGAAGTTCCCGTTGTAGCGGGCGATGGTGTAGCGTTTCGGGCATTTGATGTTTTTCTTCATAGGGCATACCTTCCTTTCTTTTTGCGCCGGATTCTTATCCGGTCACTTTCCTAAGTAGCGGTAGAGAAGATTTTTATAATCCCTTCCAAAATTTCTTTGCCTGGTTAGAAAGAAAATTTACAGCAGGGATTAAAAAATCTTTCCAATTGGGGAAAAGAAAAAAATCTGTGATGTAGCCACGCAAGAAAAAATTGCCCATAAAATGCCCAAAGACATACGAAAACGTTCCATGCTCACGACCTGTTGAGCAGGGTTTTTTTATTGCACAATTTTAGGCGAAAGGACGGTGCTTCAGATGGACACGGCGATCATGTATCCGAGGAGTTGCAGGGCGTCGATCCACCGGCTGGTGGGCGCGATCGGGATTCCTGTGGAGACCGCGTATGCCATGATGTTGATGACGGCGGCGCTGATGGATCTGCACCCGTGGGACGAAGAGGTTGCGGATATGATCCTGGAGGACTGCGGAATCTCGCCGGAGTGCGCCTGATGTGGCGGTATGAAAACCCAAACCCGTGCAGACAGGAGGAACCCGACTGCGTGGTCCGCGCAATCTGCATCGCAACAGGAAGGCGATGGCATGACGTTCACGGGGAACTGTGCAGGTTGAGTGCGGAGAGATGCACGATGCCGAGCGCGAACTGGCTGTGGGACCTGTATCTGCACAGGCACGGGTTTGAAAAATTCCTGATGCCGGAAACGTGTCCGAGTTGTGTGACGGTTCGTGAGTTCTGCCGGAGGTATCCGGAAGGAACGTACATCATAGGAACCGGAAACCACGCGGTCTGTATCCGGAACGGGGACTGGATCGACATATGGGACAGCGGAGACGAAACACCCAGTTATTTCTACAGAAGAAAGGGGAACTGACATGGCAAGCTATTTACCTTCGGCATACCAACCGACATGGAACTACAGCGGCGTAGGCCAGCAGATGTATCCGCAATACCAGCAGAGCATGGCCCAGCAGCCGCAGATCAACCAGGCGCAGCATAACGGGATGATCTGGACGGACGGCGAGGTCGGAGCCAAGGCGTTCCAGCGGCCTGACTGGCTGCCGGCGAACCAGCCGATCCCGCTGTGGGACACGAACGACACGATCATCTATCTGAAGAGCTGGAATCCGATGGGCATGCCGAACCCGCTGCAGAAAGCCAGGTATGAACTGGAAGGCGTGAAGAGCGGTGAGAAAGCCACGGGTTTTTCCGGGGACACGGAACAGAGATACAACCATGACATGAGCCAGTATGTGAAAAAGGAAGACCTTGAGCGGATGAAACAGGACCTGATCGACACCATCGGACAGATGCAGACAAGCACCGGGGTGAGGAAGAACTCCGCGAAGGGAGATGCTGCGTAATGGCAGGAATCAATCCTTTACAGGCGATCATGGGCAGGATGATGCCACAGGCGCAACAGACGCCCGTGCATGGCAATCAGATGGGCAACCAACCGCAGCCGGACTGGAACGCGCTTATGGGCCAGTTACAGGGCAATACGGCGGGAGTGATTAAGGAAGCGCATTACGACGTGCCGGCGGAGATCGCAAACGATCCGCAGGCGGCGGCGATGCATATCATCCAGAGCGGACAGGCGGCGAACAATCCGATGATGCGGATTATCGCTCCGATGCTGAACCGGATGGGAATCAGACTATAAGGAGGAAAAGACAATGGAAGAAAAGATCGAGAGCAAAATCACGAGCCTGGTGGAGTACATCATCGGAAAACCGAACGAAGCGGTGACGCTGGACGACTACACGATCCTGGCGGCGGAACTGAAGGATGCCCGATTTCGCCGGGAGCAGGGAGAGAGCAACGACCGGTACGCCAAACTACTGGCTACTATTGTTCCTGGCTTTGGCTGCGCCGCTCCCACCACGGAACCGGCGGTAAAGAGCGTAGCCCAGACCGTGAAAAAAGCGAAGTGAAAACATAAACTTTAGCGTGTGAAAGCGACACAGGCCAATGTCGCCAGTAATACACGGAAGCGGAAGAACTGTAAACAACCCTACACAATTTGATTCTTTTCGTCGAGTGCGCATAGACGATCAAAGGATAAATAAACGAAAGGAATCAAAGAAAATGACAGACTCTAACGGTACCCCTATTGTAATGCCCGTATCCCCGTATAACGGCGGTTACGGCAACGGCAGCCTGTTCGGCATGGACGGCGGATGGTGGATCATCCTCCTGCTCCTGTGCCTCGGCGGCGGTTGGGGCGGCTTCGGCAACATGGGCGGCATGGGTATGTTCCCGTGGATGATGGCCGGCCAGACCAACAGCAACAACGACGTGCAGCGCGGTTTCGACCAGGCTGCGATCATCTCCGGCATCACCGGCGTGCAGAACGCGGTGACCAGCGGATTCGGCGACATCCAGACGGCCCTGTGCGGCGGTTTTGCCAACGTGCAGAACGGGTTTGCCCAGGCGGAGATTGCCGCCAATGCCCGTCAGATGGCGGACATGAACCAGGGCTTTGCCCTCCAGACGGCTGTTACCGGCGTCGGTACTGCCACGCAGGCCGGTCTTGCCGACCTGAAGTATACCCTCGCGACGGAAGCATGCGCCACCCGCGCGGCCAGCTCTGCCGACCGGCAGATGATCATGGACAAACTGTGCCAGCTGGAACTGGACGGCTACAAGCGCGAGAATGACCAGCTGCGCAGCCAGCTGAACATGGCGACCATGCGCGCCTCCGACATCGAAACCAGGTCGTACATTGCCCAGGGTTTCAGCAACGAGGTTGACGCGCTGTACAACCGGCTGAACTCCTGCCCCGTTCCGAGCACTCCAGTGTACGGCCGGACTCCCATCTTCACATGCGGCGGCACTGGTTGCGGCTGCGGTATGGCGGCGTAAGGGGTGATACCGATGGCAGCTGAGTATCTTGCAAATCCGGTGCAGGCGGTAGATCTGAACACGCCTGTGATCCTGGACGCATCTATCCCGTGCACCCGTGGGTATGTATACCACGAGGACGGTACCGGGGTTTTTCTCCTGCGCGGTATCACGAATCAGTGTTTCGCTACTTATCAGGTGACGTTCAACGCCAACATTGCCCTGCCGGCGGACGCGGCGGAAGTTATCCCGATCGCCATCGCGATCGCGGTTTCCGGCGAACCCCGCCTGACGAGCCGCGCGATTTACACGCCGGCGGCGGCAGACGAATACGGCAATGTGACCAGTACGTGCATCATTAAGGTGCCGCGCGGATGCTGCTTCACGGTCTCTGTGGAAGCCGTCAGCGGGATTACCGCTGATCCGACAGCCACACCGGCGCCGGTGATCAACGTCCAGAACGCGAATCTGGTGATCGACAGGATCGCCTGATAGAAAGGAGAAAACACAGATGAAACGGTACGAAAATCTCGAAGAAGCCATGTGCAAAGAGCTCGAGAAACTGGACAAGAAGTACGCCGCAGACGCTGCGGAAATGACGGTCCAGGACGTCGAGAAAGCCGATGTGCTCTACCATGCCCTGAAGTCTGCGGAAACCTTCTACGCAATGAAGGAAGCCGGAGAATGGGAAGAGGATGACTCCCGCAGCGGACGCGGATATCCCGGCCGCGGCGGTGACCGCTCCTACCGGCGCGGACGCGACAGTATGGGAAGGTACACCAGCAGGGACATGGAGCCCGGTTATTCCGGACACTATCCGGAATGGGGCCCGATGTATCCCCGGTACTGATTTGTGAGGGACATATATGTCCCAAGCAAAAGACCCGCTCAGTAATGGGCGGGTCTGGTTTTTATACTGCGAACTCTTTTGCGTACTGGTGCTGCAGCGCCCACAGGTTCAGGATCAACTCCGCAAGAGACGAAACGCTGACCTGTCTTTCATCAGCCGCT
>Ga0265298_10010221_pt1 | contig 11122 bp, 6 predicted proteins | sample AusTroGonzalo_MG_3_FD_193486 | JGI IMG/M metagenome (GOLD analysis project Ga0265298, IMG submission 193486) | Bovine rumen microbial communities from tropical cattle in Woodstock, Queensland, Australia - Gonzalo_01 | ecosystem: Host-associated > Mammals > Digestive system > Stomach > Rumen ...
GCTTCTGGTCACTGTGGCTCTGCCCGAATTCGCTCATGTCAAAGCGGATACAGGTGCTTTCGTCGCCGAAGAGCTTCTCCGCCAGCGCTTTGGCTGTTTCGGTTTTGCCGGTACCCGTCGGCCCGGCGTAGAACAGGACGCCTTTTGGCTTTCCGGTATTTGAGCTGTTGATGCCGTTCATGCCGGTGACGGCGCGCTTGACAACATCCAGCGTCCGCTCGAGGGCGGTGTCCTGCCCCTTGATCCGCTTTTCGAAATCCTGCTTGGCCGTCTTCAGGCTGCTCAGGCTCAGGGTGGACCAGGGGTTCTCCTTGACGCCGTATTTGTACAGGTCCACAATCTTGCACAGGTCGCGAATCGGCGTCTCCTCGCTTTTACAGAGCTTGCGCATCTCGTCCAGCTCCGTGAAGGTCATGCCCTCGGTCAGGCCGACGAACTTTTCCTTAATGCGCTCCAGCTCATCCGGATGCTCTTCATAGAAGGGCATATCCCGGCGGTAGGCGGTTCCGGAAAAGAAAGTGGCAAAGCTGTCCCCGGTCAGGATGCGTTTCCGCTCCTCCCGGTCCGGGGCTTCCAGCGTAATCGACTTGCAGACGGGATTATGCAGATAGAACCAGGCCGGCAGATCGTTCAGCTTGTTCACCAGCACAATCAGCAGGTTCTGTTTCTTTCCCTGGACCGTGCGGACCGTCGTGGCGCTCAGTGCGCTCTGCAGCAGGATATTGAAGCTGTTGACATCCTGCTGGTCCATCCGTTCCGGCGTGGTGATATAACGGCTGGCCATTTCCAGCACCGTGACCGTGGCCGCCATCTGCTGCCCCAGCGCACGACGGATGACGTTCGGCGCCGTATTGGCATCGTTTCCCTTGAATTCGGAAGGGATCGCGCCCTGCTTGATTTCCGTTTCGGTCAGCGCCGCGAAGCGTTCCAGCATGGACGGGTCATAGGGGGAGACAAAGCCCACCAGATTGCTGTAGAAAATGACCTGGTCGTATCCGTTGTCCTTGAAATAGGAGTACAGATAAGCGCTCAGGGGAACGATCTCGTTCTGGCCGATGGTTCCGTCCACCGGGTAGCGATACTGGTCCGACACGTTGCCCTCCATGATCAGAAGGGGCTTGATGCCGCTGAACAGTTCCAGTTCTTTGTGCCATTTGGGAATCAGCGGGGCTGCTTTCATGGGTCTGTGCTTCCTTTCCTTTATTCGTTCCGGATGATGCTTCCGGTTCATGCTTTCTTTTATGCTTCCAGGTCCTCAAACCGCCGGCACCAGGTATACTTGCTGATGGCGCTCTGCAGGGCATTCGGGCAGTAGGTACAGAGCAGGTCCCGGATATAGGGCGGAAGAACCCGGTTGTATTTCACTTCCAGAATGATCTCGTTGTTGTCCAGCGGAGGCACTGTCGGAACATAGGGATTGAACAGATCGTGGCTCCCCAGGCCGCTCCTCAGCTGCTTGTCAAAGGTGATCCGGACTTCCTCCGCCGGATGCAGGTAGGCTTCCCGGACATAATCCACCAGCACCGCCGGCCGCAGCAGGTTGACGGTCATCTCCCGGTACACATCGTTCAGAAGGCCGCTCCGGGTGGTTTCAAGCCCGGTGGGGTCGCCGCTCATCAGCTGCTCGCAGAGCAGCTTCGGAATGGACAGGCTCCTTTTGGAGATCAGGCTGCCGACCTTGGTCTTGCATTCCAGCTTGATGATCTTGTCGCTGAAGTTGTAAATCCGGATCCGGTACTTGTCCCGGTTCTGCACGCCGTCAATCTTGTCGTACAGGGCCGTGTTGTAAACCGTGTCAAAGTACAGGGACCGGATATGGTATTCATTGAATTCATCCCCGTTCGGATCCCGCTGCAGCACGGAATCCAGCACACCGCTGAGCACGAAATACTGCATCTCGTTGATAAAGTACTTCAGTTCGTGCCGCAGCGGCAGCGTCGTCATGTTCAAGCGCCTTCACCCCCTCTTCCGCGCTTTCTGCAGGCTGAATGCGAACCGGCGGAATCAGGCGCCGGCCTCCGTCTGGCAGGCGACCAGCGTCGCGTCGTGCACGCCTTCGATGTTCAGCACCGCGCTGACCAGGTCCTGCTTGCTGTCCAGCCGCACTTCGACCGTGATTTCCGCGCCGCTGCGGGTCACGGTTTTGCTCCGGAGCTTCCGCTGCTTCACGGTGCGGCGCAGCAGCTGGGTGATCTCCTGCTCCGCGTAGTCGTCATAGTGCACTACCAGCAGATAAGCGTTCGGATTGCGGAATTTGAAGAACGTCATGATCAGCAGGATCAGGCTGATGCCCAGCACCACCGCCAGCGCGTGCACGAAAAGCTCCGCCCCCAGCAGAATGCCCATGGTCAGGGCCCAGAACATGTAGGCCGTGTCCATCGGGTCCTTGACCGCGGTCCGGAAGCGGACGATGCTCAGCGCGCCGACCATGCCCATGCTCAGGGCAATGTCGCTCTTGATGCACATGACGACCGGGGTGGTAATCAGCGTCAGCATCATCAGGGTCAGCGCGAAGTTCGGGCTGTACAGGACGCCACGGTAGCAGCGCTTGTAGACAAAGGCGATAATCAGGCCGACCACCAGGCCCAATCCGAGGCCGATCAGGATCTTCCAGGGAGTCAGGTTCTGGAACTGGCTCGAGAAATACTCGCTCAGGCTGGATTCGTTGGTCAGGACGGACTTGAGGCCGTCAGCATAAGCGGTGGAAATAAACATGATGGGTACCCTCCTTCTCTGTATCGCGGGGAATTCCGTCAGGCTCCCGGATTTACGGGATCGCTTCCGGCGGCATTTCGGGTTTGGGGCCGAAATATGTGTTCATTTCGGCATCAGTAAGGTCGAAGGCATTCTGGGTATATTCCCAGAGCCTGGTGGGCCGGAGCCGGACGACGTTCCGCAGGCGGTCGACGCGCTTTTCCCAGTAACGGTAGGCGCCGTCCACGGTGGTGGGCACTTCGGCGATGACCATCGGGTCGTTCTCCTCGCCCCAGCGGGCCCAGTGCAGCTGCATCTCCGGTTTGATCAGGTCCACCATCTCATCCAGCACGGCAAGCATAAAGTCTGTGGTCAGCTGCTTGAAGAGGTTTCCGTAAATCGTCAGGAACCGGTCCTTGTATTCCGGCACCGACAGCAGCTTCAGGAAGATCGTGTTGTCAATGCCCTTCTGGCCCATGCCCTTCACTTTTGTATAGCTCTTCGGGCTGTCGAAGGAGGAGGAATACAGGCCGTAGTCCACGTCGTACAGCACCCATTTCCACTTGTTCCCTTCCCCTTTGAACCGGTAGAACCGGGTATTGCCGATATCGCTGTTGCCGAAGAACATTTCGTAGGCAAGGTATTCAAACAGGTTTTCCACATCCACGTTGTCCAGGATGTACTGCAGGTCGTCCGGGTTCTTGGCGGGATTGCCGGCCTTGATCTTTTTGATCATGGCCTTGTATTCCTTGTTGGAACCGTACTTGGAGCTGCCGTTGCCCTGCAGCAGCGTGATGTCCTTGGCATCTTCAAATGTCAGCCCTTCGTGCTGCGCGAGCATGAAACGATCCGTTCTCTCCCGCAGGTTCATATGGCCCCAGTAAACCCCGTTCAGATAAACCGCATAAGGTTTCCAGGCCAGATGGGCGACCGTCGCCCCGGTCCGGTCCATCAGGCGGCTCTGGAAGCCGTCCTGCAGCCGCGTCCACATGCAGTCGTTTCCACTGTTCCGCAGTACAAAGCTCTTATATTCCGTATAGGGCCGGTCCGGGAACAGAGCGGCTGCGAAGGTTTTCGCGCCGTAGAGGCTCTTGGCCCGGAACTTGAAGCTCTTCTGGGGCATGTCCAGGCTGAAGTCGCCCATCAGGGAGAACTGCGCGCCCTGGCTGATCAGGTTGTTTCCACTCTCGTCGTACAGCTCCACATAGCATTCAAACCGCGCCCCGGAATCCTTGACCTTCCGGTACACCGTGTTGGGGAACGGCAGCTTGCCGGCCTCCTTGTGCACGTTATCGCCGACGGTCAGCATGCCATTTTCCTTGTCCCAGAGGTTGTTGGGATCCGTTACCACGCTGACCACCGGCAGGGTGTGGTAGGCGTTGATGAACCAGGTGCCGGTCAGCACGTCGCTGGGCCGCAGGTCCGCCGCGGGAAATGCCCTGGCCCGGATAACGCTGGTAAAGTTCAGCTCCAGCCGCTCCCCGTTGTAGGGCGTGGAATTCTGGGTCGGCGTAGACCCGTCGGTAGTATAGAACACCTGGGTGCCTTCCGGCACATTGATTTCCACATAGGTGGTGGAGTAGTAGAGCCCCGGTTCCGTCGTAAAGGAGGGCTTGGCGGCAAATCCCAGGAATCCGTCCCCGTTCTGGCGGAACGGCGTGGGCGTGTCATAATAAAAAAGGCCGGCCATCCCGAGGGTCCGGCCGTAGGATACATCTGTCTTCATTTCCGGCAGGATGATTTTGTCCAGGATTCTTCCTGATGCATCCGCCAGGGTCACGGACTCCTGTCCCAGCCGGGAGATCTTGAAATTGGTGTGGTATTCGCCGGTCACGGTTTTTTCCGGATGCTTGTCGCAGAGAATGACTTTGTATTCCCCCGGGCCGATGCTGGTTCCCGCCGGGAACTGCCATTTCCGGGCGCGACCCGGGTTGTCGCTGATGCCCCATCCGGAGATGTCCACTGTCTGGGACGTGCTGTTGTAGATTTCAATCCAGTCCGTGCAGTCCTTCTTGCTGTAGGTTTCAATGCTGTCGTTGCTGGCCAGCACCTCGCTCAGGTAGATGCCCGTTTTGTTCATCGCCCGCAGGTTGGAGTCCATCTGGCGGAAGCCGCTCTCATTGTTCGGCAGCGTGGGCGTCGGCACCTGGAATACCTGCATGCCGCCCTGTTCGTTCCGGCCGTAGCTGTTGTCCTGCGGCAGGTTGTCGATCATCACCCGGTCCATGACCCGGCCCTGGCTGTCAGTCAGGATGATGGTTTCCTGCTCCGCGCTCAGCCGGAAATTGGTGTGGGGAACGCCGGGATGCGCGCTGTCCATCCGGTTCTTTCCGGTGCACAGCACCAGATAGTATCCGTGTGGCTCGATCACGGCCCCCTCGGGGAAGCGCCACTTCAGGGGTTTCCGCTCGTTGTCGCTCAGCCCGTACTGGTCCAGCTGGATCGTCCTGTTCGTCGTGTTGTAAAGCTCAATCCAGTCGCACAGCTCATCGTCGTCATCCCGGAGGCCCGTCAGCGGGTCGGCCATGACTTCGTTGATCAGCAGGGCGCCGTCCGCCACGGAGATGCTCTCCCGGTATTTCTGGTGCCCCTCCGGCGTGTTTTCGAAACCCGGGCTGAACCAGGCAACGCTCTGCCACCCATCCGAAGTCAGGCTCCAGCTTTCGTCCGAAGCCATAATCGGATAGCGGCAGCTGTCGATCAGATAGGCATTATTATCGTACAGATAGATGGATTCGCCGACGCTGCTCAGCTTGAACTTGGCATGGAACGGCTTGCCGGCGATGCTCTGGTTGCTGTTGCTGCAGAAAACCACTACCCGCCCGTCGGGAACCAGCGTTACCTTCGGGAACAGGAAACGGATGCTGTCGCTCCGGTCACTCAGACCGAGGCCTTCCAGATCCATGTCATGGTCCGTGCTGTTCCAGATTTCCACCCAGTCGGGATACTCGCCGTTCTCGTCCGTCACGGCCGAGGCGTTGGCTGCCATCACTTCGCTGATCACCAGGCCCTCATAGGCACCGGTGGCGGCGGCATTTCCTTCCACCTGGCCGCTGGCCGTCCCGGTGGTATAAGTCGCGCGACGTTTCGGCTCCTTCGGCGTGACAAGCACGATCAGCACGATCGCCGCGGCAATCGCCAGCATAATCACAAAGTTCAGGCGGGCTTTTCTTCTTCTCAGCTTCGTGGCACGGGAAGCCGTCCGGCGCCTGCCCGTATTGCTGTTCTGCTCCATTCCGGCTTCCCTCCTCTCCGCGTGTGGTTTCAGGTAACCCACAGACAATGATTATACCATATCCTGTGGCTCTCTGCAATCATTCAAACAAGGCCCGGATTTCCTGCTCGCTGAGAGCGTTCACGCCGGATTCCCCGGGGCGGATCAGGCGGTCGAACAGGGCCTTCTTTCTCATGCCAAGCTCCACCACCTGTTCCTCGATGCTCTCGCCGGTCACCAGCCGGATTACCTGCACCTTCTTCTGCTGTCCGATCCGATGCGCCCGGTCGGTGGCCTGGTCCTCCGTGGCCGGATTCCACCAGGGGTCGTAATGGATCACCATGTCCGCGCCGGTCAGGTTCAGCCCGGAACCGCCGGCCCTGAGGCTGATCAGGAAGATCTGTCCCTCGCCGTTGTTGAACCGTTCCGTGAGCCCCTGGCGCTCTGTGGGCGGCGTATCGCCATCCAGGTACATGGTATTGTAGCCTTCCTCCTCCAGCCGTTTCCGGAGGATTTTCAGCATGGAGGTGAACTGGCTGAATAGCAGCATCCGCCGCCCGCCCGACACCAGGCCCGGCAGGATTTCCATCAGCAGCTCTTCCTTCCCGCTGCCTCCGCGGTAGTCGTTCATCACCAGGGCCGGGTGGCAACAGATCTCCCGGAGCTCGGTAATAGCGCTGAGCACTTCCATGCGCCCCTGGTACACCCCTTTTGTCTGCAGAATCCGGTCTACTCTGGGCCGCAGCCGCTCCATGGCCGCCCGGTAAATCCGCTGTTGTTCGCCAGTCATCTGGGCCGTCAGCGTCACTTCCATCTTGTCCGGCAGTTCCTCCAGCACGTCCTGTTTCAGCCGCCTGATCAGGAAGGGCCGGATTCTCCGGAGCAGGTCCTCAGAGTTTTCCCCGTCCTGATACCGCCGAATAAACGTATTGTATCCCGGCAGGTAGCCCGGAAGAATAAAGTCAAACAGGCTCCAGAGCTCCCCGACGCCGTTCTCCATCGGAGTTCCTGTCAGGGCAAAGCGGGAATCCGCCTGCAGCATTTTCACGGCGCCGGCGGCCACGCTGCCCGAATTCTTGATGTTCTGCGCCTCATCCAGCACCACAAACCGGAACCGGTAATCCTTCATCATGTCGATATCCCGGCGGATCAGCGGATAGCTGGTGATCAGCACGTCCACGTCGCCATGCCTGGTCACATGCCGGATCAGGCTGCTACGCTGGGCGCTGGTGCCTGAAAGCACCACAGCGCTCAGTTCCGGAGCAAACCGCCTGATCTCGCTCAGCCAGTTATAAGTCAGAGAGGTCGGCGCCACCACCAGGCTGGTCCTGCCCGGTTCCCGCTGCGTCTGGAACATGGCGATCACCTGAATGGTTTTTCCCAGGCCCATGTCGTCCGCCAGCACGCCGCCCATATGCATCCGGTCCAGCGCACACATCCATTCGTAGCCGCGACGCTGGTAATCCTTCAGCGCCACGCCGGGCACCAGTTCAGGCTCCCGGGCTTCATCCATGTGCTCCCCGTTCAGGGTTTCCGCCATCCGGGAAATGCTTTCATCCATCCGGATTTCCAGCCCGCTGGAAGCCAGCATGCTGCTCAGGTAGGCAGCGCGGTAGGCCCTGAGGCTCAGGAAATCCCTGCCGGCCTGGTTCCCGTCCCGGGCCGCCGCCTCATAAATGCTCGCGGCGGTTTCCTGCCACTGGGCCAGGTCCGTGAGGTCCAGGAATTCCCCGTTCTTCAGCCGGTAATACCGCCGCCTGCGGCTCAGGGCCTCAATGATCTCCAGGATTTCATCCGTGGGTTCCCCGTCCCTCTCCAGCGTCAGCTCCAGCCGGTCGCCGTTCATCCGCATGCTGCCGCTCAGGCTCGGGCGCCTGGGCATGATCCGCTTGAAATCGCGGCTCAGAAAAACATCCGCGATTTCCTGCAGCTTTTTGACGCCCTCGCTGACAAAATCAAACACCGCGTCCGAGCCGCTCAGGCGGATATTTTCCTTGCGCACTCGGAAGCCGGCATTCGCAAGGATTTCCAGCGTCAGATGCTCCGTTTCCGCGTCCCGCAGAAGCAGGCTGTCGCTCTTCCCCAGCGTGATTTTCTCCTCCACGCTGCCGAAAGGGTTCAGCGTCAGGTCCCCATAGCGGAAAAGGACCTCAGCCACTACGCTCTTGCCGTCCTTGTCCAGATAGACTTCGGTTTTGAGCGGCAACCGGACCAGCCTGCGGCTCAGTTCCGGACTCATTTCCACCGCGCCGCGCAGTTTCAGGTACGGCAGGATCTCCCCGATGACCCGCTCCGTTTCCTTCAGCGAATAATCAAACAGGCATTTTCCTTCATACTGGTTCTCCCACATCATCCGGACGAGGCCCCGCTGCTCCCGGCTGATATTGATCAGGGTATCCTGGGCCAGCCCCCAGGCACAGTCCCGGGTGAGCGGCTGGAAGTCCGCGGGAATCCTGCCCGCAATGCTGAGACCACGCGGCCCTAACTGGATGGAGAAATGCATCGGCATTTTGGCATCGCGAAGCAGCCGGTAATGCCGGATCTTTCCGCTGCAGTCCATGATGCGCAGGGCCGTGTCCCCGATCGTATCCAGCAGCTCATGCACATAGCAGTCCGGAATCCGGATCAGCCGGGCCGCGGGCAAACCTTTTTCATCCCCCGGATCCCGGGCGGACAGGTATTTCCGGATCAGGTTCAGTACCCGTTCGTCGTCTTCACTGAACCGCATCCACTCCGGCTGGTAAACAAAGCTCTTCCCGAAGGAAAGGGGGTCTTTCATATCCATTGCGTCAAGAAGCGCCCGGATATCCCGGACCACATACAGTTTGTCCGTACCGGCCCGCAGCCCGATCCGGACATCGTCCTCCGGCCGTTTGGGAAGGGCCAGCGTCACTTCCAGGTGCAGATTCGCCTCGGTCGGCATCTGTTCCAGCACCAGGTCGGACAGGGCCTTGCCGCGCTCTGGCGCGATCTTTTTCTGCATCATCTCGGGAATCCCGTTTCTTTCAGCGCTCAGCCAGACCGCCACGGCATGCCTGCAACACCCGTTTTCGGTAAAACGGGCACAGCCGCAGTGCAGGATCATGCTCCTGCTCAGCGTAACGGACTGCAGCGGATTCCCGGCGACGGAAAACCGGATCATGCACGCATCCTGCTCCGCGATACGCACTCCGCCGGTTTCCTCGATTTCCTTCCCGGCGTTGTATTCCTCTTCCCCCGCCAGGATCTCCATCTGTAAGGGATTGATCTTCATACGGAACCCCCTTCGCGCGAAAGACTGTAACTTTTATATATTCTCTGTTTTCTCTCTGTTTTCCTCTCTGCATCTGCTGTTTCCGTACGCAAAAAAACCGCCTTCCCGAATCCGGGAAAGCGGCTTGTGTTCCGGTCAATCAGAACTTCAGGGGGTTCACGCGAACCGAGGGGCCCATGGTGCTGGAGAGGTAAACGCTCCGCATATAGGTTCCCTTGGCAGCGGCAGGCTTCGCCTTGTTGATGGCTTCCATCAGCACGCTCAGGTTCTCCTGAAGCTTTTCCTTGCCGAAGGACACCTTGCCGATGGGGCAGTGGATGATCGCGGTCTTGTCCAGACGATATTCCACTTTACCGGCTTTGATGTCGTTGACGGCCTTGGCGATATCCATGGTCACGGTGCCGGACTTGGGGTTGGGCATCAGGCCCTTCGGGCCCAGGATGCGGCCGATGCGGCCGACCATGCCCATCATGTCAGGCGTGGCTACGCAGACATCGAAATCGAACCAGTTCTCCTGCTGGATCTTCTGGATCATTTCCTCAGCGCCGACATAGTCCGCGCCGGCCTGTTCAGCTTCCTTGGCCTTGTCGCCCTTGGCGATAACCAGCACGCGGATCACGCGGCCGGTGCCGTGGGGCAGAACGACGGCACCGCGAACCTGCTGGTCTGCATGGCGGGGGTCAACACCCAGCCGGACAGAGATTTCAACGGTTTCGTCAAACTTGGCCTTGCCGGTCTTGACAACCAGGTCCACGGCCTCGTCAGGATCATACTGCTTCAGATGGTCGATCAGCTTCGCGCTGTCGGAATACTTCTTACCATGTTTCATTGATTATTCCCTCCATGTGGTAATAGCGGCACAATGTCCTCCCACTGTTTTAGGGGCTGCGCCCCGGCTGTTACTCTTCGACAGTCACGCCCATGCTGCGGGCGGTACCGGCCACCATGCTCATGGCGGCTTCGATGCTTCCGGCGTTCAGGTCGGGCATCTTGATGGTAGCAATCTTGCGGCACTGCTCCTTGGTCAGCTGTCCGACCTTTTCCTTGTTGGGACGGCCGCTGGCCTTCTGCAGGTTCAGTTCCTTCTTGATCAGCACGGGCGCCGGGGGCGTCTTCGTGATGAAGGTAAAGGTACGGTCGGTGTAAACGGTGATTACCACGGGGATAATCATGCCGGCTTCCTTGGCTGTACGGTCATTGAACTCTTTGCAGAATCCGGGAATGTTGACGCCGTGCTGGCCCAGAGCGGGACCGATCGGCGGTGCAGGGGTCGCCTTGCCGGCAGGAACCTGCAGCTTGATGTAAGCCTGTACTTTCTTTGCCATATGAGTGGCACCTCCATAAATATTGTGGTAGAGCGGAAACAGCGTTTCCTCCCACTATCCGCCTGTCCTCCCGCTTTCCCTGAGGGTTCGGCCCGGAATTCAGGCGATGCAGGGAGCAGGGTGCTTTTGAGGCTCCTGCTCCCGGTGCAACAGTTTCTCCGGCTCAAATGAGCCTGTGGCGAACCACGTCCGGTCAGTTTTCCTTTTCCACCTGATCCAGATCCACTTCCACGGGCATTTCCCGGCCCAGGAACATCTGCACCTTGACCGTCAGCTTGCCGCGGACAGTGTCCACGTCTTCGACCACGCCGCTGAAATTCTCCAAGGGGCCGGACAGAATCCGGACGTTTTCCCCGATGGCAAAGCCGAAATCAACACTGCTCTGTTCGGTGTTGAGCATCATGTCAACCTCTTCCTGAGTCAGCGGAACGGGCTTGGAATCGGGACCCACAAAGCCGGTGACGCCGCGGGTATTCCGCACGACATACCAGCTCTCGCTTGTCTCGATCATGTGAACCAGCACATAACCGGGATACACTTTGCGGGTGCTCTTGACGCGCTTCCCGTTGCGGATTTCCACAACTTCCTCCATAGGAACCCGGACTTCCAGGATCAGGTCCTGCATGCCGTTGTTTT
>Ga0265298_10010222_pt1 | contig 11122 bp, 6 predicted proteins | sample AusTroGonzalo_MG_3_FD_193486 | JGI IMG/M metagenome (GOLD analysis project Ga0265298, IMG submission 193486) | Bovine rumen microbial communities from tropical cattle in Woodstock, Queensland, Australia - Gonzalo_01 | ecosystem: Host-associated > Mammals > Digestive system > Stomach > Rumen ...
ACCAGTGCAACGGCCTCTTGGGCAGCCGCTTCCGGCACATCGTTGTCAACGGTGATGACTTCGGCCAGCCCTTCATCCTTTACTTGCTGAAGTGCAGCCTTCGAGGCTTCGTCTTCAGGTTTTACGGCTACTATACGATGTGGTTTGGAGTGGGCACTGACCCGCTCCCTCAGTTCTTGGAATGTCTGAATGGTATTCATAGTCTTATGCTTTGATGCCACAAAGTTACGAATAAAAAATGGACTGACCAAAATAGTCAGTCCTTTTTTATCATTTCAACGAGTCTTTGTACCATTCATACAGTTTCCTGACACCGTCCTCAATCTCGACTTTGTGTGTCCAGCCAAGACTATGCAGTTTCGAGACGTCGATAAGCTTGCGCATGGTACCGTCGGGCTTCGAGGCGTCAAACTCTACTTCTCCCTCGAAACCGACTGCCTTGACAACCAGTTCTGACAGCTTGCGGATGGTGAGTTCCTTGCCTGTGCCAACATTGATGTGGCAGTTGCGGATCTCGCCCAGCTTAGGAATGGCTCCGCCTCGGCCTGTACTATAGTTGCGGTCGACGGCTCCGTCGGCAGCAGTACCGTAGTGAACGGAAGAATACTTCTCGATGCCGATGATGTCGCTGAAGTTGACATTCAGCAGTACGTGGACACTGGCGTCGGCCATATCCTCGCTCCACAGGAATTCGCGCAGCGGTGTTCCCGTTCCCCATAGCACTACCTTATTGTTATAGATGCCGTACTTGGCCAGTATGTTCAGTATGTCGTCATGGCTTGATGACCCGCTGAAGCCTTCCACGGGTCTGATATCGAGGTCGCGGCAGATGGCTTCCCAGTCGCCGTCGTGGATGAGCTTGGCCAGATAGACCTTACGCATCATAGCGGGCATGACGTGGCTGTTCTCTAAGTGGAAGTTGTCGTTAGGACCATAGAGGTTTGTGGGCATGACGGCAATGTAGTTAGTGCCGTACTGCAGGTTATAGCTCTCGCACATCTTCAGACCGGCAATCTTTGCAATGGCATACTCCTCGTTGGTATACTCTAAGGGTGATGTCAGCAGGCAATCCTCCTTCATGGGCTGTGGTGCGTTCTTTGGATAGATGCAAGTGGAGCCGAGGAACAGCAACTTCTTCACACCGTGGGCATACGACTCTGAGATGACATTGCACTGCATCTTCATGTTCTGCATGATGAAATCGGCACGGTAGAGGGAGTTGGCCATGATACCTCCCACAAAGGCGGCTGCCAGTACCACAGCGTCAGGTTGCTCATCATCGAAGAATTTCCTTACTGCCAGCTGGTCGGTCAAGTCCAGTTCCTTGTGGGTTCTGCCCACCAGGTTCGTATAACCTCGCTGCTTCAGGTTGTTCCAGATGGCAGAACCTACCAGACCACGGTGCCCTGCCACGTATATCTTACAGTCTTTACTGAGCATCGTCCATGTGTGCTTTGATGAACAGTTTCTTCACGAACTTCATGTCGTGCTGTACCATAATCTTTACGAGATTCTCGAAGGAGGTTTTCTGTGGATTCCAGCCTAACTTGGCCTTGGCCTTGGCGGGATTACCCAACAGCTGATCAACCTCGGCGGGACGGAAATACTTCGGGTCAACCTCGACGAGGGCCTTACTTGTGGCCTTGTCGTAGCCTTTCTCGTCGACACCGTCGCCACGCCATTCCAGTTCGATGCCCACCTCCTTGAAGGCCAGTGTGGCAAACTCGCGGACGGTGTGGTATTCGCCAGTGGCAATGACGAAGTCGTCGGGCTCGGGCTGCTGCAGGATGAGCCACATACACTCAATGTAGTCCTTGGCATAGCCCCAGTCGCGTAGCGAGTTCAGGTTACCCAAGTAAAGCTTGTCTTGATAGCCCTGTGCTATACGGGCGGCGGCCAGCGTTATCTTACGGGTGACGAAGGTTTCGCCGCGGCGTTCACTCTCATGGTTGAAGAGGATGCCGTTACAGCAGAACATGTTGTACGACTCGCGGTAGTTCTTCATAATCCAGAAGCCGTAGAGCTTGGCGACAGCATACGGAGAGCGTGGATAGAACGGAGTGGTCTCGCTTTGTGGTACCTCCTGCACCTTGCCGTAGAGCTCCGACGTAGAAGCCTGATAGATGCGGCAGGTGTCTGCCAATCCGCAGATGCGTACGGCCTCTAACAGGCGTAGCACACCGTTGGCATCAGTGTCGGCAGTGTATTCTGGTACGTCAAACGATACCTTTACGTGGCTCTGTGCAGCCAGATTGTAGATTTCCGTAGGGCGTACCTTGGAGATGACGCGGATGAGCGATGACGAGTCTGTCATATCTGCCCAGTGCAGATTGACGAGTCGTGCTTTCTTCATGTCACGCACCCACTCGTCTAAATAGAGGTGTTCGATGCGGGCTGTGTTAAACGACGACGAGCGTCGCATCAGGCCATGCACCTCGTAACCTTTCTCAATTAAGAATTCGGCCAGATACGAACCGTCCTGACCAGTAATACCAGTAATAAGAGCAACTTTTTTCATATTGTGATAAAATAAACATTACATTATCCTTGTCCGCTGAACTGCTTGATGCGCTGTTCTTCGGCGAGTTTGCAAATGAGCAGAGTGTCGTCGTTTTCAGCCACGATATAACCATCAAGTCCTTGAATGACCACTTTCTTCTCCTGCGTGGTGTGGACGATGCAGTTGTGCGACTCGAAGAGGGCGATGTCTTGTCCGATGCAGGCATTGCCGTAGAGGTCTTTCTTCGACTGTTGGTGCAGCGAACCCCATGTGCCGAGGTCGCTCCAACCGAAGTCGGCTGGACAGACGAAGATCTCCTCAGCCTTCTCCATGATGGCATAGTCGACACTGATGTTTTCACATTCGGGGAACTTCTGGTCAATGATTTCCTGCTCTTTCTCAGTACCGTAAATGGGCAGCAGGCTCTCGAACAACTTGGCTATTGAGGGCTGGTAGATGCGGAAAGCGTTGACAATGGTCGATACGTTCCAAATGAAGATACCTGCATTCCAGAAGTAGTTGTTCTTCGAAATGTACTGCTGGGCGGTCTTCAGGTCAGGCTTCTCACGGAATGAGTCTACGCGGAATATCTCCTTGTTACGCAGTGAGTTAGCCGACAGATTGGCCTCGATATAACCATAGCCGGTCTCAGGGCGCGTAGGCTTCATGCCCAAGGTGACGATGGCATCGCTTTCAGATGTGAATTTCAGACAATCGGTGACCACCCGACGGAACTCGGCAACATCCATGACCACATGGTCGCTGGGAGATACCACGATGTTTGCCTTCGGGTCCTTCGATTTGATACGCCACGATACGTAGGCGATGCACGGTGCCGTATTCCTGCGGCACGGCTCACAAAGAATGTGGTCGCGAGGCATGTCGGGCAATTGTCCGGCAACGGTATCAGCATAGCTCTTGTTAGTCACTACCCATACGTTTTCAGCACTTACAATGGTCTGGAAACGCTCTACAGTCAGTTGCAGCAACGACTTGCCAATGCCCAGCACATCAATAAACTGCTTGGGCTTCTCTGCCGTGCTCATCGGCCAGAAACGGCTGCCTACACCGCCAGCCATAATCACAAGGTGGTTGTTGATTCTTGCCATAATATTCCCTCTTCAGTTGATTCAGTTGATAATGAACTGCAAAGATAAGTAATATTTTTTAAACGGCAAAAGAAAGGGCAGGATTTTTCGTCCTGCCCATCTTTTTTCTTATTTTACCTCAATGGAACACTGTGTTCAGAATTAGTCGGTACTACATATAATTTGCCGTATCTTACTGATTTTCTCGTCCATCGGCAGCTGGGCGTCTATCCAGTGGATGGTGATGCCACGACGTTCCATACCCCTGAACCAGGTCATCTGCCGTTTGGCAAACTGGTGGATGGCAATCTCAAGTCGCGAAAACATCTCTTCATAGGTCAGTTGGCCGATGATGTATTCTGTCACGAACTTGTACTCCAGTCCGTAGTAGATGAGGTCGTCGGCAGGGATTCCCTCGTCCAGTAGCCCCTTTACCTCTTCTATCATGCCATGTTCCAGACGCTGCTTCAGACGGGCGGTTATTTTTTTTCGCCGTTCCTCACGGTCGATTTGGATGCCGAAGATGAACTTGTCTCCAACCCTTTCCGTGTAGGAGGGAACAGTGGGGGGAGCTTGCCCCATTTCAATCTCGATGGCCCGGATGGCTCGCTGGCAGGAGTCAACGTCCGTTGTGTTGTGCATGTTCGTGCCGTTCTTGGCCTTCAGTTCCTTGAGTATCTGTGTCAGTTCAGCCAGTGACTTACCCTCCAAGCTGGCACGCAGTTCGGGATTCTGGGGAACGGGCGACAACTGGTAACCCTTCAGCACAGCCTCGATGTAGAGTCCTGTACCGCCACAGAGAATGGGTGTACGTCCTCTGTCTGTGATGTCATGATAGGCTGCTGCAAAGTCCTGCTGATACTGGAACAGGTTATACTTCGTGCCAGGCTCGCAGATGTCGATAAGGTGATAGGGAATCTGCTGTTGACTGTTTGCAATAGTATATTCCTCAAGATCCTTACCTGTTCCGATGTCCATACGACGATATACTTGTCTGGAGTCGGCGGAGATGATTTCTCCTCCGATTTCTGCTGCCAACCGAACCGCTATCGAGGTCTTTCCTGATGCTGTTGGCCCCAATATCGTCACCATCTGAGGCATATAACGCTAACTTAACCTTAGCTATTCTTCTTCGGAGATGCCAGGATTAGACATAAAGTCAGCCGATGGACCTGTGGACTGGTTACTACCAGCCAGCAGGTGCTGCTGGTAGAGAGCGACGGTGCTTATTGTCGGCTTACAGTAAATTCGTTTTTGTTTCATGACTTATTGGATGATGATTTTCTTGCCTTGATAGATGTAAATGCCCTTGACGGTGGGCTTGCTGTTGAGGCGTGTGCCACTGAGCGTGTACCACGTGGCGTTGTCTTCTGGCTCCAGACTCATAATCTCCCCGACGCCATTAGTGTCAGGACTGCCGATGGTAAGGGCAGGAAGGTCCAGCGAACTGATGTGGACGGCGCCAAACCAGGCACGGAAGGGGGCGATAGAAATTGATGTCTTCTTTACGAACTTGCTACCAGGGTTCTCTGTGGCATCTTCATTTAGCACATAGACATTCTCGAGGTCCTTCAGAATGGTAGAACCACAGAAGTTGTAGTGGTAGCCATTGATAGAGCCGTCGGTAGTGGTAGCGATAGTGGCATTGTTGCCGATAAAGGTGACTGCTTTGCCGGTCATCTGCCAATCGGATCCCCAGCGATCATCTGGAACAGCAATGATGTAGGGCGTGTTGGCCGTCATGGCATTGGCATAGTCGAAGGTGAGTGAGCTCTCGCCGTCACCAGTAAACCCACGCACCCAGAAGTTTTTGCCTGTGTCAGAGGCTTTGTGGAACCAATCAACGGTCTTGCCTTGTGCTGAACCGTCGTCCACCTTAACAGTGTTGACGGTGAATGGCAGCATGATGGTACTCCAACCACTATTGCCATTGGCCGCAAGGGTGAAAGTACGGGTATAGCTGACGTTCGTAGCGGTGAAAGCAACAGGCGAATAGAAGTCGTAGCCGTCAGTGAGCGCCAAGTTGTCTGTAGCTGAACCACTGACCACATTCTTGCCTATGAGGGCATCAGGTGTGGTAGCACCGCTGGCTAATAGGTATATGCAGTTAGGATTGCTGCTGGGGTTGATTGTGATACCGCTGAAGCTGCTGATTCCTGTCAAGTCGACGCAGGCTGCTGAGCCGGCATTGAGTTCCGCCGAAAGAGAATAGATGGAGGTCGTGCCATCTGCGTTGTAGACAGCATAGCCCTCGCCCATTTCATAAGGGTCGGTTATCAATGCTTGTTTGGTGCGAGTTTTCGGTTTGCCATCTTCTGTATAGCCTTGTGTGTATGTGAAGCGCAGGCGGTAGAATTTGCCCATCTCCAATCTATCGTATTCGAATGGGACATCGATGGAACTGTTCGGTTCAATGACGATAGTCTTGTTGATGACAGTGGCGTCAACATATTCATTCTCCTCAGCCTCCGCACTATCGTATTTACGCAGCGAACAGTTCAGTTTGCTGACAAAGCTATTATCCTCAGAAGGGTTGCTCACCGTTGCCGTGACGCGCATGGCGTTACCGTATAGTTTGCCTTCGTTCGTCAGGTTGGTGATGGTAGGATTGACGGTGATATCCTGAGTGTTGCTGGCATCGCTGCCTGTAACGGTGATATCTTCTTCCTTTAATATTTTGTTGCTGCCTGCATAGATGGCTAATTTATTGTTGCCAGCCATTTTTGGCGTATAAGCAAAGCGCACGTTGACGGTCTCACCGGCAGGGACATCAGCTTGACGCCCCATCACTTTATTACCGTTAACATAGAGGAAAAGCGCATCGTGATAGTCGAGACTATTGCCTTTGATTTCTGCTGTCACTTCCACTTCGTAGCCCACCGTGGGATTGTCACTGGTAGTAATGCTCAAACAGGAAGGCGTGGCACCAGAACCCAGCACAGCGCAAGGAGCAGTCAGAGTCAGCGTATTGTCGGCTATGACAGCTTTGATACGCATGTAATTCATGTTGTAACAGGGCTGCCAGTAGCTTTCGTTTGTAGGACGGCTGACAATGGAAATATAGTATGTTCCATCAGAAATGTTGGCTGGGACAGTTAATGAATAATCATCGAACTTAATTCCATGTGCATATGCTATTTCCTGTTGTATTGTCAGAAGGTTTGCAACCAACGTGCCATCTTCATTCTCCAATTGGAAGACAATGTCAAAAGTGTTGGTTGGCATATAGTTAAAAAGAGTGGCAAAGATTGGAATGTCTATATAGTCTCCACTTTCATTGTCTCGGTCAATCACTACGGTCGCCGAAGCATCATTTTTTTCAGTAAATTGGAAAGCTTCGAGTGAAAGGGATTGCAGTGGTGTACTGCCGTCACCAGGCTTGATTCCGATAACTGCCTCCTGACCGTAACTGAAGCCGTCAAGGGTAGAACTGCCGCCAATGCCCTGTTCGTAGGGGTCTAACAAGGACAGACGGAAATAGCCATCAGAAGAACCGCCCCATCCCCAGTTGATGTGGAAGTAGTCATCAACCTCATAACCGTCACAGACAAACGAGTGTCCGCCGCCAGCACTCTGACCACCCAGCACAACGGGACGATAATCAGCCAGTTCGGCATAGATGAGGTCAATCCAGTCATAATAGGAATAGAATTTGCGAAGAATAAAATTGACGCCGTTATCATAGCCAAAGTATGCTTTCAATATGTCGGCAATGGAACAATTGAAAGCCCCTGAACTCTTGCCGTAGTTCATTTGTAAGGCATAGCCACAGTACTGCATTAGCTTGGCGACCTCGTCAGCAGCTTCACCTGTGGCATTGCTGGCATAGGTATGTGTCATGGCGCTCCATGCAAAGGATGTGGCATTTAACGAGGCAAGATTGAAGCTTTTGTCTCGGGTAGTATAACCAGGGATAGCAGTGCAATTATTTTGGGGATATTTGTGATAATACATTACCTGTGCCATTGAGGTGGCTACACAACCTGTGGCGGCATGGGGCTGGTTTGCATCATTAATCTCAGGACAGAATTTGTTATACGGAGCACCTTGATTCCAGCGGGTTTCAATAAAAGGAGAAATGGGGGAGCGGGCTGCCCGATGGACACGATTGGTCTCATGTGCAGTGTTCGTGCCATGAGTCTCTAACCACTCCATCTGTTCTGCATAGCCGTCAAGCAGGTAACGCAAACCGTCAGGCATGTTGTCCTCGCTGATGCTACCGCAGTCGGCATAGCCCAGAATGCAAGCTGTGCGGTCATCGCCACTAACGATGACAAAGCCGCCATTCTGGCTGATGTTATACACATAGCAGGCACACTTCTGAGCATCTTGCTGGTTGGTAGCGGGTGCCTTACGGCCTTTGACAGCCAATTGCAGGCGCTGCTGAATATCTTGACTCTTGCCGCGCTCCGTGAGAAATCGTTGAGCGCGTTGCAAAGCTTCCTTCTCACTGATGGGACGCGACCATGTGGGAATTATCGTCACGGCAAAGATGCCCAACAGGAGCATCCTCCTTGTGAAGTCGTACAGTTTTCCGTATCTCATCTTCCTCTCACTTTAAACTGCAAATATTTAAAGACTGGCTAATTCTATGACTTTGTCGACAGCAGCAGAAAGACCGTCGATGTTCTTGCCACCAGCTTGTGCGTAGTGGGGCTGGCCACCGCCACCGCCCTGGATAAGCTTGGCAGCCTCGCGAATGATCTGTCCTGCATTCAGTCCGTGTTCCTTCACCATGTCGTCGGAAAGCATGACGCTCAGCAGCGGCTTGTCCTGATACCTCGAGCCAATGACACAGACAAGGTGCTCAGGGATAGCCTCGCGAACCTTGAAGACAAGGTCTTTGGCTGACTGAGGATTGATGGGCAGGAGAGCTGCCTTGACGACAGTCACGCCATTCACCATCTGTGCCTTATCGACCAGATTCTCCTTCAGACGCTCAACCGCCTGGGCCTGGAACGACTCTATCTCCTTCTTCATGGTGTCGTGTTCCTCGATGTATTTCTGGATGACTCCCTGCAAATCCTTGGCATTGTTGAAGAACGACTTCACGGCCTTCAGCGTGTCCTCCAACTGATAGAGCAACTCCTCACACTCTTGACCGGTCTTAGCCTCGATGCGCCGGATGCCAGCTGCGACACTGCTCTCAGCGATAATCTTGAAGAAACCGATGCGGCCTGTCGAAGAGGCATGGATACCACCGCAGAACTCACATGAGGGGCCGAAGCGAACCACGCGCACCTTGTCACCGTACTTCTCACCGAAGAGGGCGATGGCCCCCAGTTTCTTGGCTTCCTCAAACGGCACGTCACGGTGCTCGTCGATATGGATGTCCTGACGGATCATGTCGTTGACCATGCGCTCCACCTGACGCAGTTCCTCGTCAGTCACTTTCTGGAAGTGGGAAAAGTCGAAGCGTAACGTGTCGGGACTGACAAACGAACCCTTCTGCTCCACATGGTCACCTAAAACCTGCTTCAAGGCATAGTCGAGCAGGTGGGTGGCGGTATGGTTGGCAGCCGAAGCGTTGCGCTTGTCAATATCTACGCATGCCATGAACTCTGCCGTCGGGTCTTTGGGCAACTGCTTAACAATATGGACGCTTTGGTTGTTCTCACGCTTGGTGTCGATAATCTCGATGGTCTCGTTCTCATTGACCAGTACACCGGCATCACCGACCTGTCCACCCATCTCGCCATAGAACGGGGTGTAATCGAGCACCAGCTCGTAGAACTCGTTCTTCTTCTGCGTCACCTTGCGATAGCGCAGGATGTGGCAGGAATACTCTGTGTAGTCGTAGCCGACGAAGTGCTGTTCTATCTCAGCAGCAGAACTGCTGAGCACGGTCACCCAGTCACTGTTCTCAACGGCGGCAGCATTGCGGGCACGCTCCTTCTGCTTCTGCATTTCAATATCGAACTGCTTCTCGTCGACCGTAAGGCCGTTCTCACGGCAGATAAGCTCCGTCAGGTCGAGGGGGAAACCGTAAGTGTCGAACAGGCGGAAGGCCTGAACACCGTCCAATTCCGTCTTGCCTTGTGCCTTTAGGTCTTCCATTGCTTTGTCGAGCAGGGAGATACCTTTGTCGAGTGTACGCAGGAAAGAGTCTTCCTCTTCCTTGATGACCTTTGTAATCAGCGTTTGCTGGGCTTTCAGCTCAGGGAAGGCGTCGCCCATCTCATGAACGAGCGTGGGCACAAGTTTGTAGAGGAAGCCATCCTTCTGTCCGAGGAATGTGTAAGCATAACGTACGGCACGGCGCAGGATGCGGCGGATGACATAGCCGGCCTTGGCATTACTGGGCAGCTGACCGTCAGCTATCGAGAAGGATACAGCACGCAGGTGGTCGGCACAGACGCGCATGGCGACGTTAATAGGCTCCTGAGCCGGCTGAGATTTCTGAGTCGACTGGGCCTCTTCTTCGAAGGTGGTGTAGTTCAGGCCTGTAATTTGCTCCTCAGCCTTGATGATGGGCTGGAACACGTCGGTGTCGTAGTTGGAGTGCTTACCCTGCAGCATGCGGACGAGGCGCTCAAAGCCCATGCCGGTGTCGATGACATTCATGGAGAGCTTCTCCAATGAACCGTCAGCCTTGCGATTATACTGCATAAATACGAGGTTCCATATTTCGATGACCTGCGGATGGTCCTTGTTTACCAGTTCGCGGCCTGTAGGGCCGTTCTTCTTCTCTTCCTCCGTACGAGAATCGACGTGGATTTCTGAGCAGGGACCACAGGGACCTGTGTCGCCCATCTCCCAGAAGTTGTCGTGCTTGTTGCCGTTGATGATGTGGTCGGCAGGTACGTGCTTCAGCCAGTAGCTGGCAGCCTCGTCGTCACGCTCAAGTCCTTCTTTCGGGTCTCCCTCGAAGACTGTCACATACAGGTCCTCAGGGTTCAGCTTTAGCACGTCCACGAGGTATTCCCAGGCCATGTCGATGGCACCCTCCTTGAAGTAGTCGCCGAACGACCAGTTGCCCAGCATCTCGAACATGGTGTGATGATACGTATCGTGTCCCACCTCTTCCAAGTCGTTATGCTTACCGCTTACTCGCAGACATTTCTGCGTGTCGGCACGACGGCGCGGCTCTGGGTCACGTGTACCTAAAATAATATCCTTCCACTGGTTCATGCCCGCGTTGGTGAACATCAGCGTGGGGTCATCCTTAATCACCATGGGAGCGGAGGGCACAATGGCGTGCTGCTTCTGCTCGAAAAACTTCTTGAACGATTCGCGAATCTCGTTGGCTGTCATCATATTAATTTACAATTTGACAATTTACAATTTGACAATTTACAATTTGACAATTTACAATTCGGGTGCAAAGGTACTTATTTTCTTTGAACTTTGAACTTTGAACTTTGAACTTTATGATTTGAATAGCGTTAAATAAGCTTAACACCGAATATTTAAGGGCTTATCATTTCTCCACTATGCAGCGGGCTCTGGCCAGTGCAAGGTCAATATGGTTACAGATGTTTTCCTCGCCCAAGAGCTGGTTGAAGTTGTTGCGCTTCAGCACAGCCTCAACCTT